>WNFR01007088.1_pt1 | contig 11415 bp, 9 predicted proteins | sample 5400221 | NCBI WGS metagenome assembly WNFR01 (sample SAMN13153357, study PRJNA577476) | soil metagenome | isolation source: 40 cm soil under Madrone tree | place: USA:California | collected 2016-06-14 | reverse complement strand
AGGTCAGCTACCATGACATAAGCCGCTTCACCGGCTTGCACCTTCACGAAGCTATTCCGATCATTTCCGTTGCCAACCAGCCCGCGTGCCTCGTCAGTTATTGGGTTCAGGAGTCGGTTGCCGGCTCCGTCGATGACGACTGTGCCTCTGCCGGTTAGGGCTCCGGCCATCATTCCGGCAACCTGAATCCCGCTCGACGCAACCTTGCGCAGCGTTTGCTTCAGCCGGTTACGATCCACTCCCAACCGTTTGCCGGGAATTCCGGCGGCGCCATCCGCTCCGAGCACGTCCCCTGACATCTTCACGAGTTTGTTGTCCCGCGGATCGATGTATCCAATGATATTCACGAAGGCGCGGTCATATTCACCTCCGGTCGTGCGGCCAACCAGGATGGCTCCTTTTGGCAGGGACCAACCGGGGCCAGCGCAGTCTCTGGTGAGTTCCATCCGGGCATAAGAGTTGTTGCGCAGAGTGAAGATCACTCCCTGAGTGCGAACCGGCAACATCGTGCCGAACGGCGGCAATACTGCTGGTGGCGTTTTTGGCTTGTCCGTTGTGAGTTTCTCAAGTCTTGGTTGACTGCGACTCGGATTGAGTCCTTGCACTAACGACAACTTCGGCTGCGCGTCCTCGACAGAGATGCTCTGCGTCACATTGGCATGACTCTGTGTGACGGTCGAAGAAACCAGATCACCCGCCTTCGATGACGACTGATTAAGATTCCCGGTTTGCTGTTGGTTGACATCGCCGTTTGAGCCGTTATTAGTGAAGGTCTCGTTGACCGGGGATAGGTTTCCGGTGAAAGCGAGATTTCGTCCTGGTGTAAACACGTGCGAGGGTGAAGGTGCTGGAGATGGATTCGGCGAAGCTGTCGGTGGAGCATTGTTTGGCGCGGACGCATCGTTGCCCGAAGTCTGGCGAGCAATGGTGATTGCTTCCGCCGTCAAATTGTTTTCTGAATTGCTGGCTTCACTTCGCGACTTGGCGCGTTGGGCATCGCTGCCGGCGTCAGCTTGCACCCTGACGGGCACGCGATTCACTCTGACTAACAAATACAGGGCGACAGCGCCACTCCCAATCAGGAGAAGAACAAAGCACCATTTGATTAGTGAGCGCTTCCAACTCTTGCCTTTGCCGGTGACGACCTGCTTCGCTGGTTTCAGCACCGGGTTGTCGGAATCATAGAAGGTTGTAGTTTCGCCCGCTGGAGTCTCGTCTTCGATAACATCCACCAGAGCGACGTGACGATGGCTGCCGTTGTTCTGATTCATTCTGCACTCCTCCTATCGTTCGCTATTGACCAGCGCGATTGACGCGGGCTCATCGGCGGCATTAGTTTGCCCAACCACTACCTTTAGTTGTTGATGACTACCGAGGATCGGTGAAGCAAAGGCAATGGCGTAATAGACTGTCTTGCCGGGCTGAAGTTCTGCCGTCGTTTCACTCAGTTCCACGTGCAGCTTCTTAACTGACTCCAGATTGATTGGCTTCCCCTGTTCGTCTCGCATTTCCACGAATAGATCGGGACTGCCGGAAACAAGCTTCAGGTTTTCCTTACTTGTGTTTCTCACCGCCAAGGTCAGGACTTGAAATTCACCTTTCGAGTCCGTCGGCGACAAAATCGACAGCGCCAACCCGTGAGCTGGTTTCGTCCAGTTCTTAAACTGCTTCGGTTTCTTAATGGCTCGCGCCAACGCATCCCGTGCGGTCGCTTGGACTCGCTCGTCGGTTTCGCCTTTCTTCGGTTCCGCTTTTGGACGCGTGGTCTCGGTTGTTAGTGATGGCGTTGGTGTGCTGGCATCAGCTTTTTCCTTCGGTCCCGTCTCAGAGTTGGTTATTGCGGTCTTGTTCTCTGATGGCTTATCGAGTGGTTTACTATCATCGTTTCCTTCGACCGAGATTGAAATTGGCGCGGCAGACTGCCCAGTATCATTCCTCCTCTCGTTGTTGGTGTTGTTGGTATCGAGGTTAACTGGCAGTCCCGCCGCGCGCCGTCGCGCCACTACTTCATCGCGGTTATAACTTAAGACGCAGCGATGAACGTTCAGCGCGAGGTCTTCTACTGGATAGAACAGGAAGGTAACTACGAGCCCGCTGCGCATCTGCGCAGTAACCGTTGCCGCAGGCGTGCGTGCTTTGTGATTAGGCAAGGGAGGGACAAACAGCGAGCCGGGCCGGACAACGATGGCGCGTTTGTTTCGCTCCAGCGCCTTTTCATCGACGGTGGCCATCTCAGGATCGCCGGGAATTATGTAGCGTGGTCCGTCGTTGGCCGGCAGTTCGATTAAGACACTCCCGTGCTGCGCCATCGCGAGACGGACCACGGTTTCATCCTTCGTCACATCGACTTTCGCCTCGCCGACATAGAAATCCGTTGACGAATCAATCGCTGGTTGCGGCGCTCGTGGCGGCGCAGGAGATGCGATGCGCCTCAAGGGCCGATGTCCACAGCAGCTACGTTGCGGAGTCGGCTGAACTGGCGAAGGCGTCGGCTGTTGAGCCGAAGTTGCCATCGCAGCGCACACTAATACTGTCAAACCGAATAATGTCTTCATCTGTCTGCCCTCTTAGCCTTGGCTTGTATTGACTACAGGCGTTTCGGATTCAGTAGCACTCAACTCCTTGTAGTCGACTGAGTTGATTCGAAAGCCCGAACGCAGATTGCGATCGAGCCGAAAGGTTCCGTTCTCCGGGGCGTCGGGCAACAGTTCAATCGTGAGCAAAACATGCTTGGTTGCGTGTTTGCTCTCGTTCTTGATCACCATATCAATATCCTGTGTGCCATAGACTTTCACTGTTAACGGTTTTCCCGGCGCGTGCTCGATGTATTCAGCTTTCCACGCGGCATTCCATTGCTGCTCACGTTGCGTTTGCAGGATCTTCTGGTCAGTCAAGTATTGAGCGAATTTCTTGGCCTGGCCGGGCACCATCAATCGCAGCGCTGCCTCGATGTCTTTGGAGCGCGATCGCTGATCGACGCGGTAGAGATATTCAACGAATGCTTTAACTACGTAATCCATGTCCGCGAGCTGCAACTTGTCTTTCTCAAGTCTGACTGCTTCAGTAGCGCCCAGCTCGCGATCGTTAATCATCACGGCGCGACCGGAGGACATATCTACGACAATCCGATCTGGTTTTTGGATCGCCTTGTAAACCACGCCGACAATGGCCACACCGACGATCAAGAGCGCGAGGACGATAAGCCGTGATTGGCGACGAATCGTGCGCACATCGGCGGGATCGCGATAACAAATTATCGGCGGCAACGTGTCAGCGTCACGAGTGATATCCGATTCTGCTTCTCCGGCATCTGTTGGAATCTGCAAATGCAAAGCTTCTGCGCTCATCGTTATTTTCTTCCTCTCGCTTCCTCGGCTCTCAAAGAAAACTCTTTTCGTTATGTTCGGGCTCGCTTAACAACTGATGTGCCACAACGAAGTGGAAACTAATTGCTAATAAACTGCCAGGGTGACGCAAAAGGGAGCACCGTTGTGGACAAAAGGTTACACCCCCCTCATTGGACCTCGATGAACGAAGAGTTCTTCACTAATTGTTTTTGCGTTGTGACTGACATCATGGAGTTAGTCTTATTCGGCAGTTGCAAAGCGCGACTTGTGATTGGTGATCGACCATTGAGCAATGGCAAAACGATCGCTCTTACATAAGCTTGTGTTTCGGGATATGGAGGTATCCCTCCGGTGACCATCCCGCGAGCGTTAACTACCTTGCCGGTTCGTAACACGAGCGGCTTTCCCGAACGAAAAGATTCAACCGCTCCCTCTCCCGCGTTATATGCCGCCACCGCGAGATCTAGTCGCCCGTTAAATCTCGCCAATAGATCACGAAGATAACGCGCCGCCGCATCGATTGCTGCTCGCGGATCATATGGGTTCTTGAGCCCGTATCGCGCCGCTGTTTCCGGCATGAATTGCATTGGACCGAGCGCCCCCTTCGGGCTGATCGCATTCACGCGATATCGCGATTCAGCGAAACAGATCGCACGCAAGATGCGAGCGTCAATCCCGTAACGATTCGACGCTTCAACAATCGCCGGCTCGATTTCTCGCGCCTGCTGTCGCAACGGTTGCTGGATATCTGATCGCGCCTGGGCCATCGCACCGGCGCCCAAGAAAAGAATCAGTGAAAGTGTGGATAGCAGTCTTGTTTTCGTCATAAGCCCCGCGCTGAGCAACAAGTGGGCCAAGTGAGTGGCACGGCAATTGAAAGGCAAGTCAGCACTTCAAACGTAACTCGCACTTCGAAAATGTGAGAAGCGTGAGTCAGAGACGTGAGATCAATTCTAAGGAGAGTGAAGCGATGAATAACCTAATTTACCTGACCGATGTTCCTGGTCTCGAGAAATCCCGCGCGGCGCAGCTTGGTCGTCGGCTGTTGGCGATCGCTTTTGGTCTAAAGGCGCTAAATGGAGTTATCGCGGCCATGTTGTTGATGGTGCTCGGAGTAGTCTCGGCCTCCGCACAAACACCAACGGGATCGTTTTTCAACGGCAACAGTTCGCAAATCGGCAACAGCCTACGTTCAGTAACTTTCTTTTTGGCCGCTGCGATGATCATTGCCGGAATTATTTTCATTGCCGTCGGCATCGTCACTTCCGGTCTGCGCGAATCGCTATCGACCTGGAAGTTCATAACGGGCGCCGCTTGCTTCGCGTTTGGTGGGGTATGCGCGGCTGTCTATGCCTTCAGCCAAGGTGATTCCGTTCCGTTGGATAACACGTTCTAAAGGAGCGCCGGGAGTTTCTTCACGTTCGTCTGCTGGCGACGAGGTGTGCGCATGCGATTACGTCCAATTCGACCAAACATTTACTTGCCAGTGGTGCGTTTCGGCGTGGCCGATAGCGATTGGTTCACGGTGCTACTGATTTCCTGCGCTGGCTATCTCGCGCCGGTGCCCTTCGGGATCACCTTGCTTTATGTGCCATTGCAGATGTGGACGTGGCTGTTCGTTACTGCCGGCAGTATAGCCTTCTTCAATTACATTCGTATTGGGCGCAAGCCCGCCTGGCTGCCGCACAAAGTAAAAGCAGTCTTCTATCACGATCGGCAATACCGTGCTCTTCCGAATGGGAAGAAACGAGGTTTCAGTCGCAATTGGTTGATCGAGTGCGATGACAACCCTGAATGGCAAAGTGAAGCGGTTCGGGAGCGAACCACCTCGACTCTACTGGAACAAAATCACGATTTTCAGGAGGCATGCGAAGAAAGATGGAACTCAATCTTGCTCACGACAAATTAGCGGCCGAGAGAGAACGAGGAAGGCAGATCGCGAGTCTCAGAAGTCCGGTAGGTAGAAAACGGGACTCCTCGATTGTCGGTATCTATCGCGATGCTTTACGTCACAAGGATGGATCGCTGACGGTCGCCTACGACGTTGAAATGCCGGCTACCATGTTCGCCGATGATTCCCTCGTCGATATTCGCTATGACGATTTGGCGCGAACGCTGGCCTTTGAAAAACCGCCGGGAACTCTAGTGCAATTTCGATACGGCACTATCCCCGATCCGGGATATGCAATTATCAATGTGATCAGTTCGCGCGCGGAACAGGGCACCCACACACTCGCATCACTATTGCAGGCCTCTAACCTCGACTATCTCAAGAGTTCCGCCAGCCAGGTTGCTTATCGTCGTAGTCTGTTTACCGTTTGGGTGCGCGTACCACCGAAACGACGTACTAATTCCACCGGCACCTCGCTATCGGATCTCATGCGGGCCTTGAAGAGCGAATTGCACACGAACGGGATTGTTTCGACTCTGCGGTGCTTGCCGGAGATCTATGCGCGAACGGCTGATGATGGGGTAGTTAGACGCACACTCGAAGATGAAAAACGGAACTACAGTCACGCGAACGGAGTCTGGCGTCAAATCGAGAACTCATCACCGCTAACAGTGAGGCGATTTACGCGACAAGAAATTTGGGAGGCGGTCTTTTTCGGTCACTGTCAGAACGCCAATTCAGCGCCGACTCTGCCAGAGCAACCAGGTAGAGATCTGCGCGATTACCTTTGTGGCGAAACAATCGAAGGTGAATTGAACTACCTGATGCATGGTGAGTATCCGGTAGCAATCGTTACGATGTTCACCCCACCGAATGAATTTGTCACGGCTGACGCGCTGCGCGGTCTGATTGGACGGCGAGATTTCAATACCCGCCACACTATCGTCACTGAATATCTCTTCCCGGAACAGCGGAAAGAGACCAAACGTCTCGACCGGCGCATCAAGCAAGTCAAACGGACCTTCACGAAGCGCGACAATCCCGAGGGTGCAGCAGCGCTCAGAAGCCTGCGAGCGGTCCGTGACGAAGTAGCGGGCGCGCGGGAATCGCTTCTGCCGAGTAGGTTCTATGTGTTGCTTTACGGCGAGCGAGCTAGAAACTTCGTCGAATTGAAGGAGTCGGTCGAGGCGCTAGACGAGCAGGCCGAGAAGATGGTAGCGGCGATTCGTCAGATTCCTGGAGCCAACGCCGAGCGCGAGGAGCCGGAAGCATTGCGGGCTCTCTATCCTTCGGCGCTGGTCGGTGAACTGACACCGAAATTAACCGGGCGGGAGCTGACGGAGGTGTCGAACTCGGTAGCGGCGCTTACTCCCACCGAAGACTCCTGGCCGGGGGCATCCAGACCTCACACGCTGCTGGCGACGGCAACAGGCCGCTTAATTGGGCTCGATCTCTTCGACCGCAATCAGATTCCATCGCCTCTCATTCAGATCATCGCCGCACCTCGGGGAGGCAAATCGATTCTTATGGCGCAATTCGCCTGCGACATTCTGGCAAGCTTGCGCGATGCGAGTGTCAACGCGATCGATATCGGCGAAACACTTTTGCCGCTCGTGAGTGTGCTTGGAGGCCGCTACATACGCCCGCGACCTGACGAAGTAAGGGCTATCAATATCTGGTCATACGACGGACTCGGGAACGGCGAATCGCCCGACGATGTGCAGAAAGCGTTGGTGGTGGGCGATCTAAAGATGCTGACTCGGGTGAAGGACGATGATAAGACAGCGGAGGACATTATCAGCGCCGTAGTGACCCAGGTTTATGAAAACATCGTGTCTCAGAATGGACTGGGCCGTCCACTATTCGAACCGACTCTTTCTCACTTCGTCGCGCAACTGCGGACCTTTCCGTTCGAGTCGGAAATGGTGCGAGAGCGACGGGAAACTCTGGTGCTGGCGCTAAGTAACTATATTGGTCATCCCTGGCTGGATGCGCCGACGTATCCTGACTACGAAAACAAATCGGCCTTTGATGTCTTTGAATTGGGGTCACTGCGCGACTTTCCGCAGGACATCAAGCTGTCGCTGGCTTACCGAATCGCTGCTCACGTAGCTCGTTGTATTGGCCGCCGGCGCGAGGACGGCACTCGCGCTCCAACAGCAAACCTCTTCGATGAAATGTGGGAGATCAAAGAGGAATACCCATTCATCTTCAAGGTCCTTCAACACGCAGGTCGCAAGGGACCAAAGGAAAATTCGATCACCATTCTTGCGACCCACGCCTTCGAAGACATTGAGGATGTGGCGTCGCTTTCTAAGACCGGCAACGTGCTCTTTATCGGCAAGCAGCTTGGCGATTACTCAAAGATTGTGGCGCACGCGAAACTTTCAGCCAATGGAGCGGAGGCGATCGCTCACATTAAGACAGCGCCGGGACGATTCTCGCAGTTTCTGATGGTGATCGGCAGCGGTCCCGAACAAGTTGTTGACATTGTTCAGCATGAACTAAGCCCCTTGATGTTGTGGACGCTGACCACCAATGCCGACGAGAGGAATGCGCGCAATCGAGTGCTTGCGTATTGGCCGGACTGGTCGGACATGCAAGTGCATGCATGGCTCGCTGAGCACTACCCGCGTGGCCTGACATCAGCGGGTCTCAGAGAAATCGACGAGACGTTACTGGAAGTAGCAGCTTAAGGCGACCTTGGATGAATTTTAGAAAGGACGAATAGCAGTGAGAAAAACCGTCAAGCATTTCCTGTTGGGACTCCTGATGGGAATCATTCTGCAACCGCCAACGGCGCAAGCGCAGTGGACGGTCTTTGATCCGGCCCAATATTCACTTCAGATTGAACGGCAAATCGAAGAGGCGAATCGTTGGCTGGAGCGGGTGCGCCAGTACTCGGAAGAAATCAACAAGCTGGCTGAACAACTAAGCACGATGAAGGGCGTTCTCGGTCAAGCCGAGAAGCTGGTGCTTCACAACGATAACCTGACTCGCACCATGGCCCAGATAGGACAGACAGTTCGCGACGTGTTTGCCCTGAAGCGAGCGATTGAAACGCTGGTGATCACTCGCCTCAACATGATCAAGTCGATCAAGACGCGGCTGATGAGCGGCATCTTCGATCCCGACGCTGACCTGCGTGATTTCGAAGACTACCTGCGCAACTCCATTGGCCGGCAGGAGCAAGACAAGATCGCCACGATGAATCGAATTGCCATGTTCGATGCCACGCTGGCGCGGCTCTATCACGATTTGCAAACCGCTGAGGCCCGACAAGCAGGGGCTGCCGCTGAGATGAAGCAGGCGAAGGATAAACTCGATGCGGAGCTGGCGAAACCGCAGGCCGAACAATGCGCTCATTGCATCTCTGATCTAAAGCTGGAAATCGCTTCCTGCGAGAAGATGATCGCCGATCTCGACACCCAAATTACGAATCTCTCTACCCAGATTGAAGATCGCGTGAAGCTCTACAACCTGACAATGGAAGAACGGGTGCGGATTGCGAACCGCGTGAAAGCAACCGACGAAGCCTGGGACAATTTGAACATCGTCAAGGATAGCGTCTTCGATGCCATTCAACGCGGCGGCGTTCCGCCACGTCGTCCGTAACCGAAGTTAAGAAGAACACACGGCAGACCAATCATGAAAACCAAACGCATCTGCTCATTGGCGATTCTAATTGGGCTTCTGATCTTCCCGATCATCGCCCAAGCGCAGGCGCCTTCGCCAACACCGGCACCTCAGTCGCGTACTCTATCCGAGAATATCGGCGCTCTCTCGCAACGTGCGGTTTCCTTGTTGCCGTATATCAACGACGAGATTGTCCTAAAGTTGATCGGTTGGTTTGAGCTTCTGGCCTGGGTATTCGGAAACTGTCTCGCCGGCTTCGCGATGTTGCGCATCATGCGCGAAGACAATGGAGAAGGCTCAAGTCTTTACTGGTGGTTTGGCCGCTTGGCGTTGTTCTTCATGTTGTCCGGCACGAGTCTGGCGATCATGGACGGCATGAGCGCGATTGGTTATGAAATCGCCAACGGCAATGAGTCTGGTCAACGATCAGTGCTGCAGCAGCTCTACCTTGCCCAGCGCGACAGCTTCAATGATTCGTACTCCAAGTTTCAGCAGAACATGTTCACGGTAAAAGTTGATGGGCGTGAAACTGCGATCAATCCGGTTGCGCTTAATGGGGAATCTGTCATCGGTATCATCGTTGATTCAGACAGCACCATTCAGAACTTCGATCAAAAGGCGGACGTTTCGCAGTGGAACATCTCAACTATGATGACTTGGCTCAATTTCGAGCGAGCGTTGATTGAGTTTGGAGACCTCATTCTGGTAGTACTCGCCGCAGCGCTCATGCTTGGGATGAAGCTGGCCATGCCTTTCATGCTCGCTTGTATAGTCGATAAGAATTTCGCCAGCAAAACAACCTACCCGTTCTTCTATGGGGTAGTTGCCTTAACTCTGATCTGGCCGTCGGTCTCGAAAGTCATTCGCATAATCGCCTACATGTGGGGCAACGTCGCCATGGCTGTCGGCGACAGCAGTCCTTTATATATCTGGAATTATCAGACGATGCGGGTAATCAATGATCCACTCGCGCAGCCGCAATACACGATTGCTCTCGCTGTTTTTGCAATGGGGCTCGGTGCGCTCTGCCTTTACGGAACACCCTTCATCTCCTTGTATTTCCTGTCCGGTCGAATTTATGAGTCGGTCGCTACCGTGGTGTCGAGTTGGATGGGAGCAATGGTTGGCACGGGTATTGAGAAATACAGCGCTGAAGCTGCGTCTTCCATCAACCGTCAGGCTGAGAACACGCAATACAGCGCTGGATACCAAGCTGATGTAACTCGTTCAGGTGGCCAAATGGAAGCCGGTAACATGCGCGCTCAGGGTCAACGAACCGCGCAGCTAGCTTCAATTCAAGCAGCTCTCACTGGTCAGGTTGCGGCAACGCAGGGCGCTGCGACGACGCAACGAATGATCATTTCTGCGGCGGCAGGATTTCAGAAATCCGCGACCGGGTCGGAAGTCGCGCGGAGCATTCGTGACACTAATATCGGCGCGTCACGAGAGGTTGGCAACATTATCGCCGGCGCGAAACGCGACCTGTATATGAATGCCGGCAATACCTCGGCGGCAAAGATCGATCAAGGGGTTAGTCTGGTCAATGCGATGATCCCGCCAGAGGTGCCGGTAGCGAGAGGGTTGGTGGAGATCCCGAAGTATGATGCCATTACGAAGCGCAACCGCACCGCCAACCAGGCAACCGAAGAATTCAGCAGGGATATGGTTCAGAATCAGGAGTTGGTCGCTGGCCGCGTTGCCGGGTCAGCTCAGCGGTATCAGACTGAAATGAATCAGGCCATAGACAAACAGGCAGGTGCTCAAGTCGCAGGCGTCAATGCGGGCGCCGGGCAAGCAATCGGTGGATACCAACGGGCAGCGGGACAAGCCCGTGGTGGCGTAGAGCAGAACTATCAACTGGAGGTGGGAGCGAATCGAGCGGTCTATGTCAGCCAAGTCGATGCCGCCGGTCAAATCCGCACTGCTGGAATGGATGCTGCCAAATTGCGTCAAGCCGCTGCCGTAATTACTCAGGTAGGACGAGAGATCTCAAGGGAAGTTGGGCAGGGAATGCGAATTAGGTTCTGATAGGGCCAGGTTTTCGGACCGAATCAGGCGACTCGTTCATGGTATAATTGCCACGATATCAGAGCGGGAGGCCCAACCGATGAGCACCATTTCAGATCAATTCATAACTCCGCAGCTCGCTGAACTCGCGCGCAAGACAGGACTGATCCTGAGGCCAGTAGATTCAAGCGCGGTGAATAACCTCTTCGCGAAACTCGAGGAGTACGACGTCGAGGAGCGCTCCGAAACCTTCAATTATCTCAAGGAGGCTCTGAACGAAACTCGTGCGTCAGTGGGTGCAGAGCCTATCTACAGCGAATGAGTAAGCTCATACTGCTGGACAGTGGTCCGCTGGGAATTTTCTCCAATCCTGGTAAATCCCAAATCATCTCTGACTGTCGCGCTTGGGCTGCTAAGCATCAACAACAGGGAAATGTGTTAGTCGTGCCGGAGATTGCCGACTATGAGGTCCGGCGCGAACTGCTGCGCGCTGGCAAGTCTATTGGTATCGAACGGCTTGATCTCATAAAGAGC
>WNFR01007086.1_pt1 | contig 11416 bp, 15 predicted proteins | sample 5400221 | NCBI WGS metagenome assembly WNFR01 (sample SAMN13153357, study PRJNA577476) | soil metagenome | isolation source: 40 cm soil under Madrone tree | place: USA:California | collected 2016-06-14 | reverse complement strand
GCCGTCACCGCAGCGAGGATCCCGGTCCGAAGGTCAGCGCGCCAATTGCCGAACGGATCTATGGCATCGAATGCCATCCATTCGGTCAGCTCGGCGCTGCTGATGCGCGCCAGCAATTCGCCCACCGTCATCCCGAGCGCTAGGGCGAGACGGAAGGCGAAGCGCCGTTCGGGCCGGGCGCGGAGTTTTTTGCTGCCGCTCCTACGTCGTCGGGCGCGAGGCCGTTGAGCCGTTGCGCCACGATAAATACGCGCTCGATTGCCGCGGCCGATTTAGCCGCCAAGTGCTCGATCTCATCCGGGCCGAATAGCAAATTGCCCTGCTCATCTACCGCGCACATGGCGACGAGTTTGGAACGCATGTTTGTTAGATTCGCCTCTCGTCGGCCGTTGGCCTGCACAACGGTGAGGGACTGTTCGAATCGATCACGGTCGCTTCCGGACATCATTCGCACGATCACCGCGCCGTCCCATTCCGGGACCTCGACGGTTTCGGTTTCGATGTCCTGAGCGGCGATGATGTCTTGCCGCGTCAGAATCTTCATGGTTAGGACCAAGTAACCGAGCCTGAAATCCTCGCGTCTACGTTGCGCCGTGCAATCGCATCGATGCCGCCGACCAGCGTGAATTTCTTGATGTAGGCGGTAAACGCCGCTGTCGGCGTTGTGCCGGCTGGCAGTACAACTTTCATCGTGCGCGATGTGCCAGCATTGTAAGCAGCCAGCAAGGCAGCCTGCCCGGCGTCACCGTTATCGTGGTCGCACTCGAAGCTGAACTGGCCGAAGTCGACCAAGCCCAGCGCAATTTCCTTGGCAGTGCTCTGAAGGTTCGTCTTGTCGAGCTCGGTCGCCGTGCCGTCCAGCCCGGTGAAGGTGCGGCAGTTGCCGATGAGCGTGTATGTGGTCGGGGTCGCCGTGCCGCTGCCGGCCGTGATGGTCTTGCCGGTCGTATCGACCTGCACCGCGAACGTATTGGTCGTCTTGTTCGTGACGGTGAAGCTCAGGCTGTTCAGCGTCGCGGCGTCTGCGCCGGTCAATCCGGCGATGGCGACCAGATCTCCGTTGCTGAAGCCATGCGCGGTTGCGGTCAGGATGGTCGGATTGCCGACGGCGACGCCAGAAATAGTCTTGGCGCCGCCGGTCCCCGTGGCAATCAAGATTTGCGTACCTTGCGCGCTGATTGCGGTTGATGGCATTTTGCGTCCTTTCGGTTAGTGCGTGGCCTTGCGGGTGGTGCTTGCAGTATCAGTTATAGTGCCAGATCGAGTAGTCCATCATCACGCGGTGCAGCCGCGTATCTTGTTCGTAGAAATCCTGCTCTCCGTTGTTCAAGTTTTTCGTCGCCCAGCCCAGCATCGCAACGCGCACGGCTGCGGCTGTGGCCTGCGCATCGGCATATGAGTTGGACCACACGTCGATTTGCATCCGCGTGTTATTGATCGGCGGATTGCCGTTGCCGTCCAAGATGTTCTCAACTTGAGAAATAACGCGCTGATAGACGATGTACGGCATCAGCGTGCCCTGCTTTCCGATGGATCCGTAGACGCGTTTCGAGCCGTCCCCATTCGGAACGAGTGGGCCGAGCAGCGTCACGAGGTCTTCTTGGATCATTTGACTCGGCGGCGTCTGAAAACGACCACTGCATGCACGATTTCAATGAACGCTTGCAAGGTCGCCACAATCGCAGCGGCAAGGATTAAGAAATTAAGCAGTGGCATCATCTTGGAGCACTTCCTGCCGACTTATCATCCGCTCCGGCAGCCACATCAGCTTTTCGCCGCAAGCGAATTGATAGTAATGCTCGCCATTTATGCCAAGAGCAAATCGCCATGAGTGTCCAAATCGCGCCGCGCATGCGCATGCGATCACCAATGGCGAAATTGCTGCCCTTGTCGGATTGATCTGACGTGTGAAGACGCGGAGCTACGATCATTGGGCGCGCGCCTCGCTCAACTCGGTGAACGTGATGGTCAGGATTGTTTTTACGATTTCGTCCTCTTCCATGACGCCCTTGACCTCAACGCCATAAACTATGTGTTTCCCATCTTGTAATTCCTGAGCAAAGTGCCGGAGTCTTGCGGCGATCGAGGCCGCTATCTCCGCGCGCGCGTTTATATTGCCATACGACATACTTCCGGCCTGCTCCGGCAAAGGCATGTAGTCGTACACGCTCATTTTGCTCATCGGTTCGCCTTTTCAATCTCCTTCGGAATCCGCTCTGCCATGTAGGCGCGCATGGCCTCAATCGCAGCATCTTTCTTTGCTTCGAAAGCCGGCCGCAGGAAAGGCTTGGCGGGCATGTTCGAAGTTCCGAATTCCACGAATCGCCCGTAGAACGCGTCCAGATTGAGCGCGCTCTTACCGCGTTTGACGGCCTGTTGCCGTTTACCCTGACGCACACCGACATAGAAGGTCTGCTGAACGGCGTTGGACAGCTCCGCGATCTGCTTCTGATAAATCGACTTCTTCAAAGTCCCCGGAGGCGGGTGACCTGCCTGCACCGAGCCTGTGTACTGGGGCGCCCGTAAGACGGCCTCCTTGCGGATTACGCTGGCACCCGCGTTCACCGCGCCCCGTAGCACGTTGCGCCCGACGCGGCCCGGCAATTGCGCAAGCTGCCGCTTGAAGTCCTCGAAACCCTGGATCGAGATGTTTTCGTAATTAGCCACTATTCATCCCCTCTCCGGCCAGGATCGTGATTTCGCGGTTGCGCTCATCCACATTCAGCGTCCCGTGAATGTTGAAGAGGCGACTGCCGTAGCGCAGGCGATATGCCGCCATCACCTTCGGATCGGCGAACCGCGCCTGATACCAAATCGTGATTTCGTGCGAAATCTCGACATTAATCGCTTGTGCGGCCTCGCGCTCGCGGGCGCTGAGCGGATTGATGTCGGCCCACACGGTGTCGACCGTCGACCAGGTCAACGGCTGACCACCGAACGAATCTTGCGTCTGAGCCTGCTGCTCGATAACGACCAAATGCCGAAGGTCGCCGGCTCTCACGGCAGCGATACCCGGAATTCATCGAGCAGACCCTCCATGAACGGCAATTCTTCGATGTGTCCGCGATTCAGGATGGCAACTTCCTCACGGTTCACGTACAGCGATGCCGCCCGGATCAGGATCCACCCGCGCATGCCTGATGGCACTTCTCCGACATAGCGCGAGCCGCGGCCATCACCGACATAGCTGGTGCCGGAACCGGCATCGGTCAGCATGATCGGATTGCCAGCCGCATCCGTCAGCGTGTAGACGCCAGCCGTGGCGCTGGCGATCAGGTAATCGGTCATGGTCTTCAGAGGCGTCGGCAGCGCGCCGCCCGAGTTTGAAAATCTGACCTTGTTGCCGATAACCCACTGCACTGGCCCTGAGACAACGATGGTCGATCCGGCGCGCACGAATGGCGACGCATAGCCGGCGTCGTAGGTGATCTGGACCGATCCGATCTGCGGCAGCGTGATCGGCCACACGCAACCGAAAGCGGGCGTGATGATGCCCGGCTGCATCGTCAGATTGGTGACATACGTCGCCGGATCCATCGTCAGCCAGGCGCCCGTCATGTCCAGGAAGCGGATCGAGACGACAGCAACGGCGGGCGCGCGCGGCAGCATCACGGCATAGCCCGGGATGTTGACGGAGTGCGCGAAGGGCAGCGGCGTGCCATAGCCGGCCTGCGGAAAGCGGTCCAGTACCATCACGAAGCGTGCGTGCAGGCATTGTTGCCGCGTCTTCATTTCGGCAGCCGCGCGACCCTGCGCGATGCACAGAGACAACCGAAGCGCCTGGGAATCGGCCGAACTGACCCGCATATGGTCGAGCGCCTCGGCTTGATCGATCGGCTCGGCAGTCGGCGCGGTCAGAACATATTCGGGCATCGCTCAGTCTTCGATAAAGCCCGGAGCGCTGGACCGCTTCGGGGTATTTCCGCATGCACAGGTGTTAGACGATCTGCACCACGGTCGCCGCGCCCAGGTTGATCGCGATCGGCGCCGCGGCATCGACTGGCGGCGAAAACCGCGGGGCGAAACCGTATAACACCGCGGAAACGATCGAGGAGGCGGTCCCGACGGTCAGCACCATCCCAATCCAGCCGAAGCCGTTATTGGTATCGAGATCCTGCGCCCGGCAATTTATGAGCGCCTGCTTGTTGTCGCCGCTCGCCTTGACGATCTGCGTGATCGCCTTGCCGCTGATGTCCTTCGCGCCTGTGCCGGCGTTGTCGGTCGCTTGCTGCAGCTTGAAATCGACGGTTGCCGATGTGCCCAGGATGCCGGTCTGCAGGGCGGCGAGGAAGGCGTGGAAGTTCTGGACCGGGACCCATACGGTCGTATTGGCGCCGGCGCCCTGCGAGACGGGATCGACGGTCGTCAGGACCGCGCAAACGTCTGTCGGCTTGAGGTTGGTTGGGATCATTGCAGTATCCTTATCAAGGCTGAGACGGTTAGCGGGCCGCGAGCTGGATGAACGGCGAAAGATTGTTGCTGCCGTTCGCCGGCTTGATCGGCGCGACGATGGTTGGCTCTCCGTCAATCCGGAACGTCGTGCGGAAGGCGGTCGCGTCGGCGTCGAAGTACAGATGCATCGATGTCGCCGTCTCGACTCCGCCGGCCTTCTGGATCACCCGGTAGTAACTGAAATCGTGCAGCTGCACGTCTCCCTGCGAGGTGAAGCTCTTGGCGTGCTGCGTGACGATCGCAGGGCGCCCGAGAATCATCCCGTACGGGTTGTCTTTGAGGCCGCCGATCGGGATGTAGATCGGGTAATTACCCAGCGTCATCGTGAATAGCGTTGGTAGCACGTCGTTGTTGATGAGCCAGATTGCGCGGCCGTATGAACCCTCAGGCAGACGCGCCATCATGTTCGCCAAGTTCAGCGCGGTCAGAGTGAGCGTGGCCTGTCCGGAAGTCTTGGCGACGATTATCGCCGCCGCGCCCTGCAGCGCACCGGTCGGCTGCCCGTTGCCGATGCCGTACAGGATCGCCTCGTTCGTTTTCCAGCGGATCGAATCGCCGATCTTTTTCGTCAGGTAGGCGCCCAGCGTCGGGCCATCGGACATCAGTTCGTCGGTAAGCGGAACGAGCGCCATCAGCTTGTGCAGCCGCAACGTGGTAATGCCGAATTTCGGCTTCGTCGCCGTGGCCGCCGTCGCTTCATTCTGCCAGTACGCGCGCACGCCATCGGTTCCCCATGGCGTTGTCTCGTCCTTCGGAAAAACCATCGAGTTGCCGCTGACCGTGTAGCTGTCGCAATAGGTCAGGAAGTTTTCGCCGGCCAGGCTGTACGACCAGATCGACGTCGCGTACTCAGGGGGGACCAGAAAGCCGCCGTCCTGGCCGCTCGCCTCGTTGGCGAAGGTCGACGGGGTAGCCGCCTCGAGCTGCAGCAACCGATCATCCGTGCGACCGCCGCGTATGCCGGCCGAGCGCACAGCCTGCGCATACTCGCCGAAACTCTTGAAACCGCGTTTGGGATCGGCCTGGACGTTCTCCACGACCTGGATCAGCGATCCGTTGCCAGGAATTGACGCGCCAGGCGCTGCGGCCTCAAGGGCGAGTTGCTCCGTCTCGCGCGCTATCGCGCCGTCGATCCGCGCCAGATCGGCCTTCAGAGCGGCGTACGTCAATGTTTCCTGATCGTTCAGATCATCGCGATTGGCCGCAGCGACCGCATCAAGAAGCGCCCGCGCATCGGCAACCGCTTTCGTCCTGCGCTGCTGCAGGGTCCGAAGGATGGTACTCATTTGTCAGTGCTCCGTTTCCCGTTCGTGTTTCCCCGTCATTCGTCGGTTACGTGCTCGCGAGCCTTTGGGCCGCATCCGATCGTCGCGACGCTTAGGCGCGCGCCGGCCGGGACGCCTGCACGTTGTTTCAGGCGCCTAAAATGTCCATTTCCTTTCGACAAAGCGCGATCGATTGCCCGCGCGGCTTGGTGCCCGGCGCCGGTTGCGCCACACCGCCCTGCGCGATCGATCGCTGCATTTTCTTCACGACCTGGTCGAAGGTCGCAATGCCGTCGACCATGTTCGCCGCGCGTGCGTCCGAGGGTGTCAGCACGCGACCCTGGCCCATGCCCTCGCGCACGGTCGCGACGTCGGTCGCGCGATTTTTCGCGATCGCCCGCGTCATCGCACCGTAGTAATCGTTGACCCGCGATTGAATGTTGTCGCGCGCTTCCTGTCCGAGCGGCTCGAATGGATTGCCCTCGGCCTTGTACTTGCCGGCCGTGATGAGCGTCGTCTTCACGCCAGCTGCCTTCAATTTTTCCGAAAGGTCCTCGTGGGCGCTGATGACGCCGATCGATCCGACTTCGCCGCTCGGGGTGACGTAGAACTCGCCTGCACTGCTGGCGAGCCAATAGGCCGCGCTTGCTGCGAGACTGTTCGCAACCGCGACCACAGGCTTTGTAGCTCTTGCAGAATAAATCTCATCGGCCAGCTCTCCCACGCCGTAGACGCTGCCGCCCGGCGAATCCACATCAATCAGGATCCCGCCGATCGAATCATCGGCCAGGGCTGCGCGGAAATCTTGAGCGAACGCCTGCGTGGACATCACGCCAGGGCCGCTGATGTCCGACACGTTCGTGCGCTGCGCGATGACGCCATACATCGGCAGCACCGCAATCGAGCCGTTTCCGGCGCGCGCTAAGTCTCCCTTGCGCGCATCGAGGGCGACCGCATCGGCGCGGACCTCGGCGAGGATTGCCGGATCGGCCTTTATGTCCGACGCCCAGCGCGCCAGGATGACCTGGAAGGCAGCGAGGCGCTCGGGCATCAGGGCCCAGGGTGTCGACATGAATTCGGCGATCAGCAGTTGATGTCGCACGGTTTTTCTCCTTCAGCCGGCGCGCCGCGCGCGCAATGTTCCGTAGGCGGTCAGCGCGGCAAGGGTAAAAACCGCGTTCGCGTTCAGATAGATCGTCTGCGGCGACTGCGAGCTGTACCGCACTGTCGGTAGCGGCGTCTCGGTGCTATTGGCGCCGATAACGAGGCCTGCAGCGGCGGCGCGCGCCGTGAAATTGGCCCCAGAATCGATCGAGGCCGACGTCGCGCTCGAGCCGCCTTGAAGCAGCGTGATATTGGTCGTCGCCGCGGCGACGAACCCGAGAAAGCCGCTGACATCGAAATCGCCAGCCGGCAACGCGAGCGCGGCGATCTGCGCGGGCGTGGCCGTGGTCAATGCGATTGCGGCGCCCACGAGGACCTTTTTCTCGAAATATTCGCCCACCGCCCCGGCTGTAGCCCCACTGCCGGCACTGGCGAGGGCATCGCCCAGGATTTGGCCGCCGCCGTTGATCGGCACCGCTCCGTCGGCGATCAGCGCGGCCTCATCGGCCGAACCAGCCGTGACCGCGAAACGTCCCTTCGAATCGGCCTGCAGGTAGCCGCCGCCAGCGTGTACCGACTTGCGCAGCTCAGGCAGCACGTAATAGGCGGTTGTCACGCGGCGCTCTCCTGAAATTCGACGCCGATTGCTAGGCGCTCAAGCCGGCAGCGGGCGAGCTCGACGAACTCGTCGACCGTAACGTGCGGCGACATTGCTAAAAACTCCTGCTGCGCCACGCAGTAGCGCTCGGCCCGTACCATCGGAACGCAAAGGGCGTTGGCGACGAATTGTGCGTGCTTGGCGTACAACGCCGGCCGTTCCTCATCGGGCCGATTGCGCAGCATCGATTCCTCTTTACGCGCGATCCGATCTGCGCTTGCGGCAGCCAGCGCAAGCAATCGCGCATCACTGCTCTGTTTTGCGGGAGGCTTGGCCGGCTTGCGCTTGTTGATCGGAGTTTCCTTCGGCGGCGGCAGGGCTGGCGAGGGCCCGGGCGGAAGTCCCTCTGTCGGCACGGTCGGTTCCTGATCGTTCGGCACCTCGTTCAATGGCCGCAGCGGCTCGTCCAGACCATCGATCGGGTTCATGTTCTCGAGCAAGCGTGCCTCGTTGCGCGTCATCCAGCCGTCGAGGATCCCACCGTGGTAATACGCGGTCCGCGCCGCCGCATCACCGCGCAGCAGTGATCGGGTCGGAAATTCGACGTCTAGAGTTTCGTCCTCCGGATCGAGGAAATTCCATTCGATTACCTCCTCCCAGCGCACCAGCCATGGCATAAGGCAATCGTTAACGAAGTCGATCGATTGCTGCTCGATGTTGGAAAAGGTTGCCTTTTCGAGGTCCCCGATTTTGTGCGGCGGCACGCGGTACAGCGAGGCGATCTGCGAAGTTGACAGTTTTTGCGTGTCGATGAACTGCGCATCATCGTTATGCATCCCGACTTCATGGAACTTCAGCCCGTATTCGAGCACCGCGACCTTGCCGCGGTTCTCGCCCGTCTGCTGCGATTGCCAGCGCTCGCGCCACTGCCTGCGCGCTTCGTCATCCTTGAAATTGGTCGGGTGCTCGATCCAGCCGCCCGGGCGCGCATCGTTCTGGAAAAACCGCATTCCGTAGTCCTGGGCCGCGATGCCGGTGGCGATCGTCTTGCGGGCCAGTGCGATCGGGTTATAACCGAGGACTCCGTCGGGTGAGAGGCCGCGCAGATGGAACATCTGGCCCTGCGGAACCGGCGTTCTTGATCCGTCCCGGTTGCGGATCCAGTAGCGCCAGGTCGTATCGCTCAACATTTCGATGCCGATCCGATCCGGGTGCAGCGGGATCATTTCGGTCACCACGCCATTCGAATTGCCGGACATCACGGCGAACGCGTTGCCGCGCAGCGCGCAATGCCCGGACAGCATCTCCCGAAACTCGAAACCGCTCTGGAATCGGTTCGGCCGCTTCATGAGCTTGTAAAGCCAGTGATCGCGCACAGCCGTCTTGGCGCCATCGGCCGCTTCGCGGTAGAGCACGAACGGCAACGCGGCGATCGTTTCGGCGATGACCCGCACGCAGGCATAAACGGCGATCAGCTGCAGCGCGACATCGCCGCTCAGATTCGACAGGCCGCCGCGGTACGGGATCGGTTCGAAGTAGAAGTTGCCCCAGGGCGAGCGGTCGTAGGCATCGCCACCGCTATCGCTTTGCGCACCGATCGAGACAAACATCAGCCGACCCGCCTTCTACCGAAGAACGCATTGATGAGGTTCAGCATGATCGCGATCACGCCGACGACCACGAGGGCCGGGCCGGCTCCGAAGATGGTCCACACGCCGGCGCCGATCAATACAAGCCCCACAAAATTCGTCGCGTCATAGACTCGGCTGTTCATCAGGCGAGTAGCAGCTCGTAGTCGTCCGGCATGCGCTGCGATTCGACGCCTCGCGATGCCAGGCCGATTGCCATCGCAAGAGCGACCATACCGTCGATGCGCCCCTTGCTGCGCCGCTTCGTCAGGATGATATTTTCCTTCGCATCCTGTTCGGTCACCGCGCATGCCGCGTTCCACGTCAGCACGGGATTGCGCGCGACCTTGATCTGCTGCTTGTTGAGTAGATCCTCGGTGAGCTCAAGCGAACGCGGCATCCAAAGCTGCGATTCTTTCGACTTGTAGAACCCCTGGCCGTGCGGCACAAGCTCGATGATGATGTTCAGCTCGTCGAGCTCCGTCTCAAGATATTTGATCCGATACGGATCGAAGGCCACCTCTTCAAGAAGCACATCGATCTGCATGTCCGCGAGGTACTGCGCGACGAATCCGTAGCCGACATTGCGCCCCGGCGTCGCCGTGATGAATCCGTCCTTTACCCAGACATCGTACGGCACGCCGTCACGTTTCGATCTTTCGGCTAGCGTCGCCTCAGGCGTCCAGAAATGAACCCAGGCGGCCCACTTCGGATGATCCGGATCTGGTGGAAAAGCAAGAGCCGAGGCCGTCAGGTCGCGTGTTCCGGAAAGGTCTATCGCGCCGAACGCTTTACGCCCGCGCAATTCCTCCCACGGAATAGCGTGCTGGCATGCCTGCCAAATCGGGCCGGCAATCCAAGGGTTTTCGGCGCCAACCCATTGGCAGAAGTTCAAACGGCGCGCGAGCGATGCCTTGGCCGGCATGCCGACCGCCTCGCGCACCTGTTCCTCAAGATATTTGCGGCCGATCGAAATACCCAGGTTCGGATTGCTTTTTAGCCAGCAGCCCGGATCCTCGAACGGATCTTCGCCTTCATCGTGCGCGCAAACGTAGGCGAACCAGCCATCGTCTGGTGTCAAACCCCGTACGACCCGTTCGCTGTACTCGTGATGCTGGTAGCAAACTGAGGTGAGGTCCACGCCGCTGTTCGTGATCTCCACGATTAACGCCTGACGCCGGCCCTTAGTGCCGGCCCGCATCTTGTTGACCACGACCGGGGTCGCATGTTCGTGCAGCTCGTCGATAAGGGCGCAATGCACGCGCTTGCCGTCGAGCGAGCGGCCTTCGGAACTGATCGGTCGGAAAAAGCTTCCTGTGCGTAGATGCGCGAGATTGAGTACCTTGCGCTTGCCGGATAGATCGATGTTCTTCGCCAGGTGCGGCGATTGCTGAACCATCGACACGGCGTCTTCGAACAGGATGTGCGCCTGCTCGCGCGTTGTGGCTGCGGCGTAGACCTCGGCCCGCATTTCCTTGTCCGCGACGAGCATGTAAAGGCCGATTCCAGCGGCCAGCGGAGATTTGCCGTTGCCCTTGCCGATTTCGATATAGGCGTTGCGGAAACGCCTGAACCCATCGGCGCCGCACCATCCGAACAGAGAACCGACGATGAACTGTTCCCATGACGACAGATTGAACGGCTCTCCGGCATGCTGCCCCTCGGCCAGGCGCAGCACGGATGGGAAGAATCGAATCGCGCGCTCAGCCTTGCCACGATCCCAGACGAGGCCGCGGGCGCCGCCGGTTGCAAGGTCGTCAAGATGTCGTTCGCACGCGGCCCGAACCAGCGGACCGGCCATGATTTCCAGCGCCAGGACTGCGCGCGCATATCGCTCGACTGCATCAGGCTCTGCGGAAGAATTCTTCTGCCGGGTCGTCGTTTTCCTCGCCGCTTTCACTCGGAGTCCGCGCCTGCGCAATGCCAATCCGCGCGCGCGCCGTCGGCGTGAATCCGAGTTCGATCGCGGCTTTTATCATCACAAGTGCCTGCCGATTCATGATCGAGATTTCCGGACGCGCTTGTGAATGCCCGCTCGGACTCTGCGTGAGCAACACTCCATCCATCAACGCGCGCGCCGCTTTCTGATGGGTGTCGATGGCGACCGCCCAGACTGCCAGCAACTGTCGGTCGATTTTTCGAAGAAGCGCGTATGGGGCGTTGGCGATCGCGTATCGCCAATGTGCCTTCTGCGTCCTGGACAACCATTCCGGCGCATCCGTCAATCGACCCGGCGCCACGGGTTCTGCTTTCGCACGCGCCGCGGCTCCGGCTCGACCATTGATCAGATGCAGCGCCGCAGCTTTCGGTGGTCTGCCCGCCATCGCTTAAGACCTCGAAAGCCCATTTCCTGATTTTGAAAAAAAAGG
>WNFR01015886.1_pt1 | contig 11417 bp, 12 predicted proteins | sample 5400221 | NCBI WGS metagenome assembly WNFR01 (sample SAMN13153357, study PRJNA577476) | soil metagenome | isolation source: 40 cm soil under Madrone tree | place: USA:California | collected 2016-06-14 | reverse complement strand
GGGACCACATCGCTTCTCAGAAAAACGACCACGGACCTTCGTATCGACACTAAAGAGCATCGCAGCGGCGGAGTAGTCCAAAAATCAACATTTGCGAGATTTTTGCCGTCGTTCGATTTTCGACTTTTTCGACAGCATCGGTCAAAATGCGAAATACTCGCAAAGAGCAGATGATTTCCGCTTGGCACCTATGAACGGACATCACCAGGCGCAAACGCCACGTCCGAAAAGTGCCATGCCAAACCAAGGGTTACGGACGGCGGGAGTCCCTTGAGCCATGATAGCCACGCGCTCACAACGACCGCCGATGCAGGGAAAAAATATTGAAGGGCCGCCCATAAATTCGATGGGGGAAAAATATCCCTAATCCAGGATTTTTGATCCATCTGCACGTCTCCCGCCGCCCGGGGGTCATCCCGGAATCAATAGGGTCGGAGGCTTCCATATCACGTCCTCCTTTAATTGGCGGGAACGTGGGAAGCGGGTCAGGTCAAAATTAACCACAGGGGGTCACTTCTCAAACTGACCCACTACCGAGGCGCGATGCAATGACCCACCATGCCGTCGGAGCCGCTCTATTGAGGCTGGCAGCCACCGAAGACGAGGAGTATTCCCTTCATCCAGAGCATCTCGTCACCTGCCTTAGCAAGCCGGACGTCCAAGAGTGGCAGCTCCGATTGGAACGTCTGCCCTGGATGCAGCGAGTGGCTGATCGGAATGTCCTATTGGAGGATGCGGAACAGTAAGGTGAACTGAAACAGCAAGCGTGCCGATGTCTGGCAACAGGCGCCGGCGCTCGGCGCCGGCCGATACTGGTCGCGCAGCCGCAGCCAGTCCATCGGATAGGGCAGGCCCGCTTCGTGGCGGCCGAGCGGCGTCAGGTCGAGGTAGTGATAGGCGGCATTCATCATGTCGAGGCCGCGCGCGAAGCAGGAATAGGTGTGGAAGATATTTCCCGCCGCGTCGCGATAAAATACGCTGATGCCGGGTGCTTCCTCGACGCCGAAGCCGCTAGTGCCGAAATTATACACCTTGGCGCCCGACTTGATCTGTTCCGGCGTAAACGAGACGGCGTAGTCGTAGTTGAAATCGGTATCGCTGGAGGACAGCCAGTCAAAAGTCCAGCCCATCCGCGCCTTGAAGGCGTCGAGCTTTTGTAGGGGGGCGCGCGATATCGCCACCAGCGTGGTGTCGCGCGCGGCGAGATGCGGGATCATCCGCTCGAATCCGTCGGCCCAGAACGAGCAGCTCCTGCAGCCTCGCCGCCGAGCAAATTCAAATCAGGAGGCGCAGCTTAACAAATCGTCTTGCAATTAACGCAGGTCACCAAGCAGTCTTGGCCGGATCGCGCGATCTACAAGGTTCGATAGTGGTGGATTGAGGACAGATCGGGGATCACCCCAAGCCCAGATTCCTCGCCAAGCGTCACCGTCCCCTCGCTCACCTTGACGATGGGACCGCAAAATAGATCGCGTAACGTATTGTCGTTGGCGTCGACCTCCAGCCAGCCATCGCCTCCGATGCCAGCAAGAAGGTGGGCGGATGCAAGCAAGCCGATGCCGCCGCCGAGATAATGCGGGCAAAACGTCTTGCCGGCGTTGAGGATGCCACGCGCCAGTCCAGCGCAAGCGGAGAGCCCGCCCCATTTGGCGATGTCCGGCTGAACCACGCCGATAACATTCTCGGCCAGCACTTGTTCGAAGGCGTCCCAGCTCGCGATATTCTCGCCTGCGGCAAGCGGCATGCCCGCGCCTACACGCAATGCCTGCCATTCCGATCGCGGCCGATCGGCTCGGATCGGCTCCTCCAGCCAGCAGAGATCGAATCCGCGCAGCCGGGCTGCTTCAGCCGCCTGCGCAGCGCCGGCGGGATTGATGCCGCTCGCATACACCTTGATCTTGGGTGAATGCCCACCCAACAGACGCCACAGCGGCAGCTTCCGCCGGCGCGCATGGAGATCCCACAGTGCCAGATCAATTCCCGCGATCGCCTGTGCGAAGGGCCCGGCTTCACCGGATTGCAGCGCCAATACGTCGGTGCCTTGCGTGAGCGTCTCGAAGACTTGCGCGGGGCCGTCAAACTTGCGTCCGACGACGGCAGGCGCGAGCACCTCGTTGACGAGCCGGGCACGATGCTCGGCGCCCGGCGCGGGAAAGTTGCACCAGGCCTCACCCCACCCCTCGACGCCGTCTTCGTCGACGGCGCGAATGAAGACGGCCGGACGATTCAGCATCTTGCCGAACGAGGTCACCACCGGCGTCGACAGGGGATAGCGGTAGCAGAGCGCTTGGACGGAGCGGAGCGTTAACGTGTCTGATGTCATTTTCCGATCCATTGATCCAGGCCGGATGATGGACCTTCACACCGTCAGTAGGCGCGTGCGAAGTCGCCCTCCTGCTTGATATCGCCGAACGCGGGAAAGCGCGCCTTCCATTGCGTCCCCTTGGCTGTTGTGAGATCGTTGAGCCGCTCCAGCACGGCAAGGCCATCCTTGCGAAGGCTTGCGGCAACCGCTGCGCGGTCCGGAAAATTCTTGAGCACCGCGTTGAGCCAGATCGTGCGACCGGCGAGGAAGCCGCCGGCACCTGCGGCATAGGCGAACTCCAGCACACGCTCGAATTTCTCCGGCGCGGCGCCGCCCGACAGCAACACCCAGGGAATGCTGCGCTCGCGGCAGATGGCACCGATCGCGTCGAATTCCTTCTGTGCTGTTTGTGCCGCGGAACTTCCGTCGCGCAGCGGCAGGCTGTTGGCAGCGCGCGGACTTTCCAGCTTCAGGAGATCGACGCCATATTCCGGCTTGGCGAATTCGCGCACGCTCTCGATGACAAGGCCCGGCAGCTTGCCCGGAGACTCCACGTAATCGGCCGTATGGTTGGCGCTGCCGAGGAACGGGTAGACCAGGAGTTCGAGCACATAGGGGATGTCGTAGCGCGCGCAGTCCCGCCCGATCTCGCGCACAAAGCGCTTCTGGTGTTCGTTCACGGCCGCATCGGCGTCGGGCCGATACCAGGCAAGCACCTTGACGGCGTCGCCGCCCATGGCTCGGATCTTCTCCACGTTCCAATCTGTGATCGCCCGCGACTTGCGTCCGCCCGGCGTCTCCTCGACGCGATGCTCCTCGAGCGTCATGATGAGCCCGCACCGCGCCGGCAACAGGTCGATCGCCGCAGGTACCGCGAAATTCGGATCGAACAGCATCGAGCTGCAGTGCGGCGCGAGGTTTTCGACGAGAAGCCGCTTGGCGGCGGTGACATCGGCGTATTCGACCTGATCCCGCGTGATGCCCTTGGCCTGCGCAATGGCATCGAACAGCGGCGGCCGCTGATCCAGCGCAACCATGCGAAAGTGGCCATCCGCGTCTGCCAGGCGCGCAAGACCGCGGTTCTTTCCAATAGTTCTCATGGCTTCGTCCTCATGTATGCAAGACAATCGTTGATGGAAGGGATTCCGACCCGGCCGCCGGAGTGGGTGCACTTCAACGCCGCGGTCGCTGCGGCAAACGCCATGGCATCGCGCACCTCGAGCCCGGCACCGATCGCAAAGGCGTAAGCGCCGTGGAAAACATCGCCGGCGCCCGTGGTGTCCACGACATCGACGGGAAAGGTGGTCTGCCGATGCAGCCGGCCGTCCTCGTACCAGCTCACTCCGTCCTGCCCGCGCGTCACCGCAATGACGCGACCCTTGAATCGCCCAAGGCTCGCCAAGGCCTCATCGCCCGCCGAACCTGCAACAGACGCAAGCGCGGGCTCGGAGAAGATCGTATGATCCGTCAGCGGCAGCAGCCGTTCGAAGACCTCGGCATCGGCGACATCGCCGTCGAGCACCGTCGGGATGCCGAGCGTGCGAGCTTTGCCGAACAACGTCGCCGCACCCTCTACCCAACGTGGATCGGCGAGCACCGACGACGCGCGCGCCACGTCATCCATGGGAAGCCAATCGGCGGCTTCAGGATAGAGGCCGCGAAAGTTCACGATCTGGCGTTCGCCGAAGCTGTCGACGATGACGCCGGAAACGGACGAACGGCCGTCGGCAAACAATCTGAAATTCTCGACGTCGACGCCTTCGGCTGTGAACGCCGATCGCATCGCGCGCCCGGCGGCGTCGTCCCCGCCCCGGCCCCAGAACGAGACCGAACCGCCGAGCCGCGCAACGGTGACCGCGGCGTTCGCGGCCATGCCGCCGCCGAGCGTCGAATAGTCGAGGCTCCTGATCTTCTCGCTCTGACCGGAGAAAAGCCGATCGACGCGCCAGATCTGGTCGAGCGCAGACAAGCCCAGGCAAATGACCCGGACGCCCCCAGCCCCGGACGCCAAGTCCGCCAGCGTCACGTGATCTCCGATCTTGCCGGATGGGTTCACAGCAGCACCTGGCCGTTGCTGCTGTCGAACAGATGCGTCTTACCCGGCTGCGGGCGAAGGTTCAGGTGATCGCCGACCTTCGGGCGCAACGACGGATCGATCCGCGCGATGGCCGACGCGCCGGCTAGGTCGAAATGAATCAGCGTGTCCGAGCCGAGCGGTTCGACAAGCTTGACGTTGATCGCGATGCCGTCAGCCGGGTCGCTCACCACCGCAAAGTGCTCGGGACGAATTCCGAGCACGCCGCTGCCGGCCTGTCGCAGTCGGCTGCCGCCCTCCCCGTCCAACGGCACGATCGTGCCGCCCTCAGAGAGGATCGTACGATCCCCTTGCCATTCGACAGAAAAGAAGTTCATCGCCGGCGAGCCGATGAAGCCGGCCACGAACTGGTTGGCGGGCCGCTCGTACACTGTTTCCGGCGTAGCGTATTGCTGCACCGTGCCGCTCTGCATCACCACGATCCGGTCGGCCATGGTCATGGCCTCGATCTGGTCGTGGGTGACGAAGACCATCGTGGTCTTGAGCTGCTGCGACAGCGCCTTGATCTCGGCGCGCACCTGGCCACGCAGCTTTGCATCGAGATTGGAGAGCGGCTCGTCAAACAGAAACGCCTTTGGATTGCGCACGATCGCGCGGCCCATCGCCACGCGCTGGCGCTGGCCGCCGGATAATTCCTTCGGCTTGCGATCGAGATAGGGCTCGATGTGCAGCAGGGCCGCGGCGCGCTTCACCCGTGCGTCGATCTCCGCCTTCGGCGTTCCCCGGAGCTCCAGTGCAAAGGACATGTTGTCGTGGACGCGCATGTGCGGATAGAGCGCATAATCCTGGAACACCATGGCGATATCGCGCTGCGCCGCCTGGACACCGTTAACGCGTGTGTCGCCGATGTAGAGATCGCCGCCCGTGATCGGCTCGAGCCCTGCGATGATCCGGAGCAAGGTCGACTTGCCGCATCCGGAGGGACCGACGAAGACGACGAATTCGTGGTCTGCGATCTCCAGATTGAGATCGGCGATGACAGTGTAATTGCCGTAGCGCTTGACGAGGTTCCGGATCGAGATTGAAGCCATGATCGCTACTCCAGTGCCAGCACGGGCTTGATCAGTTCACCCTTGGCAAACCGCGCAAAATTTTCCGGCAAGGCGGAGAGCCCGAACTCCCCATCGACGAGGACGCGATACTCCTCCTTGTACTGGCGCAACAGCGCTACATTCGGCTCGAAATCCGAGACCGGGAAATAGAAGGTGCGGATCATGTAGAAATCCTTGCGGCGAAACACCTTGCCTTCCTCGATGGTCCAGGGCGCGGCATTCTCGCCGACAAGCACCAGCGCGCCGCGCGGCAGAACGAGTTCGATCCCGAGATTGCGCGCCGCATGCGCGCCCGAGCATTCCATGATGTGCGCAAAGCGCCTTGATGTGTCGCCGACCGGATGAGCCTTCGCGCCGAAGGATTGCGCGATCTTCAGGCGCGTTGCATTCGGATCCGCAACATGGACGTCGTCATAGCCGAGGCTGCGCAGCGCCAGCACCACGCCGAGCCCGACCGGCCCTGCCCCCATCACTAGGACCGGCCCCGCCTCGCTTGGCGGAACGAGGTGGCTGACGAACCGTACCGCATGACCTGACGTCCCGATCACGTCGAGCAGGAGGGGCGCGAGGCTATCCTCGATATCGTCCGGCACCGGCAGCAGGCAGTTTTCCGGCACCGGCACATATTCGGCGTAGCCGCCCGGCCGGTTCCAGCCGATCAGGCTCGAAACTTCCAGACACATCTGCGTGTCGCCGCGCTTGCAGGCGGCGCAACGGTCGCAATGCAGGGGTATATAGACGGCGCAGCGGCGGCCATGCAGGCGGTGACCGGGCTGCTCGACCACGCCAAAGATCTCGTGACCCGCGGTGAACTCGGCGCCCTTGTGCCAGAGCTTGAAATCCGAGCCACACAGCGCCGTGCGCGAGACGCGCACCAGCACCTCGCCCGCCGCAACGTCCGGCATCCCCACGCGCTCGATGGTGATGCGCTCGTGGCCGTGAAAGACCGCAGCCTGCATGATCGAATTCGGACGTGGCGATACGTTCATCGAATACCTAGCCTTTCACCGCACCAAGCGTCAGCCCGGACACCAACCAACGCTGAACCAGCGCCGCGAGAATGAGCGGAGGCAATGCAATCAGCGTTGCCGCAGCCATCAGTGCGCCCCATTGTGTCGATCCCTCGCCAATAAAATTGAAGGCCGCAGCAATCAGGGTCTTGGTGTCGCCGTTCGACAGCACCAGCGCAAACAGGAAGTAGTTCCAGGAGAACACGAAAGCGAGGATTGCCGAAACCGCGATGCCGGAGGCGACGAGAGGTAGCGCGATGCGCCACAGGATCCGCGTCACGCTGCAACCGTCCACTTGCGCGGCCTCGAAGACGCTGCGCGGTATCCCGTCGAAAGTCGGCAGCAGCACCCAGATGACGATCGGGAGCGTGATGACGGCGTGGCTGAGAATCAGCGCCGTATAGGAGCCGATCATGCCGATCTGCCGGAACATGACGTACCACGGCAGCAGGAACAGCGTGCCCGGCGCCATGCGCGCGGCCAAGGTCAGGATCGCCGGCCAAGTAATCCGGCTCCAGGACACGGCGAACGCGGCAGGGATGCCGAACAGAAGCCCGAGAGCGGTCGAGCCGATGGTGACGATCAGGCTGTTGACCGCGTAGCTCACAAACGGCGTCGTCTTGGTGAGTTGGACGTAGTTCTCCATCGTCGGCGCGAAGATCAGCGTTGGTGGGTAGGCCGTCACCTCGAACGAAGGCTTGAACGACGAGAGCACCATCCAGACCGTCGGCGTCATGATGATGATCCCGGCCAGCACGAGTTGCAGCAGGTTGAGGCAGCGGATCCAGCGGTCGGTGGTCGGTGCATCCATCATGGCGTCACCAGGCAACCGCGCCGCGCAGGCGGTTGAAGGCGAGGACCGCGCCGAACACGATGGCGGTCAACGTCAGCATCAGCGCGCTGGCATAGCCGAGGTTGAAGAACTCGAAACCGACCCGGAAGCCATAGATGTTGAGCGTGTTTGACGCGTTGCCGGGCCCTCCTTGCGTCGTGATGTAGATGATGTCGAAGAAGCGCAAGAGATCGACGCTGCGCAGGATGGCGGCGGTGACGATGGTCGGCAGCAGCAGCGGCAGCGTAATGCGCTGGAAAGTCTTGAAAGGGGATGCGCCGTCGATTTGCGCAGCCTCATAGACGCTCGGCGGCAGCGATTGCAATCCTCCGAGCACGATCAGCGCGACGTAAGGCGTCCACTGCCAGGTATCGATCAGCGCGACCGTTGGAATGACCCATGTCGGCGACGCCAGCCACTCGGACGGCGGCAGGCCGAAGGCTTGCAGGATGTAATTGGCAGCCCCGAGCGACGGATCGAGGATAACAAGCCACATCATGCCGGCCACCACCGGCGGCATCATGAAGGGCGAAATGAACAGCGAGCGCACGATACCCGGCAAGCGCTTGGCGTGGAACAGGACGAGCGCGAGCCAGACCCCGAACACGAGTTGCAGCAGGAGCGAGAGCACATAGAGCGCGATCGTGACCCACAGACCGTGCCAGAATTCGTAGTCGGACATCAGCTTCGAATAGTTCGCGAGCCCTGCGAAGGATTGCTTGCCGGTCGACGAAAAAGTCTGAAAACCAAGCCAGATCGTATAGACGACCGGAAACGCGATCATCGCGACCGTGAATACCACAGCCGGCGCCGAGAGCGCCGACAGTTCCAGCCTCTGCCGGTCCTGCGTCAATGTCGCATCCGCATCCAACATCGTTGCGATTCTACGGCGCCGACCGCGGGAAACGGCCGGCGTCCGGTGTCGTTACTTTTGCGCGATCAGCCCATCTAGTGCCTTGTCAGCGTCGGCGCAGGCCTGATCGACGGTCTTCTGCTTCAGGATCAGGTCCTGCACCGCCTGGCCGATGAATTCGCGCGACTCGGGGTTGGCAACGATGGGATAGCCGACTTCGGAAGAACCCTTGGTCGCGAGCACGTCGAGTGCCGCCTGCCATTCCTTCCGCACCGGCTCCTCGTCGATCCACTTGCGGTACTCCGGATCGGTGGCGACCGACGGTCGCGGCGGCGCAATCCCCTGCAGGGCCATCTTCTTCTGAACGGCCGGACTCGTCGCCCACTGCACGAAGTACCAGGCTGCATCCGGCTGTTTGCTGTGCGAGGAGACCGCCATGCCCCAGCCGATCACTGTCGGCACCTGCCCGGCCTCACCTGCCGGGAACGGAATCAGGGCGGTGTCCTTGAGCCGCGCGCCGCCATCCATCACGGTGCGAAGCTCGTTGGAGGATTCGAACGACATCGCCGCGCGGCCGCCGCGATAGAGCGCCGAGATCTGCTGGAAACCGTAGTTGACGACACCGGGCGGTCCGAAGTCGCGCAGCAGCCGGCTATAGGTGTCGAGCGCCTCCTTGCCCTTCGGCGAGCAGAGGGCGGACTTGCCGTTGGCGATGTAAGCGCCGCCGATGTTGTGCAGCATGTTGCTGAAGGTGTAAGCGATCGCAGGCTTCAGCCCGCGCGAGACGAATGGTGTGACCGAGCTGTCGCACGCCTTGATCTTTTCCGCTGCTGCTTCGACATCCTTGATGGTCGCCGGCTTCTCGATACCGCATTTCTTGAAGATGTCGGTGCGGTAATAGAAGATCGGCCCTTCGATGTTCATCGGCATGCTGGAGCCTGCGGCGGCGAATTGCTCGCCTTCGCGCGACGGCAGCGTCATGAACACGTCGACCTCGTCGCTATGCGCATTCATCACGGTGACCAACCGCTGGCGCATCTGCTGCTCCTGGTAGCCGTCGACCCTCAAGGTCATACCGGTCAGCTTCTCGAAGTCGTCCTTGGAGGTCAGCAGCGCCTGCGCGACGGGATTGTTGTTGGCGAGAAAGGTGACGGTCTTGCCTTGAAATTTCTTCCAATCGAAATCGGCCGCGCACACCTCGGCACTGACAGCGGCGACCGCGAGAACCGGCAACGCGATGCGCGTCGCAATCATCCTGGCGTTCATGAAACCCCTCCCTAACCCGGCTTGACCGCCTGAACCCGGCAGCATCTTTTTTTGAAAACGGTTACATCATAAGTACCTGGCACGCTCTGTCAAGCAATCGACAATTCTACTTTCCGGCGGCAAAATCGGATAAACTACCCCTACTCAATCGCGCATAATCAATGTAACGTTACATTTATGAGCTTGTCAGACGCCAGTTCAGCAAAGCAAGGCATCCGCGCCGTCGCCGCGCGCGCTGGCGTGTCGACGGCATCCGTCTCGCGCGCGATCAACAACCCTGAGGCCGTCAGTCCATCCCTTCGCGCACGCATCTCGCAAGCGATCGAAGCGGTCGGCTACATCCCGCATGCGCCCGCGCGCATCCTGTCGTCGCGGCGGTCGCGCACGCTGGGCGCGATCGTGCCGACCATCGACAACACCATGTTCGCGCGCGGCATCGCCTCACTGCAAAAATATCTCTCCTCGGTGGGCTACATGCTGTTTCTCACCACGAGCGGCTACGACCTCGACGTCGAGCTGGACCAAGCGCGCAATCTCATCGGCCGCGGTGTCGACGGCCTGGTGTTGCGCGGCGACTGCCATCACGACGGGTTGCGCAAGCTGCTTGCCGACAACGCCGTGCCCTTCATCAATGTCGGCATCTATCAACCCGACCGTCCCTACCCTTGCGTCGGCGCGGACAATGAAGATGCGGCCCATCGTGCCGCGGCGCATGTCATCGAGCTCGGCCATCGGCGGATCGGAATCGTCTCCGCGCTTCAGCGCAACAATGATCGCGCCAGCGCCCGCGTCGCCGGCTTCCGCCGCGCGCTGGACGAGGCCGGCCTCACGCTTCCGTCGCAATGGCTTGTCGAGGTGCCCTACACGCTCGACGATGCGCGCGAGGCGGCTCGTTATCTCCTGAGTCTCGAGGACCGGCCGACCGCCGTGGTCTGCGGCAATGACGTCATCGCCTATGGCGTGCTGCTGGAGGCCGAGCGCAGCGGCTTCTCGGTACCGCGCGACCTCTCGGTCGTCGGCTTCGACGATCTCGACTGGAGCCGCCATTTGCGACCGAGCCTGACCACCATTCACATTCCCACCGGTGAAACCTGGCAGCGCGCCGGTGAATATCTGGTCCGCAGCCTCGCCGGCGAGCAGACCATCATGCACCACGAGGTCGACTATTCGCTGGTGGTCCGTGAATCGACAGCACCGCCTTCACGCCCCTGAAATGAGACTTTCCCGATGAGTTCCATTTTTTCTCTCGCGTCCGGATTTCATGCCGTCGTGATCGGTGGCGCCGGTGACATCGGTGCGGCGATCAGCAATCAGTTCTGTGATCTCGGCGCGACGGTCACGGCAACAGGCGCCAACGATGCCGACCTCGCACGTTCCCTGCTCAAGCCGCGCACTGGTCTTGCGCTCGCGACGCTCGACGTCACGGACGATGCCGCCGTCAAGTCGTTCGCTCAGTCGCACAAGCGCGTCGACGCGCTGATCAATTGCGCCGGGATTCTCGCGCGTGACAAGGAATTCGAGATCGAGACCTTCATGAAGGTGCTCAACGTCAATCTCACCGGCACGTTCCGGACCTGCATGGCTTTCCGCGCGCTACTCGCCGACAGCAGGGGCTCGGTCGTCAACATCGCCTCGATGAATGCGACGCTCGCGCTACCGCGCATTCCCGCCTACTGCGCGAGCAAAGGCGGCGTCGTGATGCTGACCAAGGCGCTCGCTTTGGCCTGGGCCGAACAAGGAATCCGCGTCAACGCGGTGGCGCCCGGCTATATCGAAACCGCGATCAACGCCGCGGGCCGGACCGATCGCGCGCACTATCAGCGCATCGCCGACCGCACCGCCTTCAAACGTTGGGGACAGCCGGAAGACATCGCCGGCGCAGTCACCTTTCTCTGCATGCCGGCCTCGCAATACGCGACCGGAACGGTTGTCGCCGTGGATGGCGGTTTCCTCGCGGGATGATTGACTCCCAGCGTCCAACCAATTGCGGCCCCGCGTTCACCC
>WNFR01007083.1_pt1 | contig 11418 bp, 8 predicted proteins | sample 5400221 | NCBI WGS metagenome assembly WNFR01 (sample SAMN13153357, study PRJNA577476) | soil metagenome | isolation source: 40 cm soil under Madrone tree | place: USA:California | collected 2016-06-14 | reverse complement strand
AAGCTGTCTACCATCACGGAGACGGGTTCTGCTACGCCAATCGCGTAGGCGAGCTGGACTTCTGCTTTGGTGGCAAGCCCTGCGGCGACGACGTTTTTGGCGATGTAGCGCGCCATGTAGCACGCGGAGCGGTCAACTTTAGATGGATCTTTGCCGGAGAATGCGCCGCCGCCGTGACGGCTGTAACCACCGTAAGTGTCCACGATAATTTTGCGGCCGGTGAGACCTGCGTCGCCCATTGGTCCGCCAATGACGAAGCGGCCGGTTGGGTTGATGTAATATTTGGTGTTTTTGTCGAGCATCGCGACGGGGACGACTGGCTTGATGACGTATTCGAGAACGGCGTTGCGCAGATCGTCGTTGGACACGGTTTCGCTGTGCTGGGTGGAAATGACGACGGCGTCCACGCGGAACGGCTTGCCGTTGCGGTACTCGATGGTGACCTGCGACTTGCCGTCGGGTCGGAGAAAATCAACTTTTTTGGATTTGCGGACTTCGGAAAGCTTGAAGGTGAGCTGGTGGGCGAGTTGGATGGGCATGGGCATCAACTCGGGCGTTTCGTCGCAAGCGAAGCCGAACATCAGGCCCTGGTCGCCGGCGCCGCCGGTGTCCACGCCCATGGCGATATCCGGGGACTGGCGCTTGACGGTGCACAAGACCGCGCAAGTTTCGGAATCGTAGCCAAACTTGGCACGATCGTAGCCGACGCCGCGAATGGTGCTGCGCACGAGGTCATCGTAATCAATGTGAGCAGTGGTGGTGATTTCGCCGGCCACTACCGCGAGGCCGGTGGTGACAAGGGTTTCGCAAGCGACGCGGCCCTTGGGATCCTGCTTCATCACTTCATCCAGCACGGCATCGGAAATCTGATCGGCGATTTTGTCCGGATGGCCTTCGGTCACGGATTCCGAGGTAAATAGAAAATTCTTAAGTCCTTGGCTCAAAACGAACGCTCCTCTGGGGTTAGCAGTCCTCTCCCGGTCAAGTTCTTTTCAGGTCGAGCCTGAAAATGAGCTTTGTGGAGTGCAGCTATGCCCGTGCACAGTTCGATTTAACAACTAGTTGTCACGCACGACAGCGCAATAAAGCGCGTTTGCCCGACTCTCTAAAATATCATTCCGATGGCGCAGCAGGCAACGAAATGAATCCAAATGGTCAAATCCGGCATTAAACGGCGAAATTCAGCATCGAGCGGAAGACTGTCGTTTCGGGAAAAGGTGGGATTCGGGCCGGAGCAAGTGATGCAATTTCGTCGAGGAAGCCCGCAGCCGCTTGGCTTTGATTTCGCCCGATGAAAAGGAATATTTTTTGAACGATTCAGAAATGCGGGGACCGCAGATTTATGAGCGGACGTATCTACAGACGCGCTGCTCTTGAGTTGCGCCGTTGTGAGTCTGTGGCTGCGACAGTTAATATGTAGCGTGATCCGGGCGGGGTGAAACCAAGAAGTAGTGCTCTGCCGGCGCTTTGCAGCCAGCTGAAAATTCCCCTCGGATTCGCCGGTGACGGCAAGTCGCCAGAGCAAAGAGAAAAATGCAATTCATTGATGGAATTCCTGTTTGGGGCAACCCGGAAGAAGGCGCGGTTTCGCAGATCAAGACGTGTGCGCGCACGGCGGACCGTGTTGCGCTCATGGCCGATCATCACCAGGGCTACGCGGTGCCCATCGGCGGAGTCGTCGCGTACCAAGACGCGGTCAGTCCGTCCGGAGTCGGCTACGACATCGCATGCGGTAACAAGGCCGTGCTGGTCAACTTGCCCGGCAAGGAACTGCGCGCCAATATTCAGCGCGTCATGGATGACATCTGGAACACCGTAAGTTTCGGCGTGGGCCGCAGAAACAACGAACGCATAGATCATGCGTTGTTCGAGGATCACGCGTGGAAGACGCAGCCCGCTGCTCCGCTGAAGGAGATGGCTCGCCAGCAACTGGGCACGGTCGGCTCTGGAAATCACTACGTGGATTTGTTTACGGACGAGCAGGACCGCGTGTGGATCGGCGTGCACTTTGGCTCACGCGGATTGGGCCACAAGCTGGCAACCTGGTTCCTGCAGAAAGCCGGCGCGAAAGACGGAATGGATGTCGAACCTTGCGTTATCCCGGCATCCAGCGAGCTGGGAGCAGAGTATATCGAGTGCATGCACCTGGCTGGAGCGTATGCCTACGCGGGACGTGACTGGGTATGCCAGCGGGTGGCGCGGATTCTGGGCGCAGAGATCCTGGAAGAAGTTCACAATCATCACAATTTCGCATGGCGTGAAACACATCAGGGCGAGGAACTTTGGGTGGTGCGAAAGGGCGCTACCCCGGCATTCCCGGGGCAAAAGGGATTTGTAGGCGGAACGATGGGAGAAAAATCCGTAATTCTCGAAGGCGTCGAGAATGCGTCCGCGAAACATTCTCTGTACAGCACGGTTCACGGTGCTGGCCGCGTGATGGGACGTATGGAAGCAAAAGGCAAAGTGGATCGCAAGACGGGACAAGTCAAGCGGCCGGGTAAAGTTTCACTCGAGATGATGCAGGAGTGGGTGAGCCGCGCCCGAGTGGAATTGCGCGGCGCAGGGCTGGACGAATCGCCGCACTGCTACAAGCGTCTTGATGAAGTGTTAACAGAGCACGCGGACAGCGTTCGTATTCTGCATACCCTGACGCCTGTTGGGGTGGCAATGGCGGGCGCAAATGAATTTGATCCGTACAAGGATTAAGCGCACCCAGCGCACCCGCCGTGCAAATTCTAAACGTTGAGATCCTTTCCGGCCGGAGCCGGAATCTGCGATTGACGATGCTTATCGCATCAGCATGACATCACGTCGGGATCGCGGCTCGTGGATGACGATCGAGAAATATCGGCTCGTTCAATTACGCGGCGTCTTCGTCGGGCTCGACTGTCAACCTGCCTTTGGTTTTCTTGGCCATTAAATAGGAACGGATGAAGGGGTCGATGTCGCCGTCGAGAACTTTATCCACATCGCCGACTTCGAATTTTGTGCGATGGTCTTTGATCAGGCGGTACGGCTGCATTACGTAAGAGCGGATCTGGCTGCCAAAGGAAATGTCCAGCTTAGTGTCATCCAGTCTATCGGTTTCATCCTGGCGCTTCTTGATTTCCAGGTCGTAGAGCTTCGAGCGCAACATTTTCATGGCCATTTCGCGGTTTTTGCCCTGGCTGCGCTGCGCCTGGCAGGCAACGACCACGCCGGTGGGAAGATGCGTGATGCGGACGGCGGTCTCGACTTTATTGACGTTTTGACCGCCCTTACCGCCTGCGCGATAGGTGTCAACCTTCAAATCGTCCGGCTTGATGTTGATTTCGATGCGGTCGTCCACTTCCGGAATCACAAACACGGATGCAAACGAGGTGTGCCGACGAGCGGCTTGATCGAATGGGGAAATGCGAACTAAACGGTGAACACCGGTTTCCCCCGCCAGCATGCCGTAGGCATTTTCGCCGGAAAACTGAATGGTGGCGTTCTTGATTCCCGCTTCTTCGCCTTCGGTTTCGTCGAGCACCTCGGCGTGCATCCCTTTGCGTTCCGCCCAGCGCAGGTACATGCGAAACAGGATAGACGCCCAGTCTTGAGATTCTGTTCCACCGGCACCGGGTTTGATGGTCATGATGGCGTTGAGGTGATCGTTTTCGCCAGAGAGCAGCGTGCGTGTCTCGAGTTCGGAAATGTAGGTGTCGGCGTTGGTCAGTTCGCGATCGAGTTCCTTCAATAAATCCTCGCGCTGCTGGGCGTTGGTTTCTTCCTTCGCGAGGTTGATATAAGTATCGATGTCGCCGACCAGCGAAGTGAGTTTGGCATCGGCAGAAATCTGGTCATCGGCGCGTTTGCGTTCGCGGAGAACGGCTTGAGCTTTCTCCTGATCGTTCCAGAAGTCGGGCTGAGCGATTTTTGCTTCGAGGGCTTTCAGTTCTTCGCGAAAATGCGGAACGTCAAAGATAGCTCCGTACAAGGGAGATGCGTTGCGTTAGTCCTTCGTAGCGGTACTGCAGGTCTTCAAGAATCATATTTTTTCCCAGAAAGTTAATGATAAAAGAATAGCTGAAACCAGCACGCACATCCAGGCGAACCAGTCGCTGAAGCGCGTGTAAACGGTGGTGTCAGTGCGAAAATCGTAGGGTAGGTCCACCGCTCCGCGCACATCGCGTGGGATGTTTTCGTAAATCTTGCCGTAAGGATCAATGGCGGCGCTGATCCCGCTGTTGGTCACGCGCAACACCCAGCGGCGGTTCTCCACTGCGCGGACGCGAGCCATGTGCAGGTGCTGCACTGCGGCAGCGGATTTTGCAAACCAGCCGTCGTTCGAAATATTGATCAGCAAGTTGGCACCGCGGGCTGCAAACTCGCGAATTTCTCCGGGGAAGATGGCTTCGTAACAGATGAAGACGCCGAACTTATAACCGCCCGGAAGCGGGCCTAAGGCCGCGACTTTGCCTTTGTGAAAGCCGCCAACTCCGTCAGAGACGCTTTGCACCACGCGGTGAATCAGGGGGAAGGGTTCGTATTCGCCGAAGGGAACGAGGTGCCGCTTGTCATACACAAAGACCTTTTGTCCCTGTGGATCGACCATCAAGGCGCTGTTGTACGGCGCTGGTCCGATAAGGCCGGAAGAAAATTTCTCGGTTTTCCATTCAACCACGCCGGCAAGAAACGGATGCTCAGCGCGAATGGCTAGGCTGGAAGCGCGCTTGGAAAACTGATTGTCCTGCCAGGAAAAGGGCGCGGGCGCTTCCGGCCAGATAATCAGATCCGGACGGTGCGCGGAAGATTGCAGGCTTAACTCGTCGAGTTCGTCGAGGTCGTCTTGGTGGATTGTGAACCAATTCGCTTGGTACGAATCGACTTCTGGAAAATTGGGCTGCACGGCGCGCGCGAAGTGAGTTGCCTGGGCTTTCGGAACCAATCGTGCGCCGAGGAACATGACGCCAAGAATCAGGGCCACGACAGCGAAGATGAGGCTCATCCGTTTTTTCCGACTGACGGTTTTGGCCGCATCCGCCCAGGCAAGAAGCGAATTGAATCCCGCCATCACGAACGACAAGCCATAAATTCCCGTGACCGTGGTCACTTGCAGCAACGCTGGATTCGCCGCAGCGGAATATCCGAGCAAATTCCACGGAAAACCGATCTCCGGCAGGTGCGCGCGGGCAAACTCCGATGTGACCCACACGAACGGAGCAGCAATGCAGGCGAGCTCGATACTTCGACGCGCGATGCGGTTCACGGTCCAAGCAAAACCTCCGGTCAGAATTCCCCAGACCATGGCGATCAGCAGCAGAATTCCCCATCCGACGAGCCGCGACGTGCCGCCGTGAACCGCAAGCACTTCGGCAATCCACGGGACGGACGCGAGCACAAAAGCAATCGCATGATAAAAACCGCAGAAGTATGCAACTCTAGGCCTGGCGCCGAGCACCATCATCAGCAAGAGCCCAATGCTGATCCACGCGTAAACGGGAAAATACAGCCAGGTGAAGGACAGCGCGAGTCCCGCGCCGGTGATGGCGGAAACAATCAGGCGAAACGCGGCGGGGGAATTTTTCCGAGGATCGAGACGCAACCAGTCCGGCCAATGGGACGCGGACATTAGTGCTTGATAATCGCTTTGAAGCCCGCGGTCTCGAGACCCTTCTTGGCGGTTTGCATGGCTTTCTGGTCCGAGTAGGGGCCCACCTGCACGCGGTAATACTTATCGCCCTGCGGCGCTTGCACGAAGGCGGGGAATTTCTTTTTGCGAAGTTCATTGGCGACGGACACGGCATCGGACTCGGTGCGCAGCGCGACTACTTGCAGCAAGTATGAGCCGCGCGGAATTGCGGAAGCTGCAACCGTTGAGCGGCCAGCGGATGGCGAAGGCGATTTTGCGCTGGTGGCAATGGCTTTGGCTTGCGAGGAAGAAGATGCAGCGGGTGCCGGCTTCAAATGATCGTTCGAGGAATTCTTGTCACCGGCGCGATAGAACTCCCACTCCGAACTCGGCGGCGTGCCGGCGTCAGTCGCGGGATCGGTGTTGCCGGGGGTGCTGACGGGACTTTTGCCAGGCTTCGCGGACGGTTCAGGCTTCAGCGGCAACATCGCGTCAGAGGCGTGCGTGGACGCGGCGCGCACCTGCGCGTCCAACTGATTGCGTCCCATCACATAGCCGAGCGTAAAAAACACGCCGGAAAACAGCAGCATCAGAAAAAACAGTCCGATGACGTGCCGCCCTTCCAGAACGCGTTCCCCCGCGCTGGATTTCCTGCTAGCCATTTGCTTATTTTCTTACTCCGCCCAAACTCTCGACCCAGCTATTAATAATATCTATGGGCAGCGGAAACACAATCGTTGTGTTCTTCTCGACACCTATCTCGGTCAAAGTCTGCAAATAGCGTAACTGGATTGCGGACTTCTGCGTCTCAAGAACTTTGGCGGCGTCAGCGAGTTTTTGCGAAGCTTCGAACTCGCCGTCGGCGTGAATGACTTTGGCGCGGCGTTCGCGTTCCGCTTCGGCCTGGCGCGCGATGGCGCGCTGCATCTGTTCCGGAATGTCCACCTGCTTGACTTCCACTTTGGTGACCTTAATGCCCCAGGCTTCGGTGTCCTGATCGAGAATGATTTGCAATTTGCCGTTTACCTTGTCGCGCTGGGAGAGGATTTCGTCCAGGTCAAATTGACCGACGACGCTGCGCAGCGTGGTTTGCGCCAGCTGCGACGTGGCGTACTGAAAATTCGTGACCTGTGACAGCGCCAGATTGGCATCCACCACGCGGAAATAACATACGGCGTTTACTTTAACTGAGACGTTGTCGTGAGTGATAATGTCCTGCGGCGGGACGTCCAGCGTTTCGAGACGCAGGCTGATGCGATAGAGCGTCTCAATGGGCCAAAAAACAAAATTCACGCCGCCGCTTTTGGCTTGCGGCAGCAGACGCCCGAGCCGAAGAACCACACCGCGTTCCCATTCCTTGATGACATAAAGCGAGTTCTTGACCCATATGAGGAACACCAAAATTACAAATGCGATTCCCAGTAAGCCTATGTTCATTGCCAAACCTCCAGCCCTGTCTCGTTGCCTTATTTAGAAATCTTCGCGGCGTTCTGCGCTTCCGCCGGCTCTACGTACAATTTCAGCCCTGCGATTTTTCGCACGAGCACAGCAGCTCCCGCCGGGACGTCATGCTCCGCGACCGCCCGCCAAATCTCGCCATGAATGCGGACCATTCCTTCGACGCCGCCGTTTAGTCCGGAAATCGCGATACCCTGTTCGCCCAGCATTTCTTCGGCGCCCACCGCCTGTTTCCATTTGCGCGAGCGCAGCACCAGTCGCATCAGGAACACGCTGATCACCGCGAATGGCAACGTCACCGCTATTGCCGTCCCGAGGCTGACGCCGCCTGCGGTTAAAGGCGACCGAATCAGAAAAATTGCGCCAAAAATCATCGCGATCACGCCGCCGGCCAGCAGAATTCCGTGGCTAGTGTACTTCGCTTCCAGCACGAACAGCGTCACCGCAATCAAGATTAATAAGATTCCAGCGAGATTCACCGGCAAAAGGTGCATGGCATAGAGCGCCAGCACCGAACAGATTCCGCCGACGACGCCGGGCACGACCGCGCCAGGATGAGTGAATTCGGCATACAGGCCGAGAGTGCCCAAAATCAGGAGCAGGAAAAACATGTCCGGCTCGACGATGCGCGCGAGAAACTTTTGCCGCGCCGACAGTTCGAACGATACAAGCTGATAATTTGTGAGGGTGAGGGTGGTTTTCGTGCCGTCAAATCGCGTGACCACCTTGCCATCTAAATCGCGCAACAATTCTTCCGGAGTCGCCGCGACGTAATCGATCAACTTGCCCTCGAGCGACTCTGTTTCCGTGAATGCGCGCGCGTCGGTCACCGCGGTTTCCGCGAGCTTGGCATTGCGTCCGCGCTTTTCTGAGTAGCTGCGCAGAAAAGCCATGGCGTCGTTCATGATTTTCTTGCGCAGCGTTTCGTCCACGCCAATCGTGAATCCGCCGATGGCGATAATCGGCGAAGCAGCGCCGGTACGCGTGCCCGGCGCCATGGCCGCCACGTCCGCGCTCAGCAAAATAAAAAAGCCGGCAGAGGCGCCGCGCGCTCCAGTCGGCGAGATGTAGACGGCCACGGGAACCGGCGAAGCGAGAATGTGCTGAATGATATCTTTCATGGAATCGCTCAGGCCCCCGGGCGTATCCATGGAAATCAGTGCCAACGAAGCGTTGCGGCGCGCGGCATCCGCGAGGCCTTCCTCAATGTACGTCGCCAGAACTGGTTCGACTTCGCCGTCCAACTTCAAATCCATCACGATCGGCTGAATGGTGTGTTGTTCGGCGTGAATCGATCTTGTGACGCACGAGAGCAGAAAAAAAGCCGCGGCAATTCCTGCGAGGATTTTTAGATTCGAATTGCGCGAAACTGAATGCCACTTCATGGTGTTTTCGATTGCGCGTTTCCGTTCTGCAAATGCTCCTGCAACTGCCGGGCTTCGGTATAGTTTGGCGCAATCTTCAGGGCACGCGCCAGTTCCGCTTTTGCCAGGTCCGGCTTGCGTTGCTCGAGATAGATTCGGGCGAGGGTAGTCCGATCGACCGCCGAATCCCGCAGTTCGAGCGCGGCTTGCAGCTCCTGAATTGCTTCCGGGCGCTTGTTCTTGCGGCGGTACACTTCGGCCATTCCGCGATGTGCGGAGGCGTCATGCGGAGTGGTGACCAGCGCGGAGCGAAACGCCTGTTCCGCAATGTCCAGTCTTCCCGCAACCAGCTCCTGCCGGCCTTTGCGCACCAGCGACGATGGCGAAGCGGCGGCGGCGGCTGACGCCGTGGCACCGCTAGAATCGTGCGAAGCAATTTCGAGCTGCAGCGTAGCGGTGTCCAGTTCGGTGGTGACGCGCTGCAGCCTGGCAAACGTTTCCGGCTTCACCGCAGGCAACGCGTTCGGACCAAACGACTCCGCCGCGGAGTTGCGTTCCTCGTTGGCTTCGGACTTATTTCCGGCTTTTTCCAGCGCATAAATCAGAAGCGCGCGGTCCTCGGGATTTTCCGGCTCGCGATCGGAAGCTTCACGAAAATATTTCGCTGCCGTGGTCGTATCGTTGCCGCGTAAATACATCAAGCCGAGGTTAAACGGATAGTCGTCCTCGTCCGGATCAAGATCCAAGGCGCGCAACAAACTGGAAGCCGCGGCTGCGGTGTCTCCGCGCCGCCCCTGCGCCAAGGCTAAATTATTTAGAATCTCCGGCAGTTCGGCCCCGGAGACGAACGCCTTTTTTAAGCGATCCTGCAACGAGAGAAAAACTTCTTCGGCTTTGTCCGGTTGATTCAGCAGGAGCCGGCAGACTCCAATCGTGAACGTGGCTTCGGTCGCGCGATAATTTGCAGCCGGGACATGCGCGAGCCACGGCAAAGCAGACTCGCAATCGCGCCTGGAGAAATGGGCCTGCCCAATCGCGAACGCGGCCTCGGGCCATTCGGGCTCGAGCCGCGCGGATTCGCGCAGTTCGCGCATGCGCGCGTCATCATCGTTTGCCTGCAACCCGCGAATGTAGTGTTCGAATGCATCCAGGCGCAGCGGGCGCTGCGATTTTGAAAAGTCCGCGAGATTCAGAGGAAAGCCTTTGTCGTTGGCGGCGAGCAACTTCCAAATCAGGGTCGCGTTCGATTCCATTAAAGATTCGAGCGGTCCGCTCTGGCGAATCGGAGCGGAGAGCGACGTGGGATTGACATGCAGCAGTTGCACTTCGATGGCCAGCGACTTGCCATCCGAATTAAATTTTCCGAAGACCACAAAGTCAGCGTCGAGATCGGCGGCAATCCGCAGCATGGTGGCGTGGCTGAATCGCGCGGCGGGCGGCAAGCCATTTCGGTCGAGTTCAGTGATGCGCGCTTCGTGCGTGTACACCTGCTGGCCGACGGCTGAGAGCCGCTGGATGGTCAGTTCTTCCAGCCCCTCGCTAAGCCAGTCGAGCCGCGGGCTGGCTCCATCATTCTCAAATGGGAATACCAGAAAGATGCCCTGCGAAGCGGCTACCAGTGCGGGATGAACATTGGTTGCCTGTGGTCGGGCGGAGACATTCCCCCACAAAGTCAGAGCCGCGCCGCCCAGGCACACGGCCAAAAGCGCCTTCATTGCAAATGTTTGGGGCATCAGGAGAATTGTAGCAGAGCGCGAATCGCAGCCAATGGGGATAGAAGCGCGGCGGTGCGGTTACGGCAACGTGGAATCGGGGTTCCTCGGCGCAAGTATCTCCTGCGTTTCCGGGAGCTTCAGCATCACGGAAAAAGAAGGGTCAGTCTTCACGTCATTCATGGACGCGAAGCCTTCTTCCTTGGCTTTGCGGAGATAAATCAGGCTGCGTTCAAAATTGCCCGCCTCGGCGAATGATTTGGCGAGCAGGAAATAGAATCGCCCCCGGTCGCTGACGGAGCGATCCTGCAGGAATGATCCTCCTCGCGAGGAATTGTGTTCAAAAAGTTGCGGATCAAGCGCCAGCGCTTGCCGGAAGGACGCGATGGACTGTTGGTATTTCTTTTCTCCGAAATAGGCGTAACCCAGATTGCTGTACAGCACCGCCATGTCGCTGCGCAGTTTAATTGCGCGTTCATAGGCGCGAACGGCTTTGCCATATTTTTTGCGCTGGTACCAGATGGTGCCAATGTTGTTCTGGGCATCGGCGTATCTGGGATTTACCTTCACCGCTTGCTGATAAAATTTCAGCGCGCCGGACAATTCCGATTGCTGGTGCAAGGCAATGCCAAGTTTGTTCCAGTAGACCGGATTGGTTGGATTCTGATCGGCGAGCTTTTTGTAGGAAAGTGCGGCTTCGCGATATTCCTTGCGGGCCATCAGGATATCCGCCAACTCTTCTGGCGTGAGCTGTTTCGGCCCGGCAGACTGGGCGGACACCTGCGCCGGCGCCTGAATCGGCGCTACATAATTCAAGGATGCCGCTGTGTCGTCAGTAGTCTGTCCTGCTGAGGGAATGCTGAAGCTTACGAGGATGAGTGCTGCTGGAACCGCCATCCCAAAGTGCGTCATGGCGACTCTCCCTTCTCCGGCGGTTTCTGCTTGTCGGAGTCCTTCTTCTTACCTCCAAAGATACCAAAAACCTTCTGTAAAGGGTTCTTTTTCTTTTGTGGAGCGGCTTCTTGTCCGGGGGACACCGGCTTGCCGTCTGGACCCAGTTCCGGCGTTTCACCGCCGTTAGCCGAGGGGAAAGTTCCGGTCTTCGGCAAATCGGCCGGTTGTTTTGGCGAACCGCCAAAAATGTGCGACAGGAATGAACCCGCTGAAGAAACGATGCCGTGTCCGCCATGGATTTCGCACAGTTGCGTCGGCGCCGAGCCCTGCACATAAACTTCTTCGCGCGATACCGGACAACTGGACGTAGCCAACTGCGACGATTCGGGATCGATCA
>WNFR01013243.1_pt1 | contig 11419 bp, 8 predicted proteins | sample 5400221 | NCBI WGS metagenome assembly WNFR01 (sample SAMN13153357, study PRJNA577476) | soil metagenome | isolation source: 40 cm soil under Madrone tree | place: USA:California | collected 2016-06-14 | reverse complement strand
GTAAACCAGCTCGGAATATCGCGGCCTTCGTTCAGGCGATTGCGCAGTTCCGTTCCGGAGATGTCGAGCACTTTCGCGCCCTGTGGAACTTCATCCGCGGGAACGTAGCGGTCTTCGTTTTCGAGGTAGACCATCATCTGGAAGGGAACCATGGTGACGCCCATCTCCGCTTCGTGTTTCTTGAAGAGTTCCTGAGCGTCGTAGGGACCGTAGAAGTTCTTGCCATCGGTATCTTTGCCGGGTCCGGCATGATCGCGGCCAACTATGAAATGGGTGCAGCCGTGGTTCTTGCGAATCAGCCCGTGCCAGACGGCTTCGCGAGGTCCACCCATGCGCATAGCCAAGGGCAGCATCGAGACTTTTGCCGTGCCGTGCGGATACTTGGGGAGCAGGAGCTGATAGCAGCGTGTACGGACAAAGTAATCCACATCGCCGGGCTTGGTCATCCCGACCGAAGGATGAATCAGTAGGTTTGCCTGGACCTGCTTGGCGGCCCGCATCGTCAACTCAACGTGCGCGCGATGCATGGGATTGCGCGTCTGGAAGGCCACGATTTTCGTCCAGCCCAGGCGCTGAAATTCTTCCCGGAGAACTGCCGGCGTCAAACGCAGCTCGCGGAAATCGTAATGAGACGGTTCTTGCAGTCCTTCAACTTTTCCGCCTACGTACCACGGATTCGACTTATTGATTGCGTAGTCGGCGCCCGGATGCGCGGCGCTGGTCGATCCGAAAACTGCCTTCGCTTCGGCAGCGCGATCGGGCTGCCATACATCTTCTACGTGCACTACGGCGAGCATCACGCCCTCGGGATCGCGCAATGCAATCTTGCTGGTACCCGGCGTCAGCTTCTTGGCAAAGTCTTCAGTGACATCGAGGTTGATCGGCATCGGCCACAATGTTCCATCGGCCAGCCGCATGTTTGCGCAGACGCTTTCATAGTCAGCGCGGTTCAGGAATCCACGCAGCGGCGAGAAGCCACCGCTCATCAGCAACTCAAGGTCACAAAGCTGGCGCGCGGTCAGATCCCAGGACGGCCAGTCTTTCGATTGCGCTTTCAACTCCGCGGCGCGCTCGGCCGGCACTTGCAGCTGAACAAGTTCTCCCCCGTGTGGGGCGATAAGGTGACTGACTAAAGCGGTCAATGCAGTAATCCTCCCGGGATTGTGAATTTCAAGTTCCTGTTTGATCGAAGATTGCCAGGGGCAGGCGTTCAATTTTCATTATTTTGGTGCGCCAAGCTCCCCGCAGGGGGCTGAAGGGGAGCAAGAAAGTCTGTAACACTACAAGGGAGCAATTCCAATTCCGTAATGCACTCGTTGCAACCTCTGTATATTGTTGAAAACAATATTATAACGCAAACGGCGCCAACTCAAAGCTGCCGGTAGCCTTGAATGTGCAAAGAAATGCGGTTATTGCGCCCCTGGGAAAAGGAAGCGCACGTGTTATTTTACGCCCTCTCCCGCGATGTCCAGACGGGAGCCAGGACTGGAAAGTGATTAACCGTCCGTTGGGTTCGCTGACTGTCCAATTGTCGCGAGCTCCTGCGGACTTGTATCTCGTGGCGACCTTTGCCCGGCCGCCGCTACCCGCCAGCCGAGCGGAAGATGCACTGGTTGTCGTACCGTCTCGACCACTGAGACGGGAACGCCCTCGCCCAGGTCCCCAATGACACTAACACTTTCACTCGAAGTGCTTGCGATCGGCCAGCGGAACTGGTCAAAAGCGTGACGGGTCAGGGGAACCTTCTCGGGGTCCAGTGCGAGCAGATGAGCGCCCACCCAATCGACGGCCGCAGCATTATTCCCGCCAACGATTAGCCCCAACGCGAGCGGGTCGGGTGCCAGAGGTCCATTCCCTTGGCCTGCGATCACAGCGTCCGCGATGTGAAGAACCCGGCGCTGGATTTCGTCGCTCATGGTTCCATCCGACCGGCCATAGAGAAGAATGCGATTCAAATCCAGGCATGTCCGCCAGACGGTATCGTTGCCATGCCAGGAACCGTCGGCGCCAAAGTGGTCGCCGAGGCCGCGCGCGGTGCGGGCGAGAACGGCGGCGACGAGGCTCAATCCCTGGCTAGCCGCACGCGATTTGGTGATGTTCTGGCGGTCGCGCACGTACTCGAGCGCCCGCTTCACCGGACTGTTGCCGGGGTAGTTGTCGCCGCCGCCCTGCGATCCGCCGAGACGGTGATGCGGCAGATATTCTTTATTGCCATTGATGCCGATCAGGTTCTTCAGAGCGCAGGTGATGCCCGCTTTCCGGTGCAGCTTTAATTTGGGCAGATTGATAATGACATCGGCATCGACGACCTCGCGCGCCACCAGGTACTGATGCACGCCCGGGTAGTGCGTTTTCGCCAGCAGGCGGTGGTCGTACCACGCGACACGAAAGCGGCCGTCGCCGTTGCTGATTGGTTCGAGGACGCTGTCGCGGCCAAGGTTGAAAAGGCAAAAGCGTTCGATCGGTTGCAGGTTCTCCGACGCCACGCGCACGCCGTGGACGAGCACGCCGGTTGTTCGTCGAAAGTCCTGCGGACCTTTGAAGCGCGGATCACGGGCCGTCTGTTCGCGGGCCCACGCGCGCAGTCCCATGCTTTCCACCATGGCATCGAAGTCGCATCCCTGAATGGGAGCGTCGCCGACTACGACCTCCGCTGCGTCGGTGCGGAGCGCGCCTTCCACTGCGGCTCGAATCACCGAAGTGTGAGTCACCAGGCAATCCATTCCGCTGGCGCCTTCATTCTTGTGCAGCACCAGATTCGGTTTGATCAGGACTCGAGCGCCTTTTGGAACCACTTTGCCGAATGGGCCGCGTTCATCCGACCACCCCAATGCACCCGCGAGGCGACGTAGAGCTTTTGACACCTCGTTCTCGCTCTCGGGACCGCTGGGATAGGCCGCCGACGGAAGCCGAGCGATGCCCACTCTTGGCTCGAAAGCGTGCTTCCACAAAGAGTCAGGCATGGGTCAGGAACTCATTTCCGCGGCTGTCTCGTCCCGCGCCGGCGAGCCGGTGGAGTTGACATCCGAGCGCGTGAAACGATGTTTCCCCGCGTTCGACAACGGGATGGCGTCTACCTCGCGTACCACGACCCGTACGGGCTGTTCGGGGCTCAGCGACTGTATTTGGCGAATCGAATCCTGGATCTTTTCTTCGCGCGCCTGCGGATTTCCAGTTCCCGGCACAATCGACAAGATGATTTCATCCACCGCAGTTTGATGAAACTGGAAGATTGCAATTCCGTCGCTGCCATACATCAAATGCGTGAAGAACTCGCCGTGCACGACACGTCCGTTGGGAAACAGGAAATTATCGCTGGTGCGCGCGATCTCGAGCCGCATCAAGGGAAAGTTGTTGCCGCAGGTGCACTTATCCTGCGACAGCGATCCGCAGTCTTCATTGCGATAACGAACGAAGGGCATCGACCAGTTCTTCAGAGAGGTTAGCAGGAGTGGGCTGGGACCACCGTCCGCAGCTTTGTCTTCTTCCATAACGACGAAATCGGCATTGATGTGCATGTTACCCCGGGGGCACTCCGCGGCGATATTCTGCACTTCGCTCGAACCATAACAATCAAACGCTTTGCACTGGAAGACCCGCTCTATGACTTCCCTCTGTGGTTGGTACAGTTTCTCAGCGGTGGTGAAAACGCCTTTGATTCCGCCGACGGATTTCTTCTGGGTGTCGAGAAACGCTGCAAAGCGCGCGATTGTCGACGCATATCCCAGGATGGCCCGAGGCTGGACGCGGCGGAACGTCCTTGCCCAGCCAGTCATATCAGTTTCTCCGCTATGAAAAGGATCGAACTGGTAGGTGCGCCGAATGAACTGCCGCGCTTCGAATTCCAGGCGGGACATGCCGTAGAGTTTGTCGTTGCCACCCCAGAAGAATGCGATCATTTCGCCCGGACGCCATCCACACTGCTGCAAGTTGCGATAGGATCCAGCGTCGCTTGCCACCATATATTCGTGACTGCGAAAAAACTTGAGAGGTACTCCGGTGGACCCCCCGCTGAAATGGGGACGGAGTTTTTCCAGCGGGACGTCCTCGCGAATCAAGTCTTTCTGCCGTTCGCGGATGATGTCTTTCGTCAGCACGGGGAGCTTAAAAAAGTCTTCCCAGTTTTGGATGTCCTGGCTTCGGATGCCGAGCTTCCGGAAGAGTTCGCGATAGTAGGGAACATGGGTTTCGGCGTGCGTCAGCAGCGCTGAAAGGTCGCGGAACTGGGTCTGGCGGATTTCGTCGGACGAGCGGAACGGAGCACCTTCAATTTCCCTGAGCGCACCGAGGGTATCGAAACCTCGCAAGCGGCCGGTCATGGACAACAGCGCGCGTCCAAAAAAGGGACCGTTCACTTCGCCACGCTCGTTTCCGGGATGTCATCGGAGAGTTCCAACACCGACAAATTCGCGAATTTCCCCAGCGGAGTCCTGGTCTTCAGCCACAGTTTGCTCTCCAGCAGCGCGGGATAGAACGTCTTGATCCATCTTTCGCGCAACCCGGGAATTCGCTTCTCCGGCGGAGTAGTCAGCGTGTAGCCGAATTCCTGCAGGCAGTCCCCGATCAATGATTCCAGTGCGGCCACTTGTTCCGGAGTCAGCCGCTCCTTCCATCGTTCCATGGGCTTGATCTGGGAACTGGAAGGTTCTTCGCGAAAAGAGGAATTCGTCTCTCGGATTCTGCCGAGGCCCGCCTGCTGGATGCGGTCGTAATTCAATTCGTGATCCAGGAACGTGCTCAGTGTTGCCAGCGTCTCATGTGGTTTCGAAACCAGGTCCTCGTAGCGTATTTCGATGTAATCGTCGGGGATATTGCGCCCATGAGCCTGCCCTTTGCGGACCATCCACTCCCAATATGCTGCGGTGGCGAGCAGGTCCCGCGATGACGCGATGTTCCAGGGCAGCGGTTTGAATCCTTCCATCTTCTTCAGCGAGAGTGCGATGTCCCGGCCATCGCGGATGATGTGAATGAACAGCGCCTCGGGAAGATCGGCTTTCACTTGCGGAACGTACAACACATTATCGGGGTCGTAAATCGCCCAGCGCTGTGCGTTCTGCCCTCGCGCAATTTCATTCAGGATGATGCGAATGAAGTCCCCGCCATTGCGACAACCGTCCAGGAGCTTGGCTCTGATGTCCTTCGCCGTCAGCCCCGATCGGCGGTAGCCTTTACTCCGCAGCCAGGTTTCGACCAGCCGAGTTCGATTCGCCCGATTTTCCGGGCTGCCGAATTTGGGGATGAGCATCTTGTAGATGGGCGCGTATCCGCGATAAACAGCAAAGCCCCCGGCTGAAAGCAGCGTGTCATAAAGCAGATTGGTGCCGGAGCGATGGCATCCCATCACGAACACGGGACGCCGGCTGCGATCCATCTTTCTAACGGCAGCCACGTCCGTTTCTCGTTCGGCCTGAATCGTGATTTCTGACATGTTATTGTTTCGCGAAGTCCAGCTAGGTCTTCCGATCTTGACTGATCGCAACATCCTTCAATGGGGCGATCCTTGCCCCATCGATCCACTCAATATTGCCAGTTCTATCGTAAGTATGAACCGCGCAAAAACCTTTCCAGAATTCGGGAGTGACGGTGGTCAATACCCGCTCCGAGTATTGTGCCGGAGTTAGCGCGGCGATCTCGTTCAGGGAAAAGCTGTAGCCGTAGATCGGACAGTGGCTCTGACTCGGACGAATCAGACGATCTCCCGCGCGAAACACCCGCCCCGCGCCGCGATCGTTTCGGGCATCGGTGGAAATCGGATTCGAGGGATGAAACTTCCACTCTCCCGCCAGAGATTCCGAGTAGTACAAAAAAAGCACGCCGGCTCGGGGATCAGGTTCCGCCCGAGTGGTCATCATCCACCACAGGCCATCGTGCTGCCAAATTGTCGTGTCTACGAAACGGCCTTGAAAAAGAGTGCGCTCGTGGATCCACTTGTTCGGGAATTCCTCGCATCGGAAAAGATCGACGCATTGGGAGTCATAGGACTCCGGAACCATGAAAATATCGGTGCCGTCACGAAATATATGTGGATAGGAATAGTGGCGATGCGGGTTATCGAGACACACGATCGGCGAACCCAACCTCCCGTTGGGCAAGACCTCGGCGCACGAGATCCACGCGCGGTTCTTTTGATAGGAAAACTCCTCGAAGAAAACCCAGTTCTTTCCGGCGTGCTCGAAGCCGAAGGGATCAGCCCAGAAATAGCCTTTGGGAGCCTCGATCCACCGAAATCCTTCGAGGTCGTCGCTTTCGAGTAGATGTTTGCCGTTATTCCGCATCGCAATCTGCCAATGCTGAATCCTTGGCTTCCGAAACGGGTACCGAACTGCCTTCTTGAGAAAGACTGGCGCCAGCCAGCTGACGATATCGGAATTGGTGGGCAGGCGGTAAAGCTTCCGCTTGCCTTGATACGGCGCGGGAGGAACCACAGTCTTCTCCAGGTGTTCCCATCCGAATTGATGAAGCTCATTGAGTTTTCGAATCACCAGGTCGGCTGCTCCCCAATACGGTGCGAAACGATTCACCGACATGCTGACCGTCGACCTTGTCGTAAATTGAGACTTACAGAGAACCAGCCCTCCATCGAGCTCTTCCGTGAGCACTTGCAGAATTACTCCGGAAAGAGGCGAGCCCTCGTGTAGCTCCCAGAAATGTGCTGGTCCTCCGCGATAGAAATCATTGTCGCCGTGGTGGTATGACCAGACGCCGTAACGTGCCGCCTTCAGAATGTCGCCATGCAGAATGTTGAATCCGAACCGTATCAGCACGTCGAGATTCTTTGCCCGGATCTGATCGAGGGTTTCTTCCGGGAAACGATGGACGAATTTTTTCCCGATCGGTTCGACCTCGATGCTTTCGATCCCGGCCAGGAGATCGGAACAATCGCGCTGGTCCAAAGGATGATTCTTTGGCTTCATGCGCTGATCGAGACGAAGGTAGAGGTCGTACAGAACGCGCTTCCGCAACCTGGAATCAAAAAGCCGTTTGCTCAGGCCGCTGAGTGGACCACGGTTGGGACTGGCGGGTTGCTGCGATGGCGCTTTGCGGTAGACGAGCAATTCGATCCTGGCGAAGTTGCTGGTCTGGATGTCCTGGATAATCTTGGCGCAGAAGAGCGCGAGCTTCGGGCTATCCAACAGCACGCCTGTCCTGAGCTGGGGCCGGTCCGCAGGCGAGAGCGACCATGGATTGATCCCCAGAGGCGCGATTGCGGGCTGGCCACTGTTGGTACGGCTGATTTCTGGCGCCCCGGGTTCGCTGAGGATATGCATGGCAACGTTAAGGCGGGGGCGGGAAACCACCCTTATTCAGCAAGCCGGAGACCAATAATCGGCCTCACGATTCTGCCTGAAGCTTCATTCTAAACGCGATCCGCCAATTCGCGTGAACCGGTTTGCAGGGGGAAGGGCAACTCCGAGCCTATTGTGGGTAATCTATTGCCCTGAATTACCCTGCCACTACCAACCATGCTTCATCGCTTTGGCGAACGCCTGCGCAGGGCGGGTATTGAGCACATCGTCTTTCGTCAGCCATGCGCGCCGAGCCTGGGTGACGCCGAAACGAATCTTTTCAAGATGTGAGGTGTGGTGGGAGTCGGTATTGATCACGACCTTCACGCCAACCTGCTTGGCGGCTCGCAGGTGTACGTCACTTAGATCAAGCCGGTCAGGGTAGGAGTTCAACTCCATTGCAACCTTGTGCTTTAACGCTGCCTTCAGTACCGCATCCAGGTCGAACGGATAGGCATCGCGTCGCAGCAATTGGCGCCCGGTGGGATGACCGAGGATGGAGACGTTTGGATTGGAAATCGCCTTCACCAGGCGCGCGGTCATGGTGTCGCGGTCCTGATTGAAATGTGAGTGCACGCTGGCAATCACGACATCCATTTGTTCGAGCACGGAATCTGAGAGGTCGAGTGTGCCGTCGCCGAGGATGTCGACTTCGATGCCCGCGAAGATGCGGATGCCATTCAGTTTTTTCTCAGCCGCACGGATGCGTTCGATGTGGAGCAGTGCGCGTTCATCGGTGAGACCATTCGCGAAGGCGAGATTCTTCGAGTGATCGGTGATTGCCATGTATTGATATCCGCGCTCGCGAGCGGCTTCCGCCATTTCTTCGATCGTGTTGCGTCCGTCGGTTTCGACAGTGTGCATGTGGACGTCGCCCTGAATGGGGATGAAGTCGAGCTTGAGTTTCGCGTAAATATCTTCTTCGTTCGCGCCGGCCACCGGTTGTTCAGTTTCGAGCTCCGCCAGGCTGTACTCGTTGAGGGTGAACCCCATCTTGAGTGCGCGCTGCCGGAGTGCTACGTTGTGCCCTTTTGATCCGGTGAAGTATTGCATGGCGGCGCCGAACGATTCGGGTGGCAGAAGGCGAATGTCCACTTGCATGCCATCGCGCTGCCGGAAGCTGATCTTGTTTTCTCCCTGCGCGAAGATTTCCATCAGTCCCGGAAAGAGCAGCAGATGTTCGGCGATTTTCTGACGCGTTTCGTCGGTAGCGCCGGCGGAGCCTGTAACGAGGATGTCGAGGTCTCCGACCGTATCCCGCCCGCGACGAAGCGATCCCGCTGGCGTCACTTTTTCCACGCCCGGAATGCTCAGCAGGTGTTCGCACAATCGCTGGGCCACTTTTTCACCGGTTTCGAGCAGGAAGCGTCCGCCGATTCGGCGATAGTCTTCAATCGCCTTCAGTAATTTCTGTTCGTGCTTTTCGCCCATGCGCGGCAACTCGCGGATCTTGCCTTCGCGTGCGAGTTTCTCCACACCGTCGAGGTCGCAGATCTGATACGCGCTCCAGATCAGAGCAATGGTTTTTGGCCCGAGTCCCTGGATTTTTAGCAGTTGCAGCATTGATGGGTGGTACTTCTTCAGAAGCTCGGCATGAACCTCGAGACGCCCCGTCCCAAGAAGTTGCTGAAGATTCGTCAACATGCCTTTGCCAATGCCGGGCACCGCGAGCAGGTTCTTGGGTTCCTGAATCAGTTCTGTTACCTGCTGCGGCAAGGCTTCGATCGCGGCTGCGGCATTTCGGTAGGAACGAATGCGGAAAGCATCTTGCGCGTCGATCTCGAGCAAATCGGCAGTTTCGTACAGAACACTGGCGATGGATTTGTTATCCATGGAAGAAGAAATTGTATCGCTGTTGAGGTAGGACAGGTATTTGGGAAGGCCAAGACACACCACGACCGCAGCCAGAGGGGACGAATAATCTGGACACAAGGAAAAACCGCTCCCAGACTAGGAGGCCTTGGTTACGTTTGCTGCCTGGGCGCCTTTTTGCCCCTGAGTGATTTCAAATTCAACCTTGTCGCCCTCTTGCAGACTCTTGTAGCCCTCAGAGGTTATTGCACTGTAATGCACAAACACGTCCGGTTGCCCATCGTCGCGACCGATGAACCCGTACCCTTTCGCGTTGTTGAACCACTTGACGGTGCCTTTCAGACGTTCCACTAGCTTCCCCCCCATTTGCGGCTGTGCCTGGGAATTGGTGGGAATCCCAGGAGGCCGCAAAATTATGCAGGCATTGTGCGGCTGGCGAGGTGGACTGTCAAGGAAACAGCGCACAAAAACACAGGAATTTGCGCGGTTTTTGGGGGTATTGGATCGGCCGGTTCCGATTGTTCAGCGCCCTTTTCGCCGCTGTAATGCGAGCCACAGAACGCTGGCGATCGTTTTCGCGTCGCGGATCAGTCCGCGATTCACCATTCGTATTGTTGCCGACACAGGGAAAAAGCGGGTCGCAATCTTCTCATCTGCTTCCGGTTGCGCGATTCCGGATTCCAGACCCTGGGCCAGATATATGCTCATCGTCTCGTCGAGAAAGCCCGGGCTCACATAGAAATGGAGGATATTCTTCCATCGGCGAGCGGTGTAGCCGGTCTCTTCCAGGAGTTCGCGTTTGGCGGCAGCCAATTCCCGTTCGCCGTCATCGATCCGGCCGGCCGGGAGTTCCCACATCATTTGTCCTGCTGCGTGGCGATATTGTCGTTCCAGCAAAACTTGTGGATCAGAGGCGGGACCGTCGATCGCGAGCACGACAATCGATCCCGGGTGCCGGACGATGTCGCGGCGAGTGCGAATGCCGCCGGGCTCTTCAACCTCGTCGGTGGTGACGGAAAATACTGGGCCTTTGTAGGCAATGCGCGAGGAGATGACGCGTGCTTTGGATTGCGAGGAAGCTGATTTGAGCATGCCATCAATATATCGTGAGGGTTCGTTCCGCCAGGCTGAACGCATCCGCGAAACAATCGCGGGCTCTCGCAATGATATGCTTCGCGCGTGACGAGAAATCCCCGGATAGCGATCGTCGGATCGGGTAGTCTGGCAAACTTTCTAGCTCCGGCACTGCGAAAATCCGGCTATGCGATCACCGAGATCATCAGCCGCGACTCGTCGCGTTCATTGCTGAACGCGCGCAGGCTCGCTAAGAGGGTTGGTGCTCGGGCCGTCACGACCAAAACCGCGGCCCTCGATGCCGCCTTGCTGTGGTTCTGCGTTCCCGACCGCGAGATTCGTAGTGCGGCTTCGGCTCTCGGAAACCGCGCCCATGGGAACATACGATTCGCTTTCCATTCCAGCGGAGCGCTTGCTAGCCGCGAACTTGGTCCTTTACGTAAGAACGGAATTGCTGTGGCTTCAGTTCATCCGCTGATGACGTTCGTCCCGGGTGGTCATCCTTCGTTGGTTGGAGTGCCGTTCGCGATGGAGGGTGACGTTATGGCTACGCGGATTGCCCGTCGCGTCGTCCGCGACCTGGGAGGCGATTTCTCTCTACTCCAAGCTAAACGCAAGGAGGCGTATCACGCCTGGGCGACGATGACTTCGCCGCTGCTGCTGGCTTTTCTTGTGACGCTGGAAGATGTTGGCGTCGTAGCTGGACTAACCCGCGAGGATGCGCGCCGGAAAAGCTTGCCCATCATCCGTCAGACTTTGGGGAATTATTCGCGGCTGGGCCCACAGAACTCTTTCAGCGGACCGATTATTCGTGGCGACGTGGAGACCGTTGCAAAGCACTTACGTGCATTGAAGAAGAATCCCGAAGCGCGCGCTGTTTATGTCGCGCTCGCGCGCTCGGCTCTGCGTCGGCTTCCGGTAAAGAATTTAAAGGAAATGAGGAAGCTATTGGCGATACAGTCGTAGCTATCGTTTCGTGAACAGGTGTCCCATCTTCTCTTCTTTGGTTTTCAGATAGTCTTCAGTGTACTTGCTGGGTTCGACTTCGCAAGGGACCCGTTCGGTGACGCGGATTCCGGCTCGCTCCAGAGCGCCTACCTTGTCCGGATTATTCGAGAGCAGACGCAATTGTTTGACACCGAGCACCTTCAGAATTTCCACGGGCAGTTGAAACTCGCGGTGATCTGCTTTGAAGCCTAGTTTTTCGTTGGCCTCGACGGTATCCATCCCGCCGTCCTGGAGGGCGT
>WNFR01008296.1_pt1 | contig 11419 bp, 11 predicted proteins | sample 5400221 | NCBI WGS metagenome assembly WNFR01 (sample SAMN13153357, study PRJNA577476) | soil metagenome | isolation source: 40 cm soil under Madrone tree | place: USA:California | collected 2016-06-14 | reverse complement strand
CTTATCGATCTTCGTTTCCAGCGTCGACGAATTCATCACCTGTTCGATCGACGCGATTTGGCATTTCACCTCCTGAGTCGCCAGCCGCAGATTGTAAGGACGACCGACGCGCAACGGCTCGCGCACGATCCAGAAAAGATCGGCGTGAAAGCGATTTGTCTCGATCGGAGTGTCCGTTTCGTGCGACGCGACATAACCGCGTTCGATAAAGATTTGTTCACTCAATGTGATTCCAATCGAATCTCCGGCGATGGCCGCCTCATCCCCCGGCGTGTTCCATCGCTCGATGCTCGCAACGACGGAAGATTTGTTCGCCGGCGAGAAAACGAGCTCGTCCCCCACTCTTAATGTACCGGTTTCGATCCGGCCGGCCACGATCCGGCGTTCGTCAAAACGATAAACATCTTGCACACAAAATCGCAGCGGAAGATCAACATCTGCTTTGCGTACCTCTAACAAGTCGAGCGCTTCCAGGAGCGTCGGCCCGTCGTACCAAGGGATCTTATCGCTTCGACTCGCCACGTTCTCGCCTTGCCGGGCAGACGCCGGAATGAACACGCGCGCTTCCAATGAAAGATCGACAAGAAAATTCTTATACTCGCTTTCGATCTCGTCGAAACGCCTTTTAGAATAATTCGCGAGGTCCATTTTGTTGACGACGACAAGGATTTGGCGAATTCCGAGCAAGCCAAGCAAGTATGCGTGCCGCCGGCTCTGTTCGCGTACGCCTTCGTTCGCTGCGATCACCAAAATCGCCGCATCCGCGCGCGATGCGCCCGTGATCATGTTCTTCAAGAATTCCTTGTGACCGGGCGCGTCGATGATGACGTAGTTGCGTCGCGCCGTTCGAAACGGGATCTGCGTCGTATCAATCGTGACGTTCTGCTTTTGCTCCTCGAGCAGAGCGTCAAGCACGAAAGCAAACTCAAATTCCATCCCTTCCGCCGCGCACGCCTTCTTCACCATGTCGATCTTTCCCTCCGGCAACGAGTCCGTGTCGTGCAGAATGCGCCCGATGAGCGTGGATTTGCCGTGGTCAACGTGGCCGACGAAGACGACCTTCAGCGGCAAAGCCGTTGAAGAAACCGGATATCGGATACCGGATACCGGATAGGCTTTTTGAGTCACGTTAAGATGATTTGCTAAACTTGTTTGCCTTTGCGCGCAGTCTTGATCGGGGAAATTGTAACCGCTAGGATTTCATTTTCCTCGGTTTGCAGCGCAGAAGTGCGCTTCTCAGAAAGCAACTCAAGCTCCACCAAGACCTCGATCCAGTAAACTGCTTCGTCGCACTCTTCTTCAACGATCCCCATCTTGGCCACGAAGTCTGCACGTGATCTGCTTCGTATCGCGGCACGATAATTTGCCCCGACTGAAGTTGCAGCCCGGATGAGTTGCTTCGCAATGATCTGCGCGACAGTCGTCTTAGGAAGGAATTCGGCCAACCGGATAGAGCGGATCCCGAATTGAAAAGTACGTGTGCGAAATTCCGCCCGGGTCATTGTCGATTCTTTCCGGTATCCGGTATCCGCTTTCCGGTCTTCATAAAAAGCCTTTCGCCCTTAGCTTTTGCATCGCATTCCGCTCATGATGATCCTGCGCGCGGCCGGCGCGCTCGGTCGTCTTTGTCGCCTCGAGTTCCGCGATGATTTCGTCGATTGTCGCCGCAGTGCTCTTGATCGGGTGCGTAATCGGGCTGCAGCCTAACGAGCGAAATCGTTGGCCATTGCGTGCGAAATACATTTGCGGGATTGGAATATTCTCGCGCTGGATGTAGCGCCAGATGTCGACCTCGGTCCAGTCGAGCAATGGTTGCACGCGAACGTGCTCGCCTTTCGCCGTCGCAGTCACGAATTGTCCCCAGAATTCCGGCGGCTGATCCTTGTAGTCCCATTCAAACTGCGCGTTGCGCGGCGAAAAATATCTCTCCTTTGCGCGGGTGGGATCTTCGTCGCGGCGAATTCCCGTGATGAGCGCGTCCCATTTGTATTCGGCAAGAACCTGCTGAAGCGCAACGGTCTTTAATTCGTGTGTTACCGTCACGGGGTCGTGCGTCTCGTAACCGATGCCGCGCTCGCGTGCCTCGGTGTTGATTTTTACGATCAAATTGAGGCTGTAATGCTTGGTCGCCCATTCGCGAAACTTCAACATCTCGGGAAATTCGTAGGTAGTGTCGATGTGCAGAACCGGGAACGGCACCTTTCCGAAAAACGATTTGCGCGCCAGCCAGATGAGAACGTTCGAATCCTTCCCCATCGACCACGGCATGGCGATGTTCTTGAAGGCGTGATACGCCTCGCGGAAAATAAAAATGCTCTGGTTCTCGAGCTGATCGAGATGCGTGCGGGTGGTTGAAGTCATCGCTGCGTCGGGAGCCGTTCTATACAATCGAGAACATCCCTTCGCAATGCGCGCTTGGCAGGGTAAGTGCGCTGCGCTGAGCGGACGCCGCAGCGCGGCGTCCCTGCCTGTTGTTCATCTTGCGTGCGCCCTTTTCTCTTGCGTGCGCATCTCGCGACTTTAGTGTTTTACCGTGCCGGAAATCTTGCCCACGGCTTACGATTCAAAAATCGAAGGCAACGTGATTTTTACGCGCTTCGACGCCGCCTTAAACTGGGTGCGCAAAAATTCGCTCTGGCCGATGCCGATGGGGCTGGCTTGTTGCGCAATCGAGTTGATGGCGACCGCCGCGTCCCGCTTCGACATCTCGCGGTTCGGTGCCGAAGTCATGCGATTTTCGCCTCGTCAATGCGACGTGATGATCGTCGCCGGCACGGTCACTTACAAAATGGCGCTGGCCGTAAAGAGAATCTACGAGCAGATGCCCGAGCCGAAATGGGTCATCGCCATGGGCGCATGCGCTTCCACCGGTGGCATGTATCGCTCCTATGCCGTCCTGCAAGGGATCGATCAACTGCTGCCGGTCGATGTTTACATTTCCGGTTGCCCGCCGCGCCCGGAAGCGTTGCTGGCCGGCCTGATGAAATTGCAGGAGAAAATCTCGGGCGAGCGTTCGCTCGCGCAACAGAAACCCGAGCTGCTCGAGAAACTCAAGGACGCGCTGCCATGACCGGACAGGAATCGCTCGCTTTTCTTGGCAAATTATTAGATGCAAGAATCCGAAATAAGGCTGAGTTTCGCGGCGAAACGACCTACACGATCCTGCCAAGCGATCTGCGTGAAGTGGCAAAGCTCTGCCGCGGCGATTTCTCATTCGATTATTTGATCGACATTACCAGCATCGACAATTTCGGTGACGAACCGCGTTTCGAAATTGTTTACGAACTCTACTCGACGACGCTCGCAATCCATTTGCGATTGAAACTGCAAGTCTCTGAAGAAATCGGAGCAGTCGATACGGTTTCCGACATTTGGCCGACAGCGAATTGGCACGAGCGCGAGATTTACGACATGATGGGAATCAAGTTTAACGGCCATCCCGATATGCGCCGCATCCTGATGTGGGACGGTTATCCCTTCTTCCCGCTGCGAAAAGAATTTCCGCTCGAAGGACTCCCGAGCGAAATGCCCGATGTCGCCTTCACCAAAGTTACGCCGATGGAAGGCGGACCGTTTGTGACCCAGCCAAGCACCGCCACCGCCAAAGATCGAGAACCCCGCGCCCATCCGCCGGAGTTGTGACGGTGGGGCGAGACTCTGTCGAGCCGACAAACAATTTTTGCGAAATCGGGCGAATACGCTTCGTTAAGATCGACAAAGGTAGGGTCGGCGCGCTGCGCCGACCGGACATTCTTCGACTTCGCGCAGGACGGGCTCCGCGCGATGGCCGTACCAGCGAGCTTGTTCCGGTGACATTGAAAAGGACGCCGCTTAAAGCCGCACCCGAGATTGGTCGCCGTGCCTATCGCGCAACGCGGCGAGTTAGGCGGCCGAGACCGGTGGCGCTGATGCCGGTTTTTTTGTTGCCGCCATCACGTCGGGCAAACTTTCTTCGCGGGTGACAGTGAATTTTGTTTCCTGCCTCGGATACGCGATCCGGCTGTGGAGCATGGTTATGAGAGTAAATCGGAACCGGTCGGCGATAATTGTTAAGTCGCCAAGGGTGAGATCGCACTCATCCAATTGCCGATCCGCGATGCGCTCTTCGATAAGCTCATTGACAAGTTGTTCGATTTTTTGCGGCGTTGGTTTTTCGAGACTGCGGGATGCGCTTTCAACCATGTCGGCGAGACTGACAATGGCACTTTCCTTGGTTTGCGGCTTCGGCCCGCTATAGCGAAAACTTTCCTCGCGCACTTCCGGAATGTCCTCTTTGCGGATGTTCGTGATTTTTCCGCCCGCGCGCGCGTCCTCCTGCTGCTGAAGCGCGCGTTGGTAGAAGTAATAAACGAGCGACGTGCCGTGATGTTCCTGGATGATGTCGATGATGCGCTGATTGAGTTTGTGCTTGAGCGCAAGATCGACGCCCTCCTTTACATGCGCAATGATGATCAAGGCGCTCATCGTCGGCGCAAGATCATCGTGTGGGTTGCGCTCGAAGTTCATGTTTTCGGTGAAGTATTCCGGCTTCACCAATTTTCCGACGTCATGAAAATAGGAGCAGACCCGGCAAAGCGTCGCGTTCGCGCCGATGGCTTCGGCGGCAGCCTCGGCAAGATTCGCTACGACCAGGCTGTGATGGTAAGTGCCCGGCGCCTCGATCGTCATACGGCGCAGCAATGGATGATTAAGATCGGAGGCCTCGAGCCAGGAGATATCGGTCGTGATTTGAAAGAGATGCTCGAAGACTGGCAGCACGCCGCCAACCACCGTTGCCGTCACGATTCCATTTCCGACTGCGAGCGCGCTCTGGAGGCCGATCATTCCCCAATCATTGGCCATCGGTGAAAACAAACTGATCGGCCCGATCAGGCCGAACGTGAGCGACAATAACCAGATGGCGAGTCCGACCCCGAGGCCGGCGCGGATCAACTTGCTACGCCGCCGGACCTGGAGCGTGAGATACACGGCGGTAAATCCGCTAATCAGACTAGTCACGAGCAGCGGCGCATCGATTTTTCCAAACAACACGCTGCTCCAAAGGCTGACTGAAACGGCGGCATAAAGGCCATGGTTACGGCCGAGTAAAACGCTCAGCACTAGCGGCGCGAACGCGTAGGGCGCGATGAGCCCGCCCATTTCCGGCTTCAAAAATCGAAACGTGTTGTCATTGCAAAGCACGAGCAAGAGCTTGGTCACCGCCAGTTGCACTAGAATTGTTCCGAAAACGAGGAGGACCCGCGAGTTTTGCGAAAAAGTGTTGGGCTGATTGATCCAGAGTTGCGCCATCGCGATGGCCAGAAACAGCAGCGCGATGACGAAATTTTTCGTTGGTTCCGGCTGTTGCCCGCTAAAGATGAGGAACGCCAGTCCGGCGATGAAGCCGGCAAAGATCAATACTTTGACATAAGAAGCCCACTCAAGGCTTTGCAGCAGTTCGTTGCGCGCGCGGCGGCGGCGGGTTTTGCGCGAGGCGAGACCACGTCTCACCAACCGTTTGTGTCGCAAGGAGTCGAACATGGTACGACTTTATTTAGGCTCCGGGCTCAGCGGCGCGCGATGCTGCTGGTAGGCATTGATGATCGCGCGCACGAGCTCGTGGCGAACGACATCGCGCTCGGTGAAATAAACGGTCGCGATCCCGGGAATATTCTTCAGCGCCTGCAACGCCTCGAGAACACCGGAACGTTTGTTCGTCGGCAGATCGATTTGCGTTACGTCGCCCGTGACCACGCATTTGGAATTTGTACCTATCCGAGTCAAAAGCATGAACATCTGCTCGGTCGTCGTGTTCTGCGCTTCATCGAGAATCACAAACGCGTTGCTCAATGTCCGGCCCCGCATATACGCGAGCGGAGCCACCTCGATGGTTTGCCGCGCCACTGAGCGTTCAATCTCTTCAGGATCGAGCATATCGTGCAACGCGTCATAAAGCGGGCGAAGATATGGCGTGATTTTTTCCCGCAAGTCCCCCGGCAAAAATCCCAGCGCTTCGCCCGCCTCCACCGCCGGTCTGGTTAAAACGATCCGCGCAACTTGTTCTTTTTTTAATGCGGCCACCGCCATGGCCACGGCAAGATACGTCTTGCCCGTGCCGGCCGGCCCGATTCCAAAGACGACGTCGTGCTTCTGCATGGCATCGACATAACTGCGCTGACCGGTGGTGCGCGCCACAATGGGCGGTTTACGCGGCGAAGTTATGATTTTGGTCGAGACAACTTCACCGAGATTGTCTTCGCGCGCTTCGCTCACCGAGTTCAACGCATAATTGAATTCGTGTTTCTGAATTGGCACACCTTTTTGCCGGACTTGTTCGAGCTGGTCGAAAACGTGCTGCGCTTTGTCGATCTTGTCCGGTTCGCCCTCCAGCTTCACCCAGCCTTCGCGCGTGGTCACTTTTACGCCGAGCGAATCTTCGAGATTTTTTAAAAGCTTAAGGTCATTTGCGTAGAGCGATTGCAAGGCGCGCGCGCTCTCAAATTGTAACGTGCGCGTCTCAGTCATAAAACCAAGGAGCGGCGCTTCCCAAACCGCCGCGGGCGCTTCGGAAAGCGGCCCTCCCTGTCTTGTAAGATCGACATCTAGGTCACTTAGCGGAACCCATAAACCAGCGCCCAGTGCGTGCGCTCTTCCGGTGACTCCTCGATGTTCACGATGATAAAATAGCTGCCGGTGCTTTTGGGAATGATGTGTGCCGCTGCGAAGTGACCCTTCTCCCATCCGTCCGGCTGCTCCGCGAGTTTTCCCTCGGCATCGTAAATATGCACAGAAATTCGCGCCCGCTCGACTTCCGTACCCATCCAAAACCAATATTCGTTGCCTTTAAATAATTGTTGTCGCACCGCCTTTTTTTCGCCCGAGCCGAGATCGCCGCCCCAGTAATCTTCACGGACCTGGAACCCCTCTTTGATGTACGGTTCCGCGGCCTGGAGTGCGAACGATTGCGCATCGTCGACTGATGCGAAAACTGTTAGTCGCAACGCGAGCAGAATTGCGAGAGACGAACTTCCACAAAAGAGAACTTTCACAAACGCACGCATTAAGTTCCCTACTCCCTGGTCACGATGCCGTAGTCGAGGCGCGTCGTGATATCATTGATTTTCTTTACCGATTCGGACGAGATGTGCGCGCGGCCCACGTCGATAAAAGGCTTTACTTCAACAAGGGCGCCTCGAATTTCGCGGATGATCGCCAGATCAAACTCGGGCATCGCCTGCAATCGCGTTTGAAAATAAACGAGCAGATCCGGCTGGTGCAGCAGCTCAGCGCCTTCGGTGGAAAAATGTTTCGTCACGACTGCGGTCAAAACCTCCGTGCCTCGCAGCCATCCACCCAGGCTGACCAGTTGCGACAATTTTTCATCGTGCACTTCGTTCATCGCCTGCTGCACGCTGTTCTGGGTGCGATCGAGTTCCTGCCGCACGTTCTCCCATTTACGCTTGTCCGCTGCCTCGGTGATCGCTTTGGCGTGTTGCGTGATCGAGCGTTCGACGCCGATTCCTCTGGCCAGCGTTTGCACGCGCTGACCAATTTCCTTTACCGCAGGAGCATCTTCCGCTTGCACCGCGATGAAGCCGTCGGCAATCACCGTGCCCAGCAACAATGCAATGCGCGGCCGTTCTGTAAAATTGGCTCCTTTATCGCTCCGTACGTACTCTTTCCAATTGACCGAGCCGAGCTTGTTCAGCGCGCCGAAAACTTCGTTTGGGAGCGGCACCACCACGTCTTCCACTTTTTTCGACAATTGTTTTACATCGATATGCTGTGGGGCTTGGGCGCCGTACGCGCAAATGGTCAGGCTACTCGCAACGAGCAAGCTCAGCTTCAGGTATCTAGCGAAAGGAATCATTGGGCGCTTCGACTGTTGATTTCATTTTCGTATTCAGGATTAATGGGGAGATTCTAAGCAGAACATCCGCTCCGCACAAATCGCCACGCACCACATTTTAACTCCTCTGAATCGTATCAATTTTTCATCTCGGCGGCATCGTCCGTCATTTTTCTAATGAATTTCACCCGTCTCGAGCAGATTTTTGGCCGCGCCCCTGCCAAACGCATACTGGTGATCGGCGATTTGATGCTCGACGAATTCGTTTGGGGAAAAGTCGGCCGCATCTCGCCCGAGGCGCCAGTGCCGGTTGTCGAAGTAACTGGCGAATCGTTTTATCCAGGCGGCGCCGCCAATGTCGCTCGTAATCTCCGCGAATTTGTCGATCGTGTCTCAGTCGTTGGAATGATTGGGAAAGATCGCAGCGGCGAACAGCTTCGAGAGCTTCTTGCCGAACAAAAGATCGACATCGTCAACTCGGTCGAGGACGAAAACTTCCGGACGATCGTCAAAACGCGAATCATCGCGCGGCATCAACAGGTCGTCCGTGTCGATCGCGAGCAGATCGTCGGTCCTTCGTCCAGGCAAATTGCAAAGGTCGTCGGCGCCGTTAAAAAGAACCTTTCCGAGATAGACGCCATCATCTTCGAAGATTACGGCAAAGGTTTTCTCACCGGTGATTTGGTCTCGCAAATCGCACACGACACGGGCGCCACCGCGAAACTTGTCGCGGCGGATCCCAACTCACGAAATTTGATCGACTGGCGCGGCATGACCGTTGTGAAACCGAACCGCACCGAAGCTTTTCGCGCGGCCGGCATTCCGTGGCGCGATCCGGACGAATCTCCAGAGAAAGATGTCGATCTTGTCCGCGCCGGCACAATCTTACTCGAGAAATGGCACACGAAATATATTCTCATCACGCTAGGCGAACAAGGCATGATGCTTTTTCAAAACAACGAACCGCCGCACCATATTTCGACCAAAGCCCGCCAGGTCTTTGACGTTTCTGGCGCGGGCGACACTGCCATCGCGCTTTTCACCCTCGCGCTCACCTGCGACGCCACCCCGGCCGAAGCAGCCGAAATTGCCAATCACGGCAGCGCCGTTGTGGTCGGAAAACTTGGCACCGCTACCGTCACGCGCGATGAACTTTTCGCGAGCTTCAAGCATGATTTCCAATGACGGGAAGCAGCCTGCCGTTTTTATAGATCGCGACGGCACGATCATACACGATGCCGATTACTGTTCCGATCCGAAACAAGTGCAGGTTTTTCAAGGCACGCCGGAAGCGTTGCGTCGGTTCAGGGAGAAGAATTACAAACTCATCATCATCACGAACCAAAGCGGGATCGGCCGCGGTTTTTTCACAGTCGAGCAATACCGCACGGTCGAAGCGGAAGTTTTGCGCCAGCTCGGTGACGGCTTGATCGATGCGACCTATTTTTGCCCGGACGTTCCTGGTGTGCCTTCGAAATGCCGCAAGCCTGCACCGGGAATGATTTTACAAGCCGCTCGCGACCACGATGTCGATCTTGCGCGTTCGTTTTTTATTGGGGACAAGGAGATCGACGTCGAATGCGGCCACAATGCCGGCGTGCGTACGATCCGCGTTCGCACCGGTTTCGATAAAATGACCGACGGTAGTTGCGCAGATTGGGTCGCGGACGATTTACCGGCTGCGGTAAAGATCATTGTCGATCTTACGAATGAATAAAGCACTCGGCATTATTCCAGCGCGATGGAGCTCATCGCGTTTTCCTGGCAAACCGCTCCATTCAATCGCGGGCAAACCATTACTCCGTCATGTTTGGGAACGCTGCCGCCGTGCGGAAAAATTGAATGCGGTCATCATTGCCACCGACGACATGCGCATCGCGAATGCAGCTTTTGAGTGGGGCGCCGAAGTTGCGTTAACGTCCCCGCATCATCAAAGCGGCACGGATCGCATTGCCGAAGTTGCAAGAAAAGCCAAACAATTCGCGTCCATCATCAACATTCAAGGCGATGAGCCGCTGGTGGATTCCGCTTTGATCGACAAGCTGGTTGAAACGTTGCGCTCCGATCGCAAGATCGATATCGTTACGGCAGCGCATCCATTTGAAAATGTAGCGGACGCATCCTCGCCGCATCAAGTGAAAGTGATTGTCGATCTTCGCGGCAACGCACTCTATTTTTCGCGCTACGCCATCCCCTTCCCTCGCGATCGCTCCGCGCCGATAAGATATCTGCGACACCAAGGCATCTACGGTTTTCGGCGCCAGACACTTTTACAATTTGTGAAATGGAAGCCCACGCCGCTGGAGCGCGCCGAGTCGCTCGAGCAATTGCGCGCCATTGAAAATGGTGTAAAGGTTCATGTGCTCGTCACGAAACATGGTTCACCCGGCGTAGATACGCCGCAGGACGCAAAAGCGCTGGAGCAAAAACTCGTTCGCGCAGGAAGGAGCATGCCTCGATGAAATACATTTTCGTCACCGGTGGTGTGGTGAGTTCGCTCGGCAAAGGTCTGGCTGCGGCGTCACTCGGCACGCTGCTCGAGCGGCGCGGCCTTCAATGTCGATCCTGGGACGATGAATCCTTTTCAGCACGGCGAAGTTTACGTGCTAAACGATGGTGCCGAGACCGATCTGGACCTCGGCCATTACGAGCGCTTCAGCAACTGCGTACTTTCCCGGCACAACAATCTCACTAGCGGTCAGGTTTACGAGAGCGTGATTTTAAAAGAACGGCGCGGCGATTATCTCGGCAAAACCGTGCAAGTTATTCCGCATGTCACCGACGTCATCAAAGACCGCATTCGCGAACTGTCCGACGAAAGTAAATACGACATTGTGATCACCGAAATCGGCGGGACGACTGGCGACATCGAAGGTCTGCCGTTTCTCGAAGCGATCCGGCAACTCATTCTCGAAGTCGGCGCGCAAAACGTTGTGAATATGCACGTCACGCTCGTTCCCTACATCAAGGCTGCCGCCGAGCTAAAAACGAAACCGACACAGCAAAGCGTCGCGAAGTTGCGTGAGATTGGATTGCAGCCGCAGGTGTTGATTTGCCGGACGGAAAAACCGCTCGATCGTGAAGTGCGACAAAAACTGTCGATGTTCTGCAGTGTTTCGGAAAAAGCGGTAATCGAAGCGCGCGATGTCGAGCACACGGTTTATGAGTATCCGCTGATGCTGCACGCAGAGGGCCTCGATCAACTGGTTTGCGATCTGCTGCATCTCAAAACTCCCGAACCCGATCTGACGGACTGGCGAAAATTTGTTGAGCGCGTCATTAGTCCCAAGAAGCAGGTGACGATCGCGGTTGTCGGCAAATACATCGACCTGCAAGACGCTTACAAAAGTATTTACGAGTCGCTCACGCACGCCGCGGCGAGCGAGGACTGCGGGATCAAGTTGAAGCTGGTCGACGCAGAAACGCTCCAGGACAGCGTGGATCGACAATTACAGGACGTCGCGGGTGTTTTGATCCCGGGTGGATTTGGTGAGCGCGGTGTCGAGGGAAAAATCAAGGCCGCGCGTTTTGCGCGCGAGCACAAAGTGCCCTACCTCGGTCTTTGTCTCGGCATGCAGGTGGCGACGATCG
>WNFR01007080.1_pt1 | contig 11420 bp, 11 predicted proteins | sample 5400221 | NCBI WGS metagenome assembly WNFR01 (sample SAMN13153357, study PRJNA577476) | soil metagenome | isolation source: 40 cm soil under Madrone tree | place: USA:California | collected 2016-06-14 | reverse complement strand
CCCGACAACGTCGTCTGGGGCCACAAGGGAACTAAAATTTACTGCCGGGCCAATTGCCGGACTGCCGCGCGCGTCGACCGGTCGCGCATCTTGTTTTTTGCCGGCGCTAGAGAGGCGCGACAAGCGGGCATGCGGCCGTGCAAAATCTGTCAGCCAGCCTAGAGAGATTCCGCTTGAGACTGTAACGCACAGGACGGGCGAAGCGCTCCAAGTCTGCTGACACGGCTGGTATCGAGATCACAAAAAGGAGAAAAACAATGACGCTATTCTACAAAGAAATTGAATCACCCGTCGGCAAGCTCAAACTGGTCGCTAGCTCCAACGCCTTGGTCGCGGTTCTCTGGGAGCGCGAGCGCCCAAACCGAGTAAAACTTGATACGATGACGTTGGATCCGCAGCACCCAATCTTGCTGGAGACCGAGCGCCAGCTTGCGGAATATTTCTCCGGCGAAAGAATCCAGTTCGATCTTCCGCTTCAGCCCGACGGGAGCGAGTTTCAGAAGAAAGTCTGGCAGGCCTTGAGAGAGATACCGTTCGGTCAAACCAGGAGCTATCTCGATCTGGCAAAAGCGCTCGGCTCATCCAAGGCTGCGCGGGCGGTTGGCGCCGCCAACGGCAAGAATCCGCTATCCATTATAGTGCCGTGCCATCGGGTGGTCGGTGCGGACGGATCGCTTACCGGATTTGCCGGCGGGGTCGAGACAAAAGCCGCGCTTCTGGCTCTCGAAAACCGTTCCACCGAAGCTATGAATGGCTAAGAGAAATTTCCGATGAGCATCCCATGGAAGATTGGCGAGCACGACATCGATTGGGAACATTCGCGGTCCCAGCTCGATGATCGCGGATTTATGTTGATCTCTGGCGTGCTCGCGAAGAAGACCTGCGAATAAGTCGCCGGCTATTACGCCGATGACCAGCGATTTCGCTCGCGGATCGAAATGTCGCGCTATTCGTTTGGCCGGGGCGAGTATAAATATTTCAACTATCCGCTGCCCGAGATCGTCAAAAACCTTAGAGCCTGGATCTATCCGCAGCTCGCGCCGCTTGCCAATCAATGGGCCGAACGGCTTAGCAGTAAAACGCCCCGCTATCCTGAAAAGCTTACGGACTTCCTCGAGCAATGTCATCGCGCCGGCCAAAAGCGCGCAACACCCTTGCTCCTCAAATATGGCGCGGGGGACTTCAACTGTCTGCATCAGGATTTATACGGCGAAATCGTCTTTCCTTTTCAAGTTACTTGTTTCTTGAGTCAGCGCGGCAAAGATTTTGACGGCGGCGAGTTTGTCCTCGCCGAGCAACAGCCGCGCCGGCAGTCTCGCGTTGAAGTGCTCACTCCCGAGCAGGGCGATGCGGTCATCTTTGCAGTTCATCATCGACCCATTCGCGGCACACGCGGCTACTACCGAGCCAACCTTCGTCACGGCGTCAGCACCGTTCACTCAGGCGAGCGATACACACTGGGAGTTATCTTCCACGACGCCAAGTAGGACGAGCGAGAGCGGGCCGATCAGTTGCCTTCGTGCACTCACTGCAAAATTTCGCCCAAATTCATTTCGTCCTTCCCACTAGAGTTCGTCGTATAAAGAACTAAACTAGTAGCTGGAAGCGAGGTTGGCTTATGAATTCGATTCTCGCCAAGGTTCAAGGGTCGCTTTACCGGGCGACTGTCATTGCCAACTCGAGATATCGCGACGACGTTCTCAGTCTCCAGGCAATGAGTTTGACCTACTCCACGTTGCTATCGTTAGTTCCCTTCCTTGCCGTGATGTTCTCCGTGCTAAAGTCCTTCGGGGTGCAGAATGGCCTAGAGCCCTTTCTCGCGCAACTGCTGCAACCGCTCGGCGAAGAAGCATCAGCGGTGACCCTCAAGATCATGAGCTTTGTTGACAATCTCCAAGTCGGCATCCTGGGCGCAGCGGGCATGGCTATGTTGTTTTATACCGTGGTCACGCTGGTGGCCAAGATCGAGGACGCGCTCAATCGGATCTGGCGCTTACCGCGGTCACGCACGTGGGGCCAAAGGATTACGGCTTATCTGAGTGTGGTCTTGGTAGGACCGGTTATGGTTTTTACCGCTTTAACGCTCATCGCCTCGGCGCAAAGTTACTGGTTGGTGGAGCGCCTCGTTCGAATCGGCTTCGTGAGTTACATTTTTACACTGACGACCAACGTGATGCCTTTTGTCCTCTTTTGCGCCACGTTCGCTTTTCTCTACAAATTGATTCCCTACACCCGCGTGCGGCTTAGTTCGGCACTGATCGGCGGAGCCACCGCGGGTATTCTGTGGCAGCTCGTCGGTACGGCATTCGCTGTCTTCGTTGCCAACTCTGCCCGCTACGCTGCCATTTATTCGAGCTTCGCGATCATCATTGTCTTTCTTATCTGGGTTTACGTCGGCTGGCTAATTTTCCTGGTCGGCGCTGAAGTCGCCTATTTTCATCAACACCCTTCCGCCTTCATCCGCGAAGCCTTGCCCGGCGGCAAGGGGCATCGATTCCAGGAATGGCTGGCCCTTTCGGCGCTCGTCGAGATTACCCGCCGCCACCTTTCTCAAGCGCCACCGTGGCAAACCACCGAGCTTGCCGCTTATCTCGGCGTGCCGAGTCTGGAAAATCTCTTTGACGAGTATGTTAGAGCGGGAATTTTGCTCAGGTCCGCTGACCCTGAAGGTGTCGCGTTGGCGCGGCCACCGGAGACTGTGGGTCTCAAAGATGTTCTGGATATCGTGGCTATCGTGGACGATGCCACCGCGCCGGCGATCGATCATGCCGGTCCCGCCGACCAAGTCCTGCTGCAACGTGATCACGCTGTGCGAAAAGCCTTGGAAGGGACAAATCTAAGATCCTTGATCGAGGAAAATTCGGCAACGATCGTCAGGCTTCCCCAGTCTGGATCAAGCCCTGCGTCGCACTAGGATAATCACGCATTTTAGTAGTGGGTCATTTTGTCAGAGCGTCGGCCGCAAAGAAGAACCTTTATCGCTGCCGCGCGACAAATCGCAACTGTCAAAATGAACCCACTACAGGCATGGTTTTTATACGCTAACTTGACCGGCTCAGGATTTTTTAGATTTGAAAGGTTCCTTCAATACGACCTTCACCCCGCTAATCGTTCCGGTTACCGCCTTGCGCACTTGTTGCGCCGCCTTCGAGCTGATCTGTTCAGCCGCCTTCAACGCGCCGGTGGCCGCCGCTGAGGCCGCTTCCGTCGTATCCAAGCTGATCTCTTTCGCTCCCGCTATCGCGCCCTGCACCGCGCCCTTCGCTGCTTTTGCGATGTCACCTGCTACATCCGACGTTTCTTTGACAACGTTGCTGGTGGTCTCGCTGATCGTCTGCAATGCCTCTTTGCCGCTGGCCTTGGTTCCTTGTAAAACTCCCAGAATCACTCCCTTGGCGCCTGAGCCGACATCGCCGCCGACATCGACGACCGCTTGAATGGCGGAACGGATCACGCCGGATGACGCTTCCATTAGAGACGCGCCCGTTTTGCCAGTGCCGGAAAGAACTTCGCTGGTTGATTTGAGGATGCCATTTGCCGCCGCGGCGGTTGCCTCTGTCGCATTCAGACCGATTTCTTTGGCGCCGGTAATCGCTCCTTGCATGGCACCTTTTGCCGCGTTGCCGAGGTCGCCGGCCACCGCCGACGTTTCTTTGATCACGCTGCTGGTGGCTGCCTTTATCGCATCCGCCGCTTCCACGCTGGTTTCTTTAGTCCCGCGCAGCGTTCCGACCACGGCATTCTTCGCCGCTGACCCTACGTCGCCGCCGATATCCGATACTCCACGAATCGCCGCGCGGCCGACGTCCGAAACAGCTTCAATTAATGACGTTCCCACCGAGCCCGTTCCCTTAATCGTATGCGCCAGAGTTCCGCTGACCGTATCCACCACCGCTTTCGCCACGTCACCCGTTCCTCTGATCGTTCCGACGACGCCGTTTTTTACCGATTCAAATATGCTACTTTTCTCTTCCATCGGCCTCTCCTTTCTTTCGTTTGAGTCAAAGAAAGACGCAAAAACTTTTACAAGCTCGGAAGTTAGATGAGGCTCAGGCTGAGGAGCAAGTTTGCGTATAGCAAAGAGCCAAGTTTGGTGCTGCGGTCTGGGTGGTGGGGGGAGATCTTGCGTGCATCGGTCTGTCATCTCCTGGAGAAATCATGTCACCGACCAGGGGAATGTCAAGTTGTTGAATTCAAATGGGCACAGGAAAAGCAGTCGCCACGGTGTCAGCACCGTTCATTCAGCAACAAGATCAACGAGTTTCGTCCGCCGACGTTGTTCCCCACCGTTGGCTTTCGCCAGCGATTTCGCCAATAGCTGAACTACCGGCGGTGGAACTTTTTCTTCGGGTATACAGAATAGTTGCCAGCGTTTAATCGCGCGGCCGAGCCCAATGCGACTCGAATATACCGAGAGCGGCACCGCCAGCAGCAGGGAAATAGAAACCGGCAACAGCCACCATGCCAGTGTGGCGTTCCAATAGAGCGCGCCGGCCATCCAAATCAGCGCGATGAGGGTCGAGACGCCATGCTGGCGAACGGCCTCACGCCAGTCCGTTTCGCTGTCGTTGCGTCGTTGGGAGATCCATTTTATTTGCCGGCCGAACAAAGTCAGCAAAACAAACTTGCTGTGAAACCACATGCGCAGCGGCGCCACGAGCGTCGAGAAAATGATCTCCAGGGCAATGCCGATCGCCAGGCGCAGCGCGCCGCCGAAATCGGCTGTCTGGCGATTCTTGACAATCAGAGCAAGGCTCAGAAACTTCGGCAGAATCAACAGCACGCCGGTGGTCGTCAACAGCGCGATCGTCAACTCCGGATGCCAGGTCGGCCAGTCCGGAAACAAGCTTGGACCGGGAGGAAAATAACTCGGTGGCGTCAGCGCCTGGATGATGACCTCCGCGCTGCTGAAAACCAAGAAAATCGCCCAGAGGAGGGCGGAAGCGTAAGCCATCACACCCATGGCCATGATCGCCCGATGGCCGAAGCGGATGCCGTCGCCGAAAAGCAGACGCAGATGCTGCAGATTGCCCTGACACCAGCGCCGGTCGCGCTTGAGCTCGTCCAAAACATTGGGCGGCGACTCCTCGTAGCTGCCCGTGAGATCGTGCGCCAGCCACACCTCCAGTCCGGCGCGTCCCATCAGCGCAGCTTCGACAAAATCGTGGCTGAGGATTTCTCCGCCTAACGGCGCCTCGCCCGGCAACCGCGCCAGGCCGCAATGTTTGACGAAAGGCGCGATGCGAATAATCGCGTTGTGACCCCAATAATAACTCTCGCCAAGCTGCCAAAAAGCAAGGCTGGAGCTGAACAACGGTCCATAAACCCGGCTGGCGAATTGCTGCACCCGCGCGAACAGCGATTCGCGGTTGACGATCGTCGGCGCGGTCTGAATGATTCCTGCTTGAGGCGAAAGCTCCATCATCCGCGCCAGGCGCACCATGATCTCGCCCGACATCAGGCTGTCCGCATCCAACACGATCATGAAATCGTAATTGTGTGACCAGCGCCGCAGAAAGTCGGCGATGTTACCGCTCTTGCGCTTGATGTTGTTGCGCCGGTGGCGGTAAAAAATCCTGTCAAAGCCGTTTAGGGACCGGCAGGTTTGTTGCCAAACAGTTTGCTCTTCGAGCTGGCGCGCCACGTCGCCGGTATCGCTCAAGACAAAAAAGTCGAATTTTTCCAGCTGCCCGGTCTCCGCCAGCGATTGATACATCGCCGCAATTCCGGCAAAGCAGCGCGGCACTTCTTCATTGCAGATCGGCATCAACACCGCGGTGCGGGAGCGCAGCGGTTGTCGCGCGGCTTCACAGCTGATCGCCGGAAGCGAATAAATCTTCTGCTTGCGCCAAAGCGACCAGAAGCCGGCGATGTTGGTCCAAAAAGAAAATGAGATCCAGGCAAACAAAACGGTAAAGATCGCGACCACGGCGGCTTCGAGATAGCTGAGCTGCGCCGTGGGAAAAGTTCGCGCCAGCGACCAACTGGCAACTACAGTTTGCGCCGCGACGAGTAGAGCCAAGACGATCCGGCGGCGCTTGGCTGCCCTGCGCCAGGCCGTTTCAGACGTCGTTTTGCCGTAACTATCGGTTTGCGCCGCGAGCTCGGCCGTGTCGTTCTTCGATTTCGCCATGTGCCGCCACAAGCGGCGCAGGGGACGGCGGTTTATTTTGCTCGGTACCATGGATGTGCGCCGGATCGGCGGCATCGAGCTTATGCGCGGGCCACGAGCTTCGCTGCGAGACAGTAGCTGGCGCGGGTCGAGGCCGGCCATCATTGCGCGCATCAAGCCGAAGCGATCCCGATTCACCGGGCGCCGCGTATTGTCGCCGTTGAGCGCCGCTTCGTCGTGCGCGCCACTCGGGGCTTGTTTGGTCCGCGCTAGCGGCGGGGTCAGATTATTATCGATGCCGTTCATGATTCTAATTGATAGGTCCAGGTTTCCGTCAGCACATCCTTGCCGTTTTGCAGATAGGCGCGCAGGTCCAACGGCTTTCCGCGCGCGCGCTTGATTTGAAACGCGACCCGCCAGCCGCCCGTCACGGCATTACGCACCACGCTCTGTTGAACGAGCTGGCCTTCTTGCCCCATCGCGATAACGGCCTTGACCCCAGCCGAATCCGGCAGCGATTTTATTTTTTCGCCTTCAAAGTCAATCACGATCCTCTGCCACTCCTCTTTGTCGCCGTTGCCGAAGCGCGTCGCCACGACTCGCGCCAATGCCGAATCAACCGGATCGTTGCTCTCGAAGTTAATTCGATAGGCCATTTCAAGCGGCTGTCCGGGCGGCGGCAAGGTGCGCGGCAGCCAATAGGCCACAATGTTGTCATTGGTTTCTTTTTTGGTCGGGATCTCGACCAGCTTGACGAACCCTTTGCCCCACTTGCCAATCGGAGTGATCCACGCATTCGGCCGCAACTCGTGACGCGCTTCCAAGTCCTCGTAATTTTGAAAGCGCCGGTCGCGCTGCAAAAGTCCAAAGCCGCGCGGGTTATCAAATTCAAAATAGCTGACGCGCAGTTTTTCCGGATTACCGAGGGGACGCCACAACCACTCGCCGCTCGAATGGATCAGTAATCCGTCCGAGTCGTGCACTTCGGGACGCCAATCGTCCGGCGGACGCGGCTTGTCTTCCCCGTAAAGGTACATGCTGGTGAGCGGCGCGATGCCGAGCTCCTTCACCGCATTGCGCATGAACAAGCGCGCGCGTACTTGGATGACAGTGCGCTGGCCCGGCTGCACGACGAAGGCATAGGCTCCGGTCACGCTCGGACTGTCGAGGAGCGCGTACAATGTCATTTGACGAGCGTCGTCGGCGGGCCGTTCGAGCCAGAATTCAGTAAAGAGCGGAAACTCTTCCCCGCTCGGCAAGCCCGTGTCGATCGCCAAGCCGCGCGCGGATAGCCCGAAAACCTCACCCTTCGCCACCCCTCTAAAATAGCTGGCCCCGGCGAATACCACGACGTGATCGAATTGACTTCGTTGGTTCAACGGATAGGCGACGCGAAAGCCGGCGAAGCCGAGGTCCGCCGGAATCTTTTCGGCGAATTTGTTTCTGCCATAGGTGAACAGGGTGGGATCAAAATTGACCGGCTTCACGACGCCCGCCTCGATGGTGCTCAGCCGCACGGCGTAACCGTAGAGGAAACCGGGGTGAATTAACTGCAGTTGGAAATTGCCGCGATCGCGCCATAATGAGCGCTTAACGTCGAACCGAATGTCGCGATACTGATCATAGGACAGCGACTTCAGATAATCAGGGATCGGCGGCGGCGCGCGAAACGCTTCGCCTGCGGACTTTTTGGCGAGATCACTGACGTTGTCAAAACCAAACGAGCCGTTGGCGGCGGCCGGCGCGGACAGTAGACCGAAAAACAACCCAATGAGGGTAATGAGCGCGCACAAGCATAGGCGTGCCCCAGTAGTGATATTCCGCTCCACGGCTTTGTTTCTGATTGGGGCCCGGCCCGACTTTTCACGCTCCAAACATCGGTGTGACGGATCACCATCGCGGCCCGAACGGCTGCCATCAGACGTAACCCAGCTCGGTTGATGCTGAAAGCACTGAGCGAAATTCGCGCTTCGCAGATCGGCGCGATTAAGCTAGTTTAGAGTCGGAGAGTGAGAGAGGCACGCCGTTACAACCACTCCTCCGATTCATCACTTTTGCAATCGACTTGATGCTGGCGGAGACGCTCCCAGGATTCGAAACACTCACTGCATCCATCGCATTCGAACGCTAAGGTCTTCTTCATCGGTGTTTCGCTACTCGACCCGTCGTTTTCCATGATCCCTCTTTTTCATTTTTTTAATGAGCGCCGCTCAATCTTCCTTCGGCTAAAGTTACAGCGAAGCTAGGGAGCAACCGCTGTGCCAGAGCGAGGATTCGCGCTAACTATTTCAGTTGTCAGAGACTTATCGCCGGCGTGTAGAACGCACGCGGTCTGACGTGGGGAGATTCACCTACAACCCGTATGTTTTTTTCCAGGTGATACGCGGACGGGGAAACTCCGGACCTGTAGCGGGTATCTAATTTTGGCTTAGTTCGGTGCGTTTGAATTCGTCTATGCGGATTTCATGCTTCCTCAGCAATTCATAAAAATCCGTGCGGGATTTTCCCGCCAGCTTCGCCGCTTCACTGGCCCTGCCGCCGCAAAGTTTCAGCAGGTAAATCAGATAGCCTTTTTCAAATTCATACTTGGCATTTTTGTAAGATTTGACAGGGGTGTTCCCGCCGTTCACAAAATGACCAAAATCACCGGGACGGGTGCTCGCGGCAACGCTTTTAGTGTGCAAAATCGAGTCCTCGGTGAGCATGTCATGCCGGGTCATCGCTACCGCGTATTCCAGCGTGTTTTCCAGTTCGCGCACGTTTCCGGGCCAGTCATAGAGCATCAGCTTGCGCATCGCGTCCGGCGTGATGCCCCTGATTTTTTTCTTCATCTGTTGGGAAATCTGCTTTAGGAAACGGTCGGCCAGCGGCGGTATATCTTCCTTCCTCTCTCTCAAAGGTGGCAAGTGAATCGGAATCACATGCAACCGATAGAAAAGGTCCATGCGGAAGTTTCCCTTTGCCACTTCCTCTTCTAGATTCTTGTTGGTCGCGACGATAATCCTGACGTTCACCAGCACCGGCTTGTCGCCTCCCACCGGGTAAAACTGGCGATCCTGCAGAGCGCGCAGCAACTTCGCTTGAATCGACAGCGGCATGTCGCCGATCTCGTCCAGGAAGAAAGTGCCGTTGTGGGCTTGGCTCAGCAAACCTTTGGTCGTTCTGTCAGCTCCGGTAAACGATCCCCTCTCGTGGCCGAACAGCTCGCTTTCGAGCAGAGGCTCCGGCAGAGCCGCGCAGTTGATGGCCACAAATGGCTTATCTTTCCGGCTGCTAGCCAAATAGATAGCCTTGGCAATGAGTTCCTTTCCGGTCCCGCTCTCGCCGTGCAAGTAAACGGTCGACTCCGTATCGGCAATTCGCGAGACGAAATCGAGCACGCTGCGCATCTTCGCGCTCTTGGCGACGATATTGGGAAAGTCATAGGTTTCTTCCAGGAGTCCCTTCAAGCGCTCGATTTCAGAATTAAGCCTGCGGTTCTCCAACGCTCTGGAGATCTGCAGGAGCAGTTCCTGAGTATTAAACGGTTTGGTGAGATAGCTATAAGCCCCTTCTTGCATCGCCGCCACCGCGCTCTCGACGCTGCCGTAGCCGGTGAGAATAATGACTCGCATGCCCGGGTTGACGGAGTGCAACTCGCGCATCAGCGATATGCCATCAAGATCGGCGAGTCTCAGATCAACGATGCACAGATCGAAAACGCCCTCCTTGACTAACTGCAATGCGTCCCTTCCGGTCGACGCAGTGGTGGCCTCATAACCGGCCGCCTGTAATTTCGATTGGACCAGCTCCATTAGATTTTGATCGTCGTCGACGACCAGTAGTTTACCCGCTGACATGTTCTTATGCTCTTTTCACGGCTAAGCCGACCGCTCTTGCACGGTTTTATTTGGAAAATCTAAGTTGGGTTGTCTGGCCGCGCGCTGAAAGCCTTATTTATTGAAACTGCAGCGCGATAATATCAACCACGACCGTACGGTTATTCCCTACGTTTTGTCCGAAAATATCCGACACATGGGGCCTTGTTACCGCTTTTGATCATTGAGTGCAATATCCTCACCAAGTTTGATTGGATCCAAACCGTGCTTAAGAAAATTTACGGTCGCATCTGCGAATCTCTCAAATTTTGTGAGCCAACCAACGGTGTGGCCGCCAGCGGTAAGCATCAATTCATCCAAGACGAATGTCATAGAAGCCAACATGTAGAGGATCCCCGTCGGGATTGCATCGCTGACTTCTCCGGTTCGACGACGCTGGTCCGACACCTCAAATCAACGGCTCAGCCAAATCGCAAGCAATAGGTTTGTAAGCAAATTCGGCTCTACTTGTCGTAAAAAACTTACAAATCCTCCGGCGAAGCGTGAAAATTTCTTTTATTATCGCGCGCTAAGTAGCTACTCTCCTTGGCACATTCTTTGTGAACCAATCCTAACGTGTCGGAATCTTGAAGGGCGAATTTGCATGACACAACTTAGCTGGATCATCCCTGCCATTTTGGTTTGCACACTATTTTTCGTGACCGGCGAGAGCGGCAATGGACGGGCGGCCGCACGACGGTCCTGGGCATTTATGATGTACGACCTGGAGCTAGAAAGAAGCATCCGCGCCAAGCTCGATACCGACGAGGGACTGAAGGCAGCCATCGACGTGACCGCCGAGGCAGCTAAAAACGAAGTCACTTTGTCCGGCGCGGTTGCTTCAAAGGCATTCCGCGACAAAGCAATTGAGCTCGCCAAATCTGTGCACCCGGGGCTCGTCATCAACGATCGGATCGCGGTCAAACCGGCCGCATAGATCTGCGTATTTGTAGATATTTACATATAGACGGGAGAACAAATGCAACAATACCACGCCGGCAGCAACCGCCGACCATGTCCAGAGCCTGCCACTCGGTTCGCCGAGAAAGATTCGCTAGCGTGCGCGCTTGTGCTAGCCGGCGGGGAAGGGAAACGGCTTCGCCCGTTTATCCATCTTTTGCGTGGCGACTTGCTGCCCAAGCAGTATGTCAATTTTATCGGCCGCCGTTCCATGCTCGAACACACGCTCGAGCGGGCCGAAAAACTAGCCGCGGCGCAGCGGGTGTTCACGGTCATCAATAAAAGTCATCTGGCCTTTCCGGAAGTTCGGCGCCAGCTCGCGAAGCGGAGCCCCAACACGACGATCATGCAGCCGGAGAACAAGGAAACGGCGCCGGGAATTCTATTTTCCCTTCTCCACATCGCCAAGCGCTATCCGAACTCCATTGTCACGGTTTTGCCGTCGGATCATTTCGTCCTGGAAAAAGAAGCGCTGCTGCGCCACCTCAAAT
>WNFR01007077.1_pt1 | contig 11422 bp, 8 predicted proteins | sample 5400221 | NCBI WGS metagenome assembly WNFR01 (sample SAMN13153357, study PRJNA577476) | soil metagenome | isolation source: 40 cm soil under Madrone tree | place: USA:California | collected 2016-06-14 | reverse complement strand
GCCGGATGATACGTGGCGAGCAATTTCGTATTGCGGAAGTCATACCAGTTGCCACGGAATCGCGAAATAGGGTCCTTGGTCTTCAACAATGTTTGCGCCGCGACGCCGCCGAGACACACAATTGCCTTCGGTGCGATCACGTCGAGCTGCCGGTACAGATAAGGCGAGCACGTGGCGACCTCATCGTCCTCAGGCTTGCGATTTTCAGGCGGCCGGCACTTCACCACGTTGCAGATGTACACGTCATCGCGCGTGAGCCCCATGGCTTCAATCATTTGCGTCAGCAATTTTCCTGCGCGACCCACAAACGGCAGTCCCTGAATATCTTCATCGTGACCAGGACCTTCGCCGACAAACACGAGTTCCGCCCGCGGGTTTCCAACGCCGAATACGATCTTGTTCCGCTGCTTGTGCAACCGGCAGCGCGTACATTCACCCAGATTTTCGCGTATGAGTTCGAGTGTATCGCCCTCGACGCGATCAATGGCCTCAAACAAAGAAGATTCTTGAATCACTGGCAGCGCGGAAACTGGCGTGAGCCCGATTGCGGAAGCTGTAGCAGCCGCCCTTGCAGTGAGTGATACGGCAGGCTCTGCGGTTTGCGTCTGGATCGCAGGCGGCTTGACGGAACGTTTTCCCATGGTTCTCCGGTCAATATAAAATTCTCCGACATTCAGATCGTCGTAGTAGCGAAACCAGGCTTGCAATTTTTTGCGCGAAGTTTCTGGAAGGCGATGATCCATCGGATAGGTCAGCGTGCGCGCTGGGTCGCGGGTACTTCGCGGCCGGCGCGGCGCAATTCGAGTATGCGGTCAAGAATCCGGTGAGCGGCATCGATTTTCGGTATGCGAGGAAATGCTTTTTCACTGCCGTCGCGTGAATACAGCGTAATGATGTTCGTCTCGTGATCGAATCCGGCGCCCTCGGCTGTCACGTCGTTGGCGACGATCACATCAGCCTGCTTCGATTCCAGCTTGGCGCGGGCGTGCTCGGCCACGTGATCGGTCTCCGCCGCGAAGCCCACCACGATCCGCTCGCCCTTATTCCGGGCGATGCCGGCAAGAATGTCCGGCGTCGATTCCAGTTCGAGCATCACTCGGCCATCGCCGCGCTTCATTTTTTTAGTCTCAGGCGCGACCGGCCGGTAATCGGCGACGGCAGCAGCCATGATGACGGCCGTGGCGCGCGGCAAATGTTCAGCCACTGCCGCCTGCATCTGTTCCGCGCTGCGTACGGACACAAATTCAACACCCTGCGGCGGATCGAGGCGCGTCGGTCCGCTGATCAAGACCACGCGAGCCCCGCGCCGCGCAGCTGCCTCCGCCAACGCATAGCCCATTTTGCCGGAAGAGCGATTCGTCAAATAGCGCACGGGATCGAGATCTTCGCAAGTAGGTCCGGCAGTCACAATCACAGTTTCATTTTCGAGATCGTGTTCGATGCCGAGCCGCCCGCACACCGCCTTGGCAATGGCCTCGACGCTTGCCAGACGTCCCGCGCCTATCATGCCGCAGGCAAGATAGCCCTCTTCCGGCGAAACGACGTAAACGCCGCGCGCGCGCAACGCGTCAACATTTTCCCGCGTCGCAGCATGGTCCCACATATTTACGTTCATCGCGGGAGCCACCACCACGGGCGCGGTGGTGGCAAGATAAAGTGTGGTCAGAAAATCATCGGCGATCCCGCGCGCCATCTTCGCAATGGTGTTGGCCGTAGCAGGCGCCACAACCAACAAATCGATACGCTGCGCTACAGCGATATGCTCGATGGCGCTTTCCACATTCGCGTCAGCCGACTCATCGCCAAACATTTCGGTAATAACTTTTTGTCCCGTAAGCGCCGCAAACGTCAGTGGCGTGACGAATTCCTGCGCGCTTTTGGTCATGACCACTTGCACGTCAATGCCTTCTTGCTGGAGCCTGCGCACCAGTTCGGCGGCTTTGTAAGCCGCCACGCCCCCGGAAACTCCGAGTGCCACACGCATGGATGCCACAGCGCGCTTTACTCCTTGCGCCGCTTCCCTTCTTCAATCTCGGCGGGCGTCAGCGGCAATTGATATTCCAGGACGCCCGCGCCCAATTCTTCGACCGCTACTCGCGTTGGTTTATGGGACCGTGGATTGGCCACCAGCGGCATTGCTCCCGACATCAACTGACGGGCCCGCCGAGCGGCGATCACGACGAATGCAAATTTGCTTTCCGGTGCTTGATTCTCAACCGTCATGAGATCTTTATCCTCCAAATGATTCCAGAATTTTGCGTGCGCGCTCACTCAAGCAACTGCGTAGACATCGCGCCGCCACCGTAATGGCCTGCACTTCCCGCCCCGCGCGCTCAACGTCATCGTTCACAACCAGGAAATCGTATTCCGTGTACCGCTGAATTTCCTGCTGCGCCCGATCGAGCCGCCGCTTGATGGCTTCTTCAGAATCCTGGCCACGGGCGCGTAAACGCCGTTCAAGCTCATCGCGCGCCGGAGGCAGAATAAAAATAGCGACTGCGTCAGGCAATTCTTTTTTTACTTGCTCGGCGCCCTGGACGTCAATCTCCAGCACCAGGTCTAGGCCCTTGCACCGCGCTTCCTCCAGCGAACGGCGCGGCGTGCCATACCAATGTTTACCGAAGACGCGGGCGTACTCAAGAAACTCGCCCTGGCTGGCCCGGCGGTCAAATTCCTCTTCGGATATAAAATCATACCATTTTCCGGGGCTTTCCGTGGCCCTCGGCGGGCGCGTGGTGCTGGAGATCGAAAGCATGGTCCCGGGCACCTCGAGCATCTTCGCCACCAATGTGGATTTTCCTGAACCGGATGGCCCGGAAACAATGAACACCAGCGGGTGTCGCGCTGCGGCTATCGTCATTCGACGTTTTGCGCCTGTTCGCGGAGTCTTTCGATATCGGATTTTACCTCTAACGCAAAAGTAGTGATCGCCAGACCGTCAGACTCGATACCCGGAGTCTTGGAAAGCAAAGTGTTGGCTTCCCGCTGCATTTCCTGCAACAGGAAATCGAGTTTCTTGCCCGCTTCGCCCGTGCCGGCAAGTAATTTTCGGAATTGCTCCACGTGGCTGCGCAAGCGAGCGAGTTCTTCAGCAACGTCACTGCGTTCCGCAAGCAGCGCGGCTTCCTGCGCCAGCCGTGCCGGGTCAATCTGCGCGCCGCTCAGAATTTCCGTCAATTTTGCTTCCAATCTTCGCGCGAAGGCGGGGCGCATACGCTCGGCGAGCGATTCGATCGAGGCCGTTTGTTCCGCAATGCGCGTAAGTAGTCCGTGCATTTCTCCCGCCAGCATTTGTCCTTCAGACCGGCGCATCGTCTCCAGACGCTCTAGTGCCTGTTCCAGGCATGCATCCACCTGCGTGCCAAGCCGTTCCTGTGCTTCTTCGCTTCGCAATTCGCTGGTCGCGCCCGACGCCGCCACGACGCCTGGCAATCGAAACAATGCGATCAGATCGGGTTCCGTCTTCACGCCAAACTGTTCCCGCAACTCCTCCACTGCCTTCATATAAGCTTCGGCGACGTCGCGATTCACTTCGACGGAAGCTGGGCCGGCCGCTTCGTAATAGACGTTCACGTCCACGTGTCCCCGACGCAAGCGGTTTCGAATCGCGAGGCGGATGCGCGGCTCAAAAACTTCAAAGCCCTCGGGCATGCGAAGATGAAGATCGAGAAAACGATGATTCACGCTGCGCAGGTTAACGCGTAATGACCATCCATCTCGTTCGATGCGCGCTTGCGCGAAGCCCGTCATTGACTGGATTCCGGAGGATGCGGCAGCGGCGGCCTTCATGAACGCGCCTTCGGAGCGGGAATTACGGCGTCATCGGTGTCGGCGAATTGCAACTCATAGAGCCGCGCGTACGTGCCGCCCTTGGCGAGAAGTTCCTGGTGCGTGCCGGCTTCGGCGACCAACCCATCTTCGAGCACGATAATCTTATCCGCGCGGCGAATCGTGGAAAGCCGGTGCGCGATCACAAACGCCGTGCGCCCCATCATCAGATTCGATAACGCGCGCTGGACAAGCATTTCCGATTCGGAGTCCAGTTCCGAAGTCGCTTCGTCGAGGATCAGGATCGGAGAATTCTTTAGTATCGCGCGCGCGATCGCGATGCGCTGCCTTTGTCCGCCGCTTAAACGCTGGCCGCGATCTCCGAGCCGGGTCTGATATCCCTCCGGTAGTTCCGAAATAAAATCATGCGCCAGCGCCGCCTTGGCAGCGGCTTCCACGCGTTCTTTCGGAAGTCCCGGTTGTCCGTAACAAATATTGTTCCAGACGGTGTCATTGAAGAGGATCGTCTCCTGCGTCACGATGGCCATCTGCCCACGCAGGGAACTCAGCGTAACCTGGCGAACATCCATTCCGTCCAGCCGGAGAGCGCCCGAAGTCACGGGGTAAAATCGAGGCAACAGATTCACCAGCGTGGTCTTTCCCGCGCCGCTGGAGCCAACGATAGCGATCACTTCACCGGCGTTTGCCGTGAGGGAAACGTCCCGCAGGATCGGAGTTTCCGGGTCGTAGCCAAAACTCACATGATCAAATTCCACGACTCGCGAAAACGGAGGCAGCACACGCACACCGGGTTCCTCGGCAAGCTCATCCGTGAGGGCCAAATACTCAAAAACTTTAGTGCTCACGCCAAAGGCCTGCTCGAATTGCTGATAAACCGTTCCCAAACCTTTCACGGGCTCGTATGCTTTGAGCAGCGCATAAACAAAGGTGACAAAAATACCCGTGGTCATTACGCCCTGCTTGATTTGCACGCGCGCATACATCAGCACCACGACAATCACTACCGGACCGAGCAAATCCATCAATGGAGAAGTCGCCACGCACGCGCGGATCCAACGCATGTTTTCGCGCAGCAAGCGGCGTGAAGATTCCCGAAATTTTCGAATTTCAAAATCTTCCATTCCGAAAGCCTTCACCACGCGGTTGCCGCTGACCGTTTCCTCCACGATCTGGCTCAGCTCGCCGATGCTGGACTGGATATTTTCGGACGAACGCCGAATGCGCTTTCCAAGAGTCCGCACGGGCAAAACTACCAGGGGTAACAGAACTAATGAACCGAGCGTCATCTTCCAGCTGGTTGCCAGCAACACCACGACCAGGAATAAAAGCGTGAAAATGTGCCGGAAGCCTGCGGACAAATAATCCGAGAACATATTCCGTACGCGTTCCACGTCATTGATGATGGTCGAGAGCACTCGCCCGGTCGGATGATGCTGAAAAAAACCTATGGGCTGGCGGACGACCTTCGCATAAACCTGATTCCTTAGATCGGTGACCCCCGCAATGCCCGCATATTGCACCAGGATATTGCCCAGGTATTCGGCGATGGCCTTGCCGATAAACACAACTAGAATGGCAATCGTGAACATCGTGCCGACGCTGTGAATCTGGCGCGGAAGAAAGGAATTCAGGTAAATCGCTTTGTGAGTCAGAGGATTGGTGATCAGAAAAAGCCGCGAATCAGGCGCGCCGGGATTGAGCACGCGGTCAAAAATGGGCGTGATCATGAGCGCGATGAGCCCTTCGGCGAGGCCCACCACCGAAAGACACACGACGCCGGTCACGAGCCGCATCCTGTACGGCTTGATGTATCGCAGTAACCGCTCGAATTCTCCGCGTTTCGTCAAAAATTCTTTATCCTTGATGCCGATGTCACGTCTTGAATTTGTAGCTCGCCTCTTCAGAGGCGAGGGTTTGCTTGCTAATTGCAAGGAAAATCCCCGCGTCTAAAGACGCGGGCTACAACGCCTGCCTTAACAAGAATCTCAGCAAGACCATTCTTATTCTATTGCTTTCTTTGGTACGCTACGAACCGCGCGCCTGTTTGTCAAGCTGGCGCGCCACCACACGTCATCTCTGTTTATCAATGTCGCGATGCACGACCTTGGAAGAATATCTTCGCCGGTGCAGCGACTTATGTATGGCTTCCGCCATCATCACCGAACGATGATGCCCGCCCGTGCAGCCAAAGGCGATCGTCAGATAGCTCTTCCCTTCGCGAATATAGTGCGGGATCAAATAAGTCAGCAGACCGTCGACGCGCCGCAGGAATTCTCCCGTTTGTGGAAACGAGCGAATATAGCGCGCCACGCGCGGGTCTTTCCCGGAATATTTTCGCAACTTGGGAATGAAATGAGGATTCGGCAGAAAGCGCACGTCAAAAACCAGGTCGGCGTCAGCAGGAATCCCGTACCGGTAACCAAAACTCACGAGTGCCACCATCATCGGCCGGCGATCCGTTTTTTGAAAACGGTGAATAATAAATTGGCGCAGTTCGTGAACGTTGAATTTGCTCGTGTCGATGACTACATCGGCGAGCTTGCGGATCGGCTCCATTAAAATCCGCTCGGACCGGAGGCCTTCACGCACCGGGCGGTCGTGTCCCAGCGGATGCGGGCGACGCGTCTCGCTGAATCGCCTCAGCAGAGCCTCCTCGGCAGCCTCGATAAAAACAAGCGTCGCGGGATTCTCCGCGCGCAGTTGCCTCAGGAGGGCAGGGAGCTTGTCGAGCTGTTCGCCCTCGCGCGCATCCACCAGCAGCGCCGCGCGCTGAATTTCACCGCCGCTCTGCATGTGCAGTTCGCTGAATGTAGGAATCAACGCGACAGGAAGATTATCGACGCAATAAAAACCGAGATCTTCAAATGTTTTGAGGACGGTGCTTTTGCCCGAGCCGCTGAGTCCGGTAAGAATCACCAGTTGGCGGGCGTCGCGCGCTGGTCGGCGCTTCACTGGGCGTGGCCTAAGCCTTTACCCGGCGCTGGTGTGTGCTTGGAATGCGGAGATCTTCGCGATATTTCGCCACGGTTCGGCGGGTCACGTGAATTCCCGCCTCGTCCAGTTTCTTGGCGATCAAGTCATCGGTGAGCGGGTGCGCGGTGTCTTCTTCGTCGATCATTTTCTTTACCAGCCGCTTCAGCGTTTGCAGTGACATGCTGTCGCCTTGCGGCCCGTTTACTGACTCGGAGAAGAACGACCTCAACTCGACCACACCCTGAGGAGTGTGCGCGTATTTGCTGGAGACCGCGCGGCTCACGGTCGAGGGATGCACGCCGACTTCCTCAGCCACTTCCTTAATCATCATCGGCTTGAGGTGATCCGCGCCATGATCGAGATATTCGCCCTGCCTCTGAATGATAATTTGGCATACCCGGAGAATGGTGTGCTTGCGCTGCTCGATGCTCTTCATCAACTGCAGCGCGGCGGTAAAGCGTTCCTTGACGTAGTTGCGGACGTCGCGGTCGGCGGCATCGCGCTGCAGCAGCCGCCGATACACGGGAGATAATCGAAGCTGCGGCACGTCATCATCGTTCATGAAGACTTGCCACTGATCATCCACTTTGCGGAAATATACGTCCGGCTCGACCAGCCGCGCCTGCGTCTTGTTGTATCGCAAACCCGGACGGGGATCGAGCTTCTTGATTACGTCCACGGCGCGCTTCACGAGCTCCACGGGGCGATTCAGCGCCCTGGCAATTTCTTTCAGCTGGTTTGCCTGCAACAGACGCGCCAGCGGAGTTTCCGGACTTTCTTCTTCCGATTCGCTCGCCGCCAGAGGCCGCTTTGGCAAACATTCCGAAACAATTTGGTGAGCGAGAGAGTTTTGCGGATCGAGCGTGCGAAGCTGCGTCAGCAGGCATTCGCGCAAGTTGCGCGACGCCACGCCCAACGGATCGAATTCCTGTACGACCGCGAGGCCTTCCTCGACGTCCTCCATCGAGTAGGTCCCGTTCTGCGAAATCTCTTCCAGCGATGCGGACAAATACCCGTTCTCATCCAGATTGCCAATGATTGCATCCGCAATCTCTCGTACCACGTCGTTGCATACCGTTACGCTTAGCTGCCAGTTCAAATGTTCAGAAAGGCCCTGTGCCGAGGAGAGGAATTGCTCGAAGGAGGGTCGCTCGTCCATCTCGCGTTCGCCGCGATCCTCATTGCCGCCGCCGCTTCCCAGGTATTGATTAAAAAACGAAGCTACGTCGAAATCTTCAAATGGATTGGGAGGTTCAGTGGCGGGAACTTTTTCTGTTTCGGCTTTCAGGAAAGTTTCGGCGCTGTAATCTTCGGTGACTACGGGATCATCCGCTAATTCTTCCAGTACGGGATTTTCCACCATCTCCTGGTTGATCATCTCTCGCAGTTCGAGACGATTCAGCGCCAGAACGCTCACCATCTGAACCAGGCCCGGCGTAAGAATCTGCTTTTGGGCAACCCGGAGGTGAAGTTTTGGAGCCAGCCAGTTCATGGGAGTCAGTTCAACCGAAAATTATCGCCAAGATAAACTCGGCGGACTTCGGAATTATCACTTAGATCGGCCGGAGTCCCGGCCGCAAGAACTTTGCCGTTCTGTACTATGTAAGCGCGGTCGGTAACGCTCAACGTCTCGCGCACCTGGTGATCGGTGACCAGCACTCCGATGCCTTCCCGGCTCAGGTCACTGATAATTTTCTGGATATCCACGACCGTCAACGGATCGATTCCGGAAAAAGGTTCGTCCAACAGAATAAATGCGGGCTCCAGCACCAGCGATCGCGCGATTTCGAGGCGCCGCCGCTCGCCGCCCGATAATGTGTAAGCTCCGTTGTATCTCACGGTTTCCAGTTTCATCTGCGCCAGTAATTCCTCAAGCCGGTCGCGCTGTTGTTCCGCCGTCAGCGGCAAAGTTTCCAGCACCGCCAATAAATTTTCTTCCACCGACAGTTGACGGAATACCGAAGGCTCTTGCGGCAAATAACTGATCCCACTGCGGGCCCGGAGGTACATGGGGAGGTCGGTGATATCGTCTCCGTTCAGTAAAACTCGACCGGAGTCCGGTTGGGCCAAGCCTACCAGGATGTAGAACGTCGTGGTCTTCCCTGCTCCGTTGGGACCCAAAAGGCCGACTACTTCGCCTTGACTTATTTCCAGATCGAGGTCATCTACGACCTTACGTCCTCGGTACGATTTGCTGAGCTCGACGGCCTGCAGCTTGAGCATTCAATGTCATTTCTCGACCCGGTGGAGCGACAACGTTCTTGAGCCTTCCTCCGAATCCACAATGATCCTATCATCGGCAAAAAAGAAGGTCAATTGACGCCCGGTGGTCGTGTCGCCAGTTGAGTCATATACCGTTGGTTTACCTCCCGAAAGAACGAACTTGCCTTCCGGGGCAGTATATTCGGCACGATTTGATGTGCCCCGGCGACCTCCCTGCCGGACAGTTACGTCCCCGGTAGCCACCGCGCGCGACAGTTGCCGCGCCGACGTTCCCGATGAAGATCCCGATGTAGATGGGGAAAAATAGAGATCGATTTGATTCGCGTGGATCGAACCCTCTGGCGATTCGGCGGTGGCGTCCTGTTCAAGCCTGGCGCGCGACTCGGAGCCCCAATCGGTGAGCTGCCCTGCTTTCACATGCCACAATTCTGTTCCAGAGCGAGCAGGCCGTGCCGGCGGTGCGCCTGCCTTCGCAGGGCGGGCTGCCTGCGGAAAAACTCCGCGCACGTGCCCCTTGGCCACCAACATGCGCGATGGATTGTCCAATTCGACTGTGTCAGATTCAATGACCGATTCGCCCTGCCATAGACGGCTTCCACCCGAGTAAACCGCGTGCCCTCGAGCGACATCAGCAACGACGTGCGCGGCCGAAACATGGGCAGGTTCCGAGGCAAAATTGATGGCGCTGCCCGTTCCCGCTCGCAATTCCGTGCTCAAGACGTTGCCATCGGCGCGCAGCTCATTCGAACCCTGCGTGAACGTCGCGGTCTGCGCCGTCGTCCGCATCGTGGCGTCAGCCAGAATGACTGATCCCGTGAGCGTAGCCGTGTTCGTAGCGCGATCGAGGTGCGCGCGGTCACCCTGACCCGTGCGCGGCCCTTCGTGAAAGCGCACGTCGCCGGTTTGATCAATCGTGGACCACTCACCTGTGTTCGAAAACTTTGCCGTAAGCTCGCGCGACGACGTTGCGTGTTCCGGGCCGTCGCCGACTTGCCTCGTAACTTCCACGCCGCCGGAGCTCGCGAGTTGCTGCAGTTGATTCTGTCCGGCAAAGTGAAGGTTCATCTGCTGGCCGCGCATACGCATGATCTGCTTCGCGGGCTTCACGCTGCCAGCCGCTCCGTTGGCGGCGGAAACGTTTTGCCATTCGATTCTCGCGGGAGCAAGCGAGCTCACGTTTTCGAGCAAAGCCCGGCCTGGCCTTGAATTTTTCGCGAAGTGGATCTCCAGGCCGTCGGTCTCGATGCGTCGCGTTCCACCCGCGGACGTTACGCTTCGTGAATTCATTATGACGCTGTCACGGGCGGTCAGAAGACGAGGCACGTTCGCGGCGGTCGCCAAGGCCATCTGAATGCGTCCCGCCGCAATCTCGTCCTCGCCTGCGGCAGTATTTCTGCTCCCGTGAACATTTCCACTGGCCAGAATGGACTCAACCGAACCGTCCGGCATCATCGTTGCGGAGATTTCATCCGCGGCCAGCAACATCGGACTTTGCACGTCAGAATCGCGCATTCGCGGGTGACCGCTGGCGATCAAATGCCGCGCATGAAACGATTCGTCAAGCTCCAGAAGCAAACTGTCCGCGGTCAGTTCGCGCGTGGTCTGCTGGGCATGAACGGTGCCCAGGATCCGCAATGTACGCCCATCGCGGTGAAATAACATCCTGTCGCCAGTCAGGTGGACAGCTTTTGCCTGCTGCTCCTCATGGAGTCCACTTTGCAGAGGCGCAGGCGGCGAGATGGCCAAAGTTATGTCCACGCTGTGTCCCAGACTCAGAGTTCCATCGCTAGAATCGTACTGCACACCGATAGCGCGGCCTTTCCCCGCGGGCCAGAGAAACGTTACCGGCTTTTCGGTGCGGGCCAGGCCGGAGTCGCGATCGAAAGAGATGCCCGAGGTCACGACCTCAATGGCATTGCTGTTTGCTGCCGCGCCTTGGGCTCGCAGGCTGATCAGAACTTCGCCTTCGCAACCTATCTTTCCCGTCGAAGAAATAAAGTCGCAGGCGCGCGTGCGCAGCGTGTCATTGCGCTCGCCCTTTTTCCCGTACACGGTGATGGAAACATCTTCAAGCAGATTGCGGCTGCCCTCCTTGAATTCCGTTGTGCGCGAGGCTCGCACCGTATAAATCGTGCGCTGCCCTTCAACCTTCGAATAAGAAAATTCATTCGAACGTTGCTCGATCGTGGCTGGAACCGCGGGCGGCGCTTTTTTCTCCGCCTGTTTGGCCACCCAAACCCCACGCAGGTACACCCCGGCCACAACCATGGCCAGCAGCATAGCCACGCCCGCCGCCCACCGCGCGTACCGTCGCGCTTCACTATTGCGCATTCGTATGAACCTAGAGGCCGAGCCTCAAAAGACTTAGAAGCCGAGTATAGGGGACGCGCTAGAAGCGGGCAATGTACGTTAACTTAGCCGGCCGGTACTCGCTCCT
>WNFR01007076.1_pt1 | contig 11424 bp, 7 predicted proteins | sample 5400221 | NCBI WGS metagenome assembly WNFR01 (sample SAMN13153357, study PRJNA577476) | soil metagenome | isolation source: 40 cm soil under Madrone tree | place: USA:California | collected 2016-06-14 | reverse complement strand
CGAAGGCGAACTGATCCTGGCGGAGCACACCCATTTTTTTCGGCGCGGTGATAGAGCCTTTGGTGGGCTCGAGTTCGCCGGTGAGAATTTTCATGAAGGTGGATTTACCGGCGCCGTTGGGGCCGGTGACAGCGTAGCGGCGGCCGGACATGAAGGTGCAGGTCACGTCCTCAAAGAGGACGCGCGGCCCGAAGCGCATGGAGATGTTGTTCACCGAGAGCATAACCTTTCAATTGTACCGTAGATTTCGCGGGGAGCTAATCGAGAGTGCGCGAAGATTGGAGAAAGATAACGCGGTGAAGCAGAAGGAGGGGGTGGAAGTTAAGAAGCGCTAGCGTTAAGGCCGGCCCCGTCCGCGGCGGGAAACTCGTGTTCCCAGCGGGCGATTACTACGCAGGCGAGGCAGTTGCCGAGGACGTTTACGGCGGTGCGGCCCATGTCCATGAGTTGATCGATGGCGAAGAGGAGGAAGAGCGGCTCAGTGGGAAGATGGAACGAGGTGGCGGCGGCGAGGACGATGACGAGAGAGGCGCGGGCCACTCCGGCGGTGCCTTTGCTGCTGATGAGCAGAGTGAGAAGCATGACGGCTTGTTGCGCGACGGTGAGATGGATGCCGGCGGCTTGGGCGATGAAGATCAGCGCGAGGGATTGGTAAAGGCTGGAGCCATCGAGATTGAAACTGTAGCCGGTGGGCAGAACGAAGGCGACGGTATCGCGCGGGACGCCAAGGGACTCCATTTCTTCCATGGCGCGAGGGAGAGCGGCTTCGGAGCTTGCGGTGGCGAAGGCAATAGTGACGGGCTCGGCAGCGGCGCTGAGAAATTTCTTCATGGGAACGCGGGCGAGGAGTGCGATGGGAAATAGAACACACGTGATGAAGACGACCAGCGCGACATACATCGTGGCGAGGAGCTTCAGGAGAGGTAGCAGGACGCCCAGGCCCAGATGCCCGACGGTGTAAGCGACGGCTCCGAAGACGCCGATGGGAGCGGCGAGCATGACGATGTTGGTGAACTTGAACATCGTTTCAGAGAGGCTTTCGGCAAGGGCGAGCATGGGGCGGCGCTTCGCTTCGGGGACGAGCGCGAGAGCCATGGCGAAGAGGATGCTGAAGACGACGACCTGCAGGACCTGATTCTCGGCGACAGACTTGGCGATGTTTTCCGGGAAGATGTCGATGATGAGTTGCGTAGCGGTGTGCGGCGTAGCGTTGAGGGATTCGGCGGTGGCGGAGGGTGGGAGTCGCACACCTGCGCCGGCGCGGCTGATGTTGATGGCGGCGAAACCAATGAGCAGCGCGATGGTGGAGACGATTTCGAAATAGATGAGGGACTTGAGGCCGAGGCGGCCGACGCGCTTGAGATCGGCATGGCCAGCGATGCCGACGACTAGGGTGCCGAAGAGGAGCGGGGCGATGATGACGCGGATGAGGCGGAGGAAGATGGTGCCAAGGAATTGCAGGTTTGCGGCGAAGGAGGGGAAGTCGTGGCCGACTTCAACACCAGCGAGGAGGCCGACGAGAATCCAGGAAGTGAGAGAGCGGCGCTTGGTGGCGATGGCGGCGGTTAGCGCGATAACTAGCCAGCGGAGGGCCATGGGAAGGAAAGGAGGCAGAGGCAACGCGCCTTGGCTTGATAACAGCGAAATGGCGAGCGCTAGTGTTGCGGCTACGATTGTCGCACCGAGGATTTTGTTTTTCATTCGCGCGGAACGGTATGCCGGATGAGGGCGGGTGTCAATGGCTTGAAACGGGATCGCGCGAAAGCCCTTTGGTGGCAAAAATACGGGTGAGGCATCGAACGAGGATCCGCTAAGCGCCTTCACCAAATTCGGTTTCCGGCTGCGGCAAGCGGTCGCCGTCGCGCGCAACCCACACGTACAGCGTCGGCAGCAAAAATATGCTGATAAGGAGCGCGCCAATTAGCCCTCCCACGATGACGATGGCAAAAGGCCGCTGCGAATCCGAGCCTATGCCGCGAGACAGCGCCGCGGGCAACAGACCCAGGGTTGCGACGAGCATGGTCATCATAATGGGGCGCAGCCGCAGAACCGCGCCTCCCGTAGCCGCGGACTCGATGGTATGACCGGCGGCGCGAAGCTGGTTAATATACTCCAGCATGATCACACCCGTTTCCACCGAGACGCCAAAGAGAGCCAGGAACCCGACACCGGAAGACACACTGAGGTGCGTGCCGGTCATCAGCAAGGCCAGCAGTCCACCGATTGGTGCGATGGCTACGTTTGCCAGGATCAGCCCGGCCCACTTCGCAGAGGCGAACATGGCGTACAGAACGATGAAGATGACAAGGATGGTGATGGGCACGACGATCATCAGCCGCCGCTGAGAGCGTTTCTGGCTTTCGTACTCGCCCGCCCAGTCGATGCGATAGCCCTCTGGCAGCTTTACTTCCCTCCCTACAAGCTTCATCGCTTGTTCCACCGCGCTACCCAGGTCCCGGCCTCGGACGCTATACTTGATAGCGACGTAGCGGGAATTCTCTTCGCGGTAGATTTCAGAGGCGCCGTCGCGCATTTCCACCCTGGCGAGCTGCTCGAGCGCGACGCGCTCTCCCGTGGGCGACATTAACCGAATATTCTCGATCGCCTCCTTGGTGCCGCGATACGGAGCCTGATAGCGCACCACCAGGTCGTAGCGCTGCTCGCCCTGCAGCACCTGGCTCACGGTTTTGCCGCCGACTGCAGTTTCCACGGCATCCTGCACGTCCACCGCGTTGATGCCGTGGCGCGCCGCCTGCTGCCGATCAACAGCGATGTTCAAGTTAGGCTGCCCCAACACGCGAAACAATCCCAGGTCCTCCACACCGGGAACATGTCGCATAACACCGACCACCTGGTCGCCTTTTTCCTCCAGGATGCGCAGATCCTCGCCATAAAGCTTGATGGCCAACTCGCCTTTCACTCCGCTGACCGCTTCCTCCATGTTGTCCGCGATGGGCTGGGAAAAATTCCACAGAATCCCCGGCATCTTGCTGAGCTCGCGGTCCATCGCGCCGATGAGCTCTTCTTTGTCCTGGTGAAACGCGGGGCGCCACTCGCCCTTGGGTTTGAGATCGACAAAATATTCGGTGTTGAAGAAACCGGTGGTGTCCGTGCCATCATCGGGCCTGCCCACCTGGCTGGTAACCACTTTGACTTCGGGAAACGAAGCGAGCAGGACACGCGCTTGGTTGGAGACACGTATACCCTCGGTAGGTCCGGTGCTCGGCGCAAGTGTCCCGCGCACCCAAATAGCGCCTTCATCGAGATGCGGCAGAAATTCCGAGCCGATCACGCCGCTGACCATAAGGAACACGGCGATGGAGAAAGCCGCAGCGCCAGTTCCCACGGTTACCAGACGATGTTCGATGGCCCACTTCAGGGCCACGCGATATTTTTCGCGCAGGAAGTCCATGACGGGGTTGTGCCATTCGCGTACACCGTGACGGAACTGGAGCAGGGCCAGCACCGGGGCGATGAGTATGGAAAAGACAAGCGCGCCAATCAGCGCGAAGGAAACCGTCCAGGCCATGGGCTTGAAGAGGCGCCCTTCGACGCTCTGCAAGGTAAAAATGGGCAGGTATGCAGCAATGATGATGGCGCGTGCATAAAAGACCGGCCGCAGTACTTCCTGTACCGCATCGCGAATTCGCTCCATCGGCGTCTTGTGCGCGCTGGCCGGCAAGCTGAAGTGCCGCACGATGTTTTCAATGATCACCACGGTGCCGTCCACCACCATGCCGAAATCCAGTGCACCCAGGGAGAGAAGATTGGCGGGAATGTTGTTGAGGTCGAGACAAATGGAGGCAAACAGCAGCGAAAATGGAATGGTCAGCGCCACAACAATGGCGCCGCGAAAATTGCCGAGAAAGAAGAAAAGAATGATGGAGACCAGCAGCACGCCTTCGGTCAGGTTATGAAGCACGGTGTGCGTGGTCAGATGCACGAGGTTGCTGCGGTCCAGGAACGGAACAATCTTCACTCCGGGAGGAAGAATGCGCTCGTTCAGCTCCTTCACCTTTTCATGAATGGCTACCAGCGTTTCATCCGCATTGGCGCCCTTCCGCAGGAGGACGATTCCCTCCACGGCATCTTCGCTATCGAGGACCGAGCCATCTGCGCGGCGAATGGCTTTGCCGATTTGCCCCAGGCGAATTTTCGGACCTTGCGTGACGACGCCAATGTCCTTGACGCGAATGGCAGTGCCATTCTGCGTTTTGATCAGCGTCTGTTCGATGTCCGCGACGTTGGAAAAAAGCCCCAGAGCGCGAACGTTGACTTGCTGCAGCCCGGCCTCGACGAAGCTCCCGCCGGCGTTAGTGTTGTTGTTGGCGAGCTGCTGTTCCACCTGGCTGATGCCGAGGCCGTAAGCAACCAACTTGCCGGGGTCCAGACGCACCTGATACTCGCGGGTAATGCCACCAAAACTGACCACGTCCACGACGTTGGGAACAGACTTGAATTGCTTTTCGAGAGTCCAATCCTCGATGGACTTCAATTCCATCGGGTCATACTTCGGGTTCGTGCTCTTCAGCGTGTACCAGTAAATCTGTCCCACCGGGCTCCAGTCCGTGCCCATCTGCGGCTGTAAGCCATTTGGCAATGTGACCTGCGAGAGCCTTTCCAAAACTTTCTGACGATTCCAGTCGTTAATCGAATCGTCGTCGAAAATGAGCATCACGCTGGATAGCCCGAAGAGCGAAACGGAGCGAAGGTGGGTCAGGTGCGGGGTTCCGGCCATTTGAATCTCGATGGGGATAGTGACTTGTTGCTCTACCTCTTCCGCGGCTCGTCCCGGCCATTGCGTGATGATTTGGACGTAGTTGTTGGCCACATCCGGATACGCTTCCACCGGAAGGTTATGAAACGATACGGCGCCCCACACCAACAAGAGGACCGCAAGCGCTAGCACCATCAGGCGGTTGTTCAGCGCGAAATCGATGAGCGCGCGCATTAACGGAGTACCCTTCGGACGATTTGACGAAGCTCCACCTATTGCTCCACGGTGTTCTGCAACACCAGTGCGTTGCCGACCACCTGCTGCCCTGGCCTTATGCCCGAAATGATTTCCTGCATTTTGTCCGGCAAGGTAGTTCCGGCAGCGACTTCTGTGCGCCGGAATTTGTTGCTGCCAATCGGAACGTAGACCCAGTCGCGATCGTGAAGGTGCAAAATAGCGGCAGCGGGAACTGCGGCCCGCGTTTCTTTTTTCTGCCCGTGGAATGTGGCGGTGACAAACATTCCAACGCGCATGATTCCCGGATTGTGCACTTCAACGCGCACTTTGGCGGTGCGCAGCGTCGGATCGAGCACCGGCCCAACATTGCTCATGCGTCCAGTGAATACCTTGTCGGGATAAGCGTTCAGGCGGATTTCCGCGCTTTCACCTAAATGCACGTTGGCCAGATCGTTTTCGTAAACGTCGCAAAGAATCCAGACGTTGGATAAATCCGAAATGGTGAATGGGTTGGGCGAGCCCAGCCCGGCCACGCCGGAGGCATTGGTGACCTGTTGATCTGTGATAACACCTGAAATCGGAGCGCGGATGTCCACGACAGCAGCGGGGTGGTCGACGTTGCCGCCCAGAACGCGCAGCCGCTCCGTGGTGTTCTCCACGTCGACCTGAGCCTTGTTCTCGACGTCTTCCGCGGTCTCGAATTCGTTCAGAGAGATAGCGCCTTTGTCGTAGAGCAGCTTGGCGCGGTCGAATTGTATTTTTGCGAGTTTCTCGTCGGCCACGGCCTTTCGATAATCGGAAAAGGCGGCCGACATGTCCGCGCTTTGCACCCGCAGAAGGACTTGTCCCTTTTGTACGCTGTCGCCGAGCCGCGCGTGAACCTCCACCACACGCCCGGTCGCCAGCGAAATCACCGGCACGCTCCGGGAAATATCCGGACTGACTGTGCCAGTAGCTACCAACTGCGAGGCAGAAATATGCTCAACCGCGGTGACCAGCGGAAACTGCTCGGCATGCTCCACCTGAAAAACATTGACGTCCTGCTCATGCTCGACGGTCACCGGCGGCGGCGCCTCCGCCTTCGGATCTGCTTTGCCGCCGCTGCAAGCAGACAGAAAAAAACTAGCGGCAAGAAACGCGACCATCGTTGCAAGGCTCGCGCGTTTCATGGGATGACCTCACGTCCCGCGGCAAGATTCAGTTGGCTTGCGGCGTTCAGATAGGAAGCGACCAAGTTCAGGTAGTTGACCTGAACGCTCCGGTAGTCGGCTTGCGCATTCAGAAAATCGAGGAGGGATGCGGCGCCGTGTTCGTATGAAAACGCAATCGTGTCCCGAACTCTCGAGGCCTGTTGCAAATACCGGCCCTTGTATGGCTGTAGGAGCGTCACCGTGCTCACTACAGTGGCGTACGCGGAATCCACGTCGCTGAAGACTCGCGCCCGCGTGGCTTCCATGAGTTTCTCGTTTCGGTCGATGTCCAGTTCCGTGCGTTTCTTCTCCCCTTGATTCCGGTCGAAGATGCGGAGGGGGATGCTGACACCGACGCCGAGCGTTTGGTGGTCAAACGGGTTGTTGAACGAGGGGTTGTACGTATACCACGCGCTCAAGGTCGGATCAGTTGAGCCGTTCGCAACAGCAAGCTTGTGATCGGTTTGGGCTTTGTCTATGGCTTCAACTGCCGCCTTTAGGTCCGGCCGCGTATCTAGTGCCATCTGCCGGACCTCCTCTAGCGAAGCAATTTGCGTCGAAAAATCGTACGGCCCCGTCACGTCGAATTGTTCCACCGGCGTGCGGCCGTTCAATAGCGCAAGAAGCTGGATCTTCGCTGTTCGCAGATTCACGTCCGAGGTTTGTAAATCCGATTCGTACTGCACCCGCTGCAATTCCAGACGGTCCAAATCCACCTGCGCGATAGCTCCCGCTTTGTAGCGCTCGCGATTCACGTCCAGAAGATGGTCGTAATACGAAAGATTCTCCTTCGCCAGGTCAAAGATCGCTTTTTCTTGAAGCGTTTGAATAAAGGCCATTCGCAGGGTAAAGAGAAGGGTTCTATTCAGGTCCGCCTGGCCAAAAATGGCTATTCCCGTCCCCTTTTGAGCGCTCTCCAGCCGCAATTCCCGCTTGTGCTGCCGTTCGTGCAGGTAGCTAAGGTTCGGTGAGAACTGAGTGCCGGTGAACGGTCGCCAGACACCCTGGTAAGGAGCGATTTGAGTCCCATCAATCGGCAAGGTGAAGTTCGGATTGGGCCGCAAGTAGGCGGTGATCTCTTGCGCGCGGGATTCATCGATCCCAATCTGCCCGGCTCGCAGCGTCGGGTTCGCCGCCTCGAATTTGTCTCGAATCTCCTGCCACGTCATCGCTTTTTGCGCCCAAGCGCTTCGCGCGGAAACCGCAGCCAGGAAGAGCCCCAACCACAGGCGCCTCGATAACCCCTTCATGAAACCTCCCAAGCGTCTTGGTACGCCAAAACGAATATTTTCTGTGCGAACCAGGGTCAGTGTGCCGCCGGCCGGCACGCTATCGGCGGACATTCGCGCCGCCTCCATGCGCACTATTTTGTTGTGTTTGTTAATTGCGCGTTAAAAAGCGCTGAGAAAGGGTGGAGCTCGGCCAATGAAGGGGGAAGCGGAAGCCAGGATTGACGCAGTGCCAGACCGTGTAGCAATTAGCACCGTCATTCCTCTGGGCAACAAAGATCTGCGCTCTTTCTGGCAATCGCCAGAAACACCGCGCGAAAGAAGCAGTGCGGCGGCGGTATCCCTGATTTCATCCGTCGCCAACGTCCACGACATTTCGGAAGCTGTAAAGGCGCTTTGAAAATTAGCGGGATCCGAAGCCGTAAAATTTCCGAAACCATCATTCAGCAGAATGGCGACGGGCTTGTTTGTCCACGCCGTCGTGACGACGACATCGAGAAAATTGTCTCCGTTTACGTCGCGCGAGGTGATTCGCAGCCCGCCTATGGGCGCCGTGATGCCCACGGTCTGCCCACTGCCTCCGCTGAGGTGAAATGCAATCCAGTAGCGCGTACTGCTCGAGCTGCTCTGACCGACGTGCACGCTGGCCAGATCCGGGCGGTCATCTCCGTCAAAATCAGCGATGGCAAAATGAGTAGCCACCTGGGCAGGGACGGCAGACGCGGCTGCCCTTCGCTCCGAAATTGCCAGGAGCGCGCAGCAGGCTACGAAGGCCCAAAAGGCGGCCTGCCGAACGGAGCTTTTGTGAACCCACGCTCTCATGAAATCCAGATCCGCAAACCTCGCAGGATTTGACGCAAAACGCATACTCTTGACCTGCTTACCTGTTCGCTGTAAAGGATAGCATCCGCAACGCGGAACCAACAGTTTTGTGCACAAGCCTGAATACGAATGAATTCACCCTTGAAAAGGCTTGCATGCAGCATCCCGGAGGAGGCCATTTGGAAAAGAATGAGGTCTGCGCCAAGATTGAGGAAATCGGAATTGTTCCCGCGGTCCGCACTTCTTCCCCGGAAGATGCGCTTTTCGCCGCCGAGGTGGTCGCTCGCGGCGGCATTCCCATCGTCGAAATAACCATGACCGTGCCGGGCGCCATAGAAGTGATTTCCCACCTGGTGAAAAATCTTCCAGAAGTGATCGTCGGTGCAGGGACGGTCCTGGAACTTGAAACCGCACGCCTCTGCGTGGACTCCGGCGTGCGATTTCTGACCTGCCCGGGACTCGACCTGGGGATCGTGGAATTCGCCAAGCAAAGAAATTTGACCATGCTGGCCGGCGCCCTCACGCCCACGGAAATCGTCACCGCATGGAAAGCCGGATCGGATTTTGTAAAAGTGTTCCCATGCGCGCAAGTCGGCGGCGACAGTTACATTCGCGCCCTAAAAGGACCTTTTCCTAAGATCCCGTTGATCGCCGCCGGAGGCGTGAATCAGCAGACGGCAGCCAACTTCATTTTGGCGGGAGCGGTCGCGATTGGCATCGGACGCGAGCTAATTCCCAGGGAAGCGGTGCAAAACCGGCAGGAAGGGCGAATTCGCGAACTGGCCCACCGCTTTCTGAACTTCGTGCGAACCGCTCGCAGCCGGAGAGCCGCTGCGGTTTGAAATTTCTGGCAAATTTCGCGTCTTGCTGGGTGGTTGGCCGCGCGATGTATCAATTGCTCGCGTTTTTCCATGCGAAAATGCCGGAGAGTGGTGCGCCCGGGGGGACTCGAACTCCCGACCTTCTGGTTCGTAGCCAGACGCTCTATCCAACTGAGCTACGGGCGCGCCGTGTGCCTGCGAGGAAAATAGTTTACCGCAGGTTATTCCGTCCGTCCAACGCCCCTGCCGAAGTCCAGCGAAGTCGCATCGATCGTCGATGTTTTTGCGCAATTAGTTTTTCCATGCGTGTGGTTTCCGCCTGAGGCGGGCTCTATCCAACGGAGCTAGGGGGCAAGGCTAAGATGCGGCGAAGTTCGTTGCGGCCTTGGCCTGACTTTAGAAATTTCTCGCGACGCATGGCTTCGGCGCGCGTCGAAAACTCCTCGCAACGCACGAGCTTCCATGGACCACGATTCTTTGTCGATTTCGTCAAGCCTAGACGAAGAACATCACGATGAAGTCGTGCGCCCGGTGGACTCGAACTCCCGACCTTCTGGTTTCCGCCTGAGGCGGACTCTATCCAACTGAGCTACGGGCGCGCCGTGTGCGTGCGAGGAAAATAGTTTGCCGCAGGTTATTCCGTCCGTCCAACAGCGGTGTAGCCGGCGAGCTGTTCAGGATGTGATGTTCTTCGTCTATATTCTTCGCAGCAAAAGCACCTGCGCTCGCCCCCAAACGAATGCCATTGACTGGAGTCCTATATTTTTGGAGGCCCAATTTGCCCTTTTGACACTGTGGTCGTCAAAGGCGCGAGTCAAATGACCAGCCAGCGTGTCTTTGTCTGTGTGCATCCGAGGAGATACGATGAGAAAGCTGATCTTAGTTGCGGTTCCGCTGTTTGTTGCACTACCTGTGCACGCAAAAGACCGGCCAGCCTACGAGAAGGGCGTGCTGATTCAGATGAATTCCAGTTCCTGTGGTTATGCGGAGAAGGATAGCAAGACTTTGGCCGGGGAAATTCTGGGCACCGACGGCCAGCACAAGAAGACCCAGGAAATGCTCTGCCAGGAATACACCCTGCGAACCGATCGAATCACTTACCGGATCAGGCCCAAGGACGACAAGCATCCGGTTCTTCTTCCGATCGGAGAAACCGCGGATTTTCGCATTCACAAGGATAAGTTGCTGTTGCGCGTGCCGGAAGCGGATGGAAAAGAAAGAGAGTATGTCGTGGTTTCCATGACGCCCCGAACGGATGCAGCCGATGCTCGGCCGGCATCATCGCACCTAAGCCATTAGACACCTCGAGTGAAGCGATGTTACGAGGTTCTACCTGACCTAGACCTGGAACCGCGGGAGAGTCGCACCTTGGGCTAGGATCTGCTCATCCGCGGAGCCGTCGAGTCCTCATTCGCTATTACCATTCGAGCGTCATTGAACACGTCCAGCTTGTCCCCCTGAATTTCTTGAAAGAACATGGATGCAGGAGCACGAAGAGACATGCTCCTAGTCCATCGTATGATGCCCTTTCTCGAAGTGCAGGAGCTGCACGTCACGTACTATTCGCGCACGGGTGAGGCCATCCCTGCGCTTGCCGGATTGAGCTTTGACCTGCGGCCAGGTGAAATTCTCGGGGTCCTCGGAGAGTCTGGGTCGGGCAAGAGCACGCTGGCGGCAGCTCTAGTGCGGCTTCTTTCAGCAAACGGGAAAATTGAAAAGGGCACGGTCACATTCGAAGGGCAGAATCTTCTCCGCGCGACACCGCGGGAGCTTGAGAGGATTCGTGGCGGACGCATCGCGCTGATTTTTCAAGAGCCTTCGCTCGCGCTCCATCCTACTCTCCCCGCCAGCGCGCAAGTTAGCGACGTTCTGGCCGCTCACGAATCACTCAGCCGGAAAGCTCTACGTGAAAAGACATTGCAACTTTTTGCTGACTTGTTTCCTGATGCGGAGTCGCGACGCATTGCAGATTCTTATCCCCATCAATTGAGCGGAGGCCAGAGGCAACGCGTGCTTCTCGCGCAAGCGATCGCGTGCAGTCCCTCTCTGATCGTGGCGGACGAGCCGACTGCCTCTCTCGATCCCATCACACAGCAGGAAATTCTTTCGCTCTTTCGAACTCTCCGCCTGCAGCTCAACCTGTCGATAATTCTAATCACTCACAATCCGGCGCTGCTGGTGGGGCTCGCTGACCGGGTTCTTGTCATGTACGCGGGACGAGTCGCGGAAATAGGTCCTACGCGGGACGCGCTCTCATCACCGCGGCACCCGTACACGCGCGCCTTGTTGCGCTGCTTGCCCTCGCCATTCGATGGAGACCTGGCTGGGCGTAAAATGAAGCTGCCGTTAATCCCCGGAGAATTGCGTCGATCGACGCAGCTTACCGGAGGGTGTGAATTTGAACCACG
>WNFR01007075.1_pt1 | contig 11424 bp, 8 predicted proteins | sample 5400221 | NCBI WGS metagenome assembly WNFR01 (sample SAMN13153357, study PRJNA577476) | soil metagenome | isolation source: 40 cm soil under Madrone tree | place: USA:California | collected 2016-06-14 | reverse complement strand
GCGAGTTTCATCAGCGTCGTCGGGCACACGTCGGGGCAGTGGGTGAAACCGAAAAACACCAGCGTCGGCCCGCCGCCGAGGTCGCGCCGCGTGAAGGCCCGGCCGCTCGTGTCGGTGAGACTGAAGTCCCCGACCGGTTGCGGCCGCGGCAGCCACGTGCCGCTTGCCAGCCGCGGGCTTCCCCTGTCAAGTTGTGTGGCAAGCCAAAAGCCGCCGAGCGCCGCGCCAACGGCGGCGGCGGCCAGAAGTAAGCGGGCGCGTCCGGTCGTCATGAGCGAAGTATTTCATACCGCCACGCGCGCCGTACGCGACCGAAGCGCGCGTGCCAGGCGCGCCGTCACGGTGCGCGCACTGATCGCGCGCGCCGCCGGCAGGCTGCGGCGCGCCGGCGTGTTCTTCGGACACGGTACCGACAACGCCTGGGACGAGGCCGCGGCACTGGTGCTGCACGCCGTGCGCCTGGCGCCCGGCGGCGGCGCGGCCGCCTCTGGGCGGCGCGTCGGCCTGGCGGCGCAGGGGCGCGCACGCGCGCTGGTGACGCGCCGCATAAACGAGCGCATTCCGGCCGCTTACCTCACCGGCGTCAGCTGGTTCGCCGGTGTGCGCCTGCACGTCGACGCGCGCGTGCTGGTGCCACGCTCGCCGATCGCCGAACTGATCGAGCGCGGCTTCAGGCCGTGGATCGATGCGCGCCGCGTGCGGCGGGTGCTCGATGTCGGCACCGGCTCGGGCTGCATCGCCATCGCCTGCGCCAAGGCCCTGCCGCGTGCCCGGGTCGACGCCGTCGACATTTCGGATGCCGCCCTGGAAGTCGCGCACCGCAATGTGCGCCGTCATCGCCTCGCTCGCCGGGTGCGAGTGAGGAAGTCCGATCACTTCCGCGCGCTCGGGCGCGCAACCTACGATATCATCGTCTCCAATCCGCCTTACGTGGGCGCCCGCGAGCTTGCGGGGCTGCCGCCGGAGTACCGGCACGAGCCACGCGTGGCGCTCGCGGCCGGCGGGGCGGGGCTCGACTCCGTACGGATCATCCTGCGGGAAGCCCGCAGGCATTTGCGGCCGCGCGGGGTGCTCATCGTCGAGGTGGGGAACACCGAGAGCGCGGTGCGACGGGCATTCCGCCGTCTGCCCTTCGTGTGGCTTGAATTCGAGCGCGGTGGGAGCGGGGTGTTCCTGCTCTCGCGCGAGCAACTGCCGGCGCGCTGAAGACGCGTAGCAACGACCACGGGCGCAACGCACGACCATGTCCGGCAACACCATTGGCAGGCTGTTCACGGTGACCACGTTTGGCGAGAGCCACGGGCCCGCCATGGGATGCATCGTCGACGGCTGCCCGCCGGGGCTGGAGCTCAGCGAGGCGGATCTGCAGCAGGACGTCGACCGCCGCCGCAGCGGCACGTCGCATTTCGTCAGTCAACGGCGCGAAGCCGACCAGGTACGCATCCTCTCGGGGGTGTTTGAAGGACGCACGACCGGCACCCCGATCGGCATCCTCATCGATAACACCGACGCACGCTCGCGCGACTACGACAAGATCAAGGATCGCTTCCGTCCAGGGCACGCGGACTACACCTACCAGCAGAAATACGGCGTGCGCGACTACCGCGGCGGTGGGCGCTCGTCGGCGCGCGAGACGGTGATGCGGACCGCCGCGGGCGCGATTGCGCGCCGCTATCTCGCCGTGCGCCTCGGCGTGCGCATCTACGGTTACCTGAGTCAGGTCGGGTCGCTGATGCTCGAGGCGGTGGATCCGGCATTCGCCTACCAGAATCCGTTCTTCTGTCCGGACCCCGGGCGCATCGCCGAGCTCGAGGAGCTGATCTGGAAAGTGCGCGGTGCGGGCGATTCGATCGGCGCGCGCGTCACGGTGGTGGCGAGCGGGGTGCCGCCGGGACTGGGTGAGCCGGTGTTCGATCGACTGGACGCGGACATCGCCCACGCCCTCATGAGCATCAACGCCGTGAAGGCGGTGGAGATCGGAGCCGGCACGCGGGCCGCGACGCAGCGCGGCAGCGAGCATCGCGACGAGCTCACGCCCGCGGGCTTTCGCAGCAACCATGCGGGCGGCGTGCTGGGCGGCATCTCCTCAGGTCAGGACGTCATCGCGCATCTGACGCTCAAGCCCACCTCCAGTATCCAGGTGCCCGGCAGCACCATCGACACCGACGGCAATGCGGTCGATATCGTCACCACGGGCCGCCACGACCCGTGCGTGGGCCTGCGGGCGACGCCGATCGCGGAGGCCATGCTCGCCATCGTGCTCATGGACCACTACCTGCGCCAGCGCGCGCAGAATGCCGACGTGAAGTCATCGACACCGGACATCACCGCGGCGCCGCGCGGTTGATGGCCGCGGCCGCCTCGAAGCGCATGGAGCGACAGTTCAGAGTTGCCGTGGTCGGCGCCACCGGTCTGGTCGGCGAGACGATAATCACCGTCCTCGAAGAGCGCGGCTTCCCGGTGTCGCAACTGCACGCGCTCGCCAGCAACCGATCCCTGGGCCGCAGCGTGAGCTTCCGCGGGCGCAGCTACCCGGTGCAGGAGCTGGCGGATTTCGATTTCGCGCACTGCGACTTCGCGCTGTTTTCCGCCGGCGCGCAGGTCTCGCGCGAGTACGTGCCCAGGGCCGTGGCGGCCGGGTGCCTCGTCATCGACAACAGCTCCGAGTTCCGCTACCAGGAGGACGTGCCGCTGGTGGTACCGGAGGTGAACCTGCACGCCCTCGGTGCCATCGGCACGCGCGGCATCGTGGCGAACCCCAACTGCTGCACCATCCAGATGGTGATGGTGCTCAAACCCCTGTATGACGCGGCCGGCATCGAGCGCATCGACGTGGCGACCTACCAGTCGGTCTCCGGCGCCGGTCGCGAAGCGATGGAGGAGCTGGCGCGGCAGTCCATCGCGGCGCTCAGCGGCAAGGGAGCGGTTGCAGCGCACGCGGGCAGCGGGCAGATCGCCTTCAACTGCGTGCCCCACATCGACAGCTTCCAGGACAACGGTTACACGCGCGAGGAGATGAAGCTCGTCTGGGAGACCCGCAAGATCCTCGGGGACGCGGCGATCCGCGTGAATGCGACGGCGGTGCGAGTGCCGGTGTTTTACGGATACTCCGAGGCGGTGCACCTCCAGACGCGCCGCGCGCTGAGCGCCGACCAGGCCCGTGAACTGCTGCGCAAAGCGCCGGGCGTCACCGTTTTGGACGAGCGCCGGGCGGGCGGATACCCCACGGCGGCTACCGAGGCAGCGAAACGCGACACAGTTTATGTCGGGAGAATCCGGGAATATCTCGCCCCGGATCGAGGACTTAACTTATGGATTGTCGCCGACAATGTACGAAAAGGGGCCGCCACGAACAGCGTTCAGATCGCAGAGGCTTTGGCGCAACGCCCTATTTAAGTTATATTGCCGCGGGATTCACGGGGGGGTCACATCCTGTGCCCCATCCTTTTGTTTTCACAGGACATTTGGTCCGATAATGCCTTTCGGGGTGCCCTGATGGTCGCCAAACGCTCAAGTCGGGCGCTGGCATTGCTGCTGGCCTTGCCGTCGGCGGCGTTTGCCTTGGGTCTCGGAGACATACGTCTCCTCTCGCCGCTCAACGCGCCGCTCGACGCGGAAGTGGAACTCGTCGACGTCGCGCCCGATGAAGTCAATACCGTACAGGCACAGGTTGCTTCACGCGAGACCTTCGCCCGCTACGGCCTCGACTGGCCCGCCTACCTCACCGGCGTCCAGATGCGCACGGTGCGCACGCCGGACGGCCGCCAGATGCTCAAGCTCAAGTCCACGGAGGCGATCTCCGAGCCCTTTATTACGCTGCTGGTCGAAGTGAGCTGGGCCCGCGGCCACCTGGTGCGCGAATACACCATGTTGCTTGATCCGCCCGTGTACACCCCGGGCCAGTCGGCCGTCGCGAGCGCACCGGTGAGCGCACCCACGACCGGCTCCGGCGTGCGCGAAGGTGCGATTGGACGCGGTGCCGACCCAGCGCCTGCGGGTGCCTCGCCTGCGCCGGACCCGGGGGCTGCACCCCCGCCGGCACGCGGCGCGAGCACGGCGAGCACGGAGGCGGGCGCTGCCTCGATGCACGTGGTCCAGCGCGGCGAGACGCTCTCGGGAATTGCCAGTAGCACGGCCGCCGCCGACGCAAAAGCTCCCCGCACCCGCAGCTGGATGCTTGCCATCTACCAGGCGAACCCGCGCGCCTTCGAACAGAACATGAACGTGCTGCACTCCGGCGCAGTGCTGCGCATCCCGGACGTCGCGCAGGCGGCTGCCGTGTCGCCGAGCGAGGCGTCCGCGGAGATTCGCCGCCAGTATGCCGCGTGGCGCTCCACCACCGGCGCCCCGGCTGCGCCCGCGGGTGAGCGGCCCGGACGGCTGAAGCTGGTGACGCCTTCGGAGTCGCCTTCCGTGGGCACCACGCCCGGAGCCCCGAGCGCTGAGGTCGGCCAGCTCCAGGGCCGCGTGCACGATCTGGAAGGGCAGCTCACCGAATCCAAACGGCTACTGGAGCTGAAGAACGCGGATCTGGCGCATCTGCAGGAGCAGCTGGCGGCCAAGCAGGGCACGCAGCCCGCCGCCCCGCCCGCGCGCCCCCCCGAAACAGCCCCTCCCGCGGCCCCTCCTGCCGCGCAAGCCCCTGCCGAACAAGCTCCGGCAGTGCAGGCGGCTCCGCCGCCGCCGCCCGCGGCCGAAGAGAAGCCGCTCCAACCGGCGCCCGAAGCGCCCCCGCCGGTGAGCGCGAGGCCTGCGCCGACGCCGGCTGCCCCGGCCGCCGGTGGCTCGCTGTTTGACACGCTCAAGGGCTACTGGTGGGTGGTCGCGCTGCTGCTCCTTGCACTGGTGGCGGTTGCGGCGTCGAGGATCGTGCGTTCACGCCGCGCGACGCAGTTCGATGATTCCCTCGGCCGCCTGGCGGTGGCCGGGGCGGCCTCAGAGTCGGCCTTCGCGAGCCGCGGCTTTGCGTCCTCGGACACGCAACCGCTGGCGGTCGGGCGCCCCGAGCCCGCGTTCCTGGTGGAGGAAACGGGGACGCACGAGCTCGAGCGACCCCGCTTCCCGGCCGGAGCGGCCTCCGCGGCGCCCGCGAGGCATGTGACCAGCGATGAGACGATCAGCAGCGAGACGGCGATCAACCTCGACCAGGGCGACCCGCTCGCCGAGGCTGACTTCCACATGGCGTATGGCCTGTACGACCAGGCCGCGGATCTGATCCGCATTGCCATCGGCCGCGAACCCGCGCGCCGCGATCTGAGACTGAAGCTCCTCGAAGTATTCTTCGTGTGGGGCAACAAGGACCAGTTCCTGCACGCGGCGCGCGAGCTGGCGGACACCCGTGCCGAGGCCGCGCCCGGGGAGTGGGAGAAGATCCTCATCATGGGCAAGCAGCTCGCGCCCGAGGATCACCTGTTCTCGGGTGCCGGCGCGGTGAGCGGTGCGACGGCCGGCGGCGTGGATCTGGACCTGGAAGGCGGACAGAGCCGCGTGGACTTCGACCTGGCGGGCGAGCCGGTTGCGGGGGATGCGACTCAGGGACTGGATCTGGACATCGGTGCGGCCGTGGGCGAGCACGGCACGGCGGAGTCGCCGACCAACGTCACCGACAGTAACGCCCTGCTGCAGAACACATTCCTCAGCACCACCGGCACGACGCGCCAGATGACGGCCCGCATGCGCCAGGACGGGGTCGCCACAGGGGAGGTCGAGGGTCCGACCGTGGAGCAGCCCACGTTCGACACCCAAGAGCACACCATACAGCAGAAAGTCGAGACCGCGCTCAGGCAAAGCGGCAGCGAGCAGACCGCGGAGCTGGCGATCGATGATCTCGGCCTGGACGTGGGGCAGGTCGACACGGTGGATCAGCCAGGGCTCGCGGCAGCTCCCGGCCCGGATACCCCGACCCTGGTCGCGGGCCTCGACGATCACTCCCGCCGGGTCATGGAGAACGCGCAGCAGCGCGGCAGGCGGGAGCCCGGCCCCTCGACCGGCGCCTGGCAGTTCGATGAGGATGAACTCGAGGCGGCGCTCACGCACACCAGCGTTGCCGTGCCGGACAGCTCGCCGACCTCGCGGCTCGCAGCCCTCGGCGCGCATGAAGTGGATGTCGATGTGGGGGATTTGTCCGGGACGCACCCGGCGGTGCACAGCGGGGGTGTGGATCTCGACGTCGGCGCCGCCACCGGGATGCACGCCGCCAACGGCGGACTGGACCTCGACGTGGGCAGCGCGACGGTGCCGGATACCACGTTCGCCGCCACGCAGAGGCTGTCCTCGGAAGACCTGGCACTGCCGGACCTTGAGCCGGTGACCATGAGCGAAGTCGGCACGAAGCTCGATCTGGCTCGTGCTTACATGGACATGGGTGATCCTGACGGTGCGCGCAACATTCTCGAGGAAGTGCTCGCCGAGGGCTCGGCGGCGCAGAAACAGGAAGCGCAGCGTCTGATGGAGTCGCTTCCGGGGTAGTTGATTGGCTGCAAGCGCCTGCGGCGCTTGCGAAAAGCACGCCTTTGTCGTTGCCGGTGGATTGCGCGTGAGCCGGATTGCCGTCGGGATCGAGTACGACGGCTCCGCCTACGCAGGCTGGCAGGCGCAGGCCTGTCTGCCGACCCTCCAGCACATCACCGAAAGAGCGCTGAGCCGCGTCGCGGCGGAGCCGCTCACTCTGGTGTGCGCCGGGCGCACCGACGCCGGTGTGCACGCGCACGGGCAGGTTGCGCACTTCGACACGCGCGCGACACGCAGCGCGCGCGGCTGGGTTCTCGGAGCCAACGGCGAACTGCCGTCGGACGTGAGTGTGTCCTGGGCCGCGCCGGTGCCGGCGCACTTCCATGCGCGCTACTGCGCCGAGGCGCGCACCTACCGTTACCTGATTCTGAACCGCCTGGCCCGCTCGGCGCTGCTTGCGCGACGTGCGACCTGGATCCATCGGCCGCTGGATCAGGAGCGCATGGCGCAGGCCGCGCTCGCCCTGCACGGCGAGCACGACTTCAGCGCCTTCCGCTCCTCGGAATGCCAGGCCAAATCGCCCATCCGGCGCATGGAACGCCTCAGCGTGGAGCGGCGCGGCGACTGGATCGTCATCGAGGCGACCGCCAACGCCTTCCTGCACCACATGATGCGCAACATCGCGGGCCTGCTGATTGCCATCGGCAAGGCCGACGCGCCGCCGTACTGGGCGCGCGAAGTGCTCGAGGGGCGTGACCGCAGCAGAAATGCCGCCACCGCCCCGGCCGCCGGACTGTATCTGGTGACGGTGCGCTATCCGGCCGCGTTTGCGCTGCCGGCGGCGTGCCGGCACGAGGTGCTCCCGCCCGATCGGCTATGATCGCGCCCGAATGTCCTGGTTCGAGAAGATCATGCCCTCCCGCATCACGACCGAGCGGCGCTCGCGCTCGGTCCCGGAGGGCCTGTGGATCAAGTGCCCGGCATGCGATTCGGTTCTCTACCGCGCCGAGCTGGAGCGCAACCTGTATGTCTGTCCGAAGTGCAGCCATCACATGCGCATGGGTGCGCGCGACCGGCTGGAGCGCTTTCTCGACCCGGGCACGAGCGCGGAAATCGGCGCCTCCATCTCGCCGGAGGATCCGCTCAAGTTCCGCGACAGCAAGCGCTACCGCGAGCGGCTCGCCCAGGCGCAGAAAGCGACCGGCGAGAGTGATGCCCTGATAGTGCTGGCCGGCACCCTGCACGCGCTGCCGATCGTGGCCTGCGCATTCGAATTCCAGTTCCTCGGCGGTTCGATGGGTTCGGTGGTCGGGGAGCGCTTCAAGCGCGGCGTGGACTACTGCATCCAGGAGCGGCGGCCGTACGTGTGCTTTTCCGCCAGCGGCGGGGCGCGCATGCAGGAGGCGCTGTATTCGTTGTTCCAGATGGCGAAGACCGCGGCGGCGCTGTCACGCCTGGCGCAGGCGCACCTGCCGTTCATTTCAGTCATGACCGATCCGACCACCGGCGGCGTGTCGGCGAGTCTCGCGCTGCTCGGGGACCTGAACCTCGCCGAGCCACGCGCGCTGATCGGCTTCGCCGGTCCCCGGGTCATCCAGCAGACCGTGCGCGAAACGCTGCCGGAGGGCTTCCAGCGCAGCGAATTCCTGCTCGAGCACGGAGCCATCGACATGATTGTCGACCGCCGCGAGATGCGCGACCGGATCGCGACGCTGCTGCGGCTGCTGCTGAAGCTGCCGGCCGCCGCTGCCTGACGCGCGCGCCGCTCCCAAGCCCCAGGGCCGATGCGCACGCTCGCCGAGTGGCTCACGCTGCAGGAGTCGGTGCATCCCAAGAGCATCGACATGGAGCTCACGCGCGTCGCCGCCGTCGCGCGCGCCCTCGGGGTCGCCGAGCCGGCATTCCCCGTCATGACCGTGGGCGGCACCAACGGCAAGGGCTCGACCGTGGCGCACCTCACGGCGCTGCTCGGCGCGCTCGGGGCCTCAACGGGCATGTTCACCTCGCCGCACTTCATCCGCTACAACGAGCGCATCCGCGTGAACGGGGACGAGGTCGGCGATCAGGAGCTGATCGCGGCGTTCGAGCGCATTGAGGCCGCCCGCGGCGCGATCACGCTCACTTTTTTCGAATACAACACGCTGGCGGCACTGCTCATTTTCGCGCAGCGGGCCGTGGAGGTTGCGGTCCTGGAAGTGGGGCTCGGCGGCCGGCTCGACGCCACCAACCTGGTGGCGGCGGATGTCGCCGTGGTCGCCTCGGTCGGCCTCGATCATCGCGACTGGCTCGGCGATACGCTCGAGCTCATCGGCGCGGAGAAGGCCGGCATCTTCCGCGCGAGTAAGCCGGCGGTACTCGGCACGCCGAGCATGCCGGCGAGCGTGTTTGCGACCATCGCCGCGCTCGGTGCGCGCGCGCTGGTTGCGGAGCGGGATTTCAGCTGGCGCGTGGGCGCTGCGGGCTGGGACTACGACGGTCTCGGGGTGTCGCTGCGCGCCTTGCCGCCGCCCGCGCTCGCAGGTTCCATCCAGTACCGCAATGCCGCCACCGCCATCGCCGCGGTGGAGGCGCTCGCCTCTGACGAGGCGCCGCGCGCGGCGGCCCGGCGCCTCACCAAGCGGCTCGCGCGGCTCGATGAGCGCGCGGTGGGCGCGGCGCTGCGCGCGGTGCGGCTCGCCGGCCGCTTCCAGGTGGTGCCGGGCGAAGTGGAGTGGATTTTGGATATTGCGCATAACCAGCCCGCCGCCGAGGTGCTCGCCATGCAGCTGCGCGAGCGGGCGCTGCCCGGCGCGCCTGACGGCCGGCGCGACCCGGGACGGACCTTCGCGGTCATCGGGGTGCTGGCGGACAAGGACGCCGCGGCGATCGCCGCGGCGCTCAGCGCCGTCATCGACCACTGGATCGTGTGCGCGCTGCCCGGTCCGCGTGGTGGCAGCGCGGCGCAGCTGGCGCAGCGCCTCGCGCGGCCCCCGGGCGAGATGACGCTCGCGGACTCGGTCGCTGCGGGCTGTGAGCTGGCGCGCGCCGCGGCGCGCCCGGCAGATCGGGTCGTCGTCTGCGGTTCGGTCTACACCGTGGGGCCGGCGCTGCAGTGGCTTCGGATATACTGAACGGCAGCCGGCGGCTGCCTGGCGAGCGGCCACGGTTTTGCGCGCGGCGTCCGCTGCGCTGGGCTTTCTCGGGTTTCGCCCCCATCGTGGGTAGCTAAGTGAAAGAACGGCTGACGGGCGCAATGATTCTCGTGGCCCTGATGGTGCTGTTGGTGCCCGAGCTGTTGACAGGACCCATCCGCTCCGCGCCGCGGGCCGCGGCCATGGCGGCCTCGGCCGAGGAACCGCCATTACGCTCCTACACCATCAATCTCGCGGACGATACGCATTCGCGCAGCGCGGCGGCAACCGCCAGCGGACCGCAGCAACCCACGTCGCTCAGCGTTGCGCAACCCGCGGCGGCCGAGTCGATGCCGTCGCCCGCCTCGAGTGCCGCGCCCCGTGCGCCAGAGGCTGCGCCCGCCGCGCCGCCCCCGGTGATGCCGGCGAAGAGCGGGCGGGCGAGCGCTGTAGCGGCGAGCGCCGGGAACAGCGTCGCGGGGGATTCCGGCGCGTGGATGGTGCAGCTCGGCAGCTTCGCCAGCCGCACGAACGCCGAACGCCTGGCGGGGCAGGTCCGGGCCGGGGGCTTCAAGGTGAGCGTCTCCCAGGGCAGCTCCGGACGGCGGCTGTACCGGGTGCGGGTCGGCCCGGCGCACGACCGCGAGGCGGCGACGCAGCTGGCGGTGAAGTTGCGGGCCGCGGGTCACAGTGGCTCGATCGTGCCGAAGTAGCGGCTCGCGTGACGCGCTGCGTGGGCAACGCGTGCGATGCTCTTGTACAATCCGCGCCGCGCGGCATGACCGCGATCACGACCGGCTGCAATGAACCTGACCGACTACCTGCTGATTGTCACGATCGTGCTCTCGGCGATCGTGGGTGCGGCGCGCGGCTTCCTGCGCGAGGCGGTCGCCCTGGCAGCCTGGGTCATCGCCCTGTTCCTCGCCTGGCACTTCTCCGAGCTCATCGCGCCGCACCTGGGCGGCCTCATGTCGGATTCCGAGGTGCGGCCCTGGGCGGCCCGGGTCATTATCGTGCTGCTGGTGCTGCTGCTCGGCGCCGGCGTCGGTGCGGCGCTCGCGCACTTCGTGCGCCTGTCGATCTTCAGCGGCATGGACCGGCTGCTCGGCTTCGCCTTTGGCGTGCTGCGCGGCTTGGTGCTGCTCGGCGTGTTCGTCATTCTCGGCCAGCTGCTGCGCCTGCAGGAGGAGCCGTGGTGGCGGCACTCGATGCTCGTCCCCTATGGGGAGTCGATCGCGAACGGGCTGCGCATGCTGGTGGGCGAGGAGCGTGTGCGGCGCGTGGGCGATGCGGGCGGTCCGCGGGTCCAGGTCTGAGGAGTTGCGGCTGACATGTGTGGGATCGTCGGCATCGTCGGTACCAGCGCGGTCAATCAGCGTCTGTATGACGCGCTGACGGTGCTGCAGCACCGCGGCCAGGACGCGGCCGGCATCGCCACCTCCGGCGACGGCGAGCTGTACGTGCGCAAGGGCAGTGGCCTGGTGCGCGACGTGTTCCAGCAGCATCACATGCTCGAGCTCAAAGGCAACGCCGGCGTCGGCCACGTGCGCTACCCGACGGCGGGCTGCGACGGCGCCTCCGAAGCGCAACCGTTCTACGTCAATGCGCCCTACGGCATCTGCCTTGGGCACAACGGCAATCTCACCAACGCGACGGAGCTCGCCGAAATCCTGATCCGCGAGGACCGGCGCCACCTCAACACCACCTCCGACTCGGAGGTGCTGCTGAACGTGTTCGCCTCCGAGCTGCAGCGGGTCGGGACCGTGCGCATCACGCCCGCGGACGTATTTGCCGCCCTGAACGCCCTGTACCGCCGTTGCCGCGGCGGCTATGCCGTGGTCGCGATGATCATCGGCCACGGCAT
>WNFR01007074.1_pt1 | contig 11424 bp, 4 predicted proteins | sample 5400221 | NCBI WGS metagenome assembly WNFR01 (sample SAMN13153357, study PRJNA577476) | soil metagenome | isolation source: 40 cm soil under Madrone tree | place: USA:California | collected 2016-06-14 | reverse complement strand
CGGCTCTTCGTCGTCGGCTTTCAGCCGCTCGGAAATTCGTTCCGCAACACGCTGAGCCGCTTCGGAGTCCGTTTCGGGGAGAACAAGCACGAATTCGTCCCCTCCGTATCGCGCAGCGGTATCAATTTCCCGGCAATGAATGCGCAGAATGTTCGCCAGGCGGCAGAGCGCGCGACTTCCCACAAGATGGCCGTGGGCGTCATTGATCTTCTTCAGTCCGTCCAAATCGAGCACCAATACCGCAAAGGATCGTCCGGTGCGTCCGTATCTTTTGATTTCCGAATTAAAGGCCTCGAGAAGCCGCCGATAGTTAGCAAGCCCAGTGAGCGGATCAGTGATCGCCAACTGCCGAACGTGATCATCCGCGCGCCTGTGTTCAGTAATTTCGGCGGCGAGAGCCAGGGTCGTTATGGACACGATGCCCATGAACGATTGCAATAGCAGCAACGATGTGTTTTGAGATTGTCTTGAAAATGGCCCAAACCCATGCACAGTGCCCCAGGCCGCAATGACTGCCAGGACGCAAATTGCCGTGGCGGCCTTTCGACGGCCAAACCGGAAAGCCGCCCAGATGAGGAAAGGAATGCATAGGTACTCCAATGGATAATTCTTGAGCGCGCCGTGAAAACGCCCTCCGAATACAATCCAGCCCGTCAAAAATAGCCCCGAAAACAAGAAAGCAAGCTCAATCATCTGTTTCCGGGTCCAATCCATCCGCGGATTCTCTCTCCACAGAAGCACCAAAGGAGTCACAACTACCGCGCCGACCGCGTCCCCAAGCCACCAGGTGCACCAGATCGCTCCGTACGCCGCCCATTGTGCGAATCCGCCCAAGGCCAGGCTGGTCACGCCGATCGTAGCGCTTACCGTGGTGCTAACCATCCCTGCCAGAAGCCCAAATTTGAAAACGTCCTGCGCCCTTTCGAGGGCACGCTGGCCGCCACCAAAACGGTTCACCAGGTAGCAGCCCACCACCCCTTCAAGGGTATTTCCCACCGCGATGCCCATCGACGTCGCCACCGATCCTGCGGTCGTTAGGTTGACCAGGAACGCCCCGCTCAGGATCGCAGGCCACACGCGGTAGCCCAGAATCAGGAAGGCCGCCAGCGCGATCCCTGTGCAAGGCCACACTGCCGTCGCGCTGGCATTCAGAGAGGCCAGCGTTAGACCCAGTTTTCCGGCAACGAAGTACACACCGGCCAGGGCCGCCAGTAGGGCCAGTTCTCTTGGATATCTCGAACGGACCATATACCGTTCTCCGGGTTGCAAGGGCTGGGTGCTCCGCCCGGCGCAATGGCACTAAGGCGAAGATGCGCTCAGACCCGCCCTTGCAGGTCAGCGCAGCCATAACGACAGCGGCTAAACATCTATTTTACAATGACTTTCCGGGGGGGAGTCCGTCGGCGCCAACTCAGTGCCATATCGGTCAACGGCAATCTTGGCCCCTGATTTTCAGCGATTCAGCTCTGCCGGAACCTCTCGCGTAAGTAAAATGTACACGGTTCGGGTCGAGCCCGGGCACGCCATCCTCGGTTCGGAAGGTGGCCGAGAGACGCAATGGCTGGACGCCGCCCGATACGAACGCACGCAGCATCCGCATCCAGTACGGTGAGGCTGCCGAGGAATCCGGCGCGGCCAGAAACAATCCCGGCGTACCCTTGCGGGTTGTTGTTATCGAAGCCGACGCACGGTTCCACGGATAACGAATTGGGTCGGCAGAATCCGTTGACTGAACGCCATTTGCGGATGATGTAGGCGCTCCAGAAGCATCTTCATACAGCTTTCGCCGATCTCCTCCTTCTGGACGCGCACGGTGGAAAGGGGCGGGTCCATCAGAAGCGCTTCCTCACGATCGTCGAATCCAACCAGACTAATCTGGTCCGGCACTTTCACCCCGTGCCGGGACAACGAACGCCACAGTCCGTAGGCAATTTCGTCGTTGCCGGCCACCAAAGCGGTGGGCCGCGACTGCTGGGCCAGGATTCGCCCTGCGCTCTTCTGCCCGAAGTCGACGAAACTCTGGGAATTTTCCGCCATGATTAACACCGGCTTCAGCTTCTTCTCGCGCATTCCCTGCCGGTAACCCTCGAATCGGCGATGAAGCCACGGGTAGGAAATGTCTCCGGCGAAAACAATCTGGCGATGCCCCTCGCCGACCAGGTAACGCGTCGAATGCAGCGCCCCATTAAAATCGTCGAATCCTACTTGATCGAACTCCTGCTCTCCGTCAATTCCCACCACATTGTTGCTGAAAGCAACGAAGGGCATATGGATGGATTCGATCCTGCGCAGCAGATTCGGATAAATCGTTCCGGCCAGAATGACTCCGTCAATCAAGCCTCGCTCCTGAAGCACGGGAGGCAGATCGATTCGATCGGCAGGTGTTCGTGGGGAATAATGTAGCGCGGCGAACAGCACGTGTTGTTTCAAGCCGCTGGCATAGGATTCGACGCCTTGCAGGATGCGCGCATGAAAAGGATGGAGAAAATCGCGGTTGCTCAGGAGAAAGCAGACCATTTCTGCGCGTCGCTTGAGCATCCGCCGGGCCTGCGCATTGGGGCGAAATCCGAGGCGGCGGATCGCATCAAGCACCCGTGTGCGCGTTTTCCGGCTCACCTGGGAGCTGGAATTCAGTACCCGCGAAATCGTCCCGATGCCGACACCCGCGGCCCGCGCTACCTCGCGAATCGTCGTTTTTGCTGGAACCGCTTCCATCGCAATTGGAGTTCGCGTCGCCTTCACGCCTCACTTCAGATTGGCGGCGGCAACGCCCTCGATCCTTTTCCTTGCGCAAGCTTACCACACCATGAGCGCGATGGCAGTAGACTATGCGCCAGGACGGGGCGCGTGCAGTTTCGGCAAGAAGTCAAAAAAGTGGTATGGCGAAGTCGTTTTTCAACATTTTGGCTTGACAGGCGCTCTTTGCTGGGCTAGGGTGTGGAACCAGTTCCAGTCCCTCTGGAGCTTTCTCGAAGCGAGTGGGGTGTGCGATGAAAAAACTGTTTAGCTCCTCTTTCGATTGCACGGTTGCGTTCGCACCGCCCACTGGACGCAGCCTGATCAAGCTGTGGCGCTTGAGTATGGCCGTGTTGCTGGCAACCATCCTTCTAGGATTTTCTGAGCCAGTCGTCGGTCAAGCTGTGAATGCGACCCTGCTTGGGACGGTGACCGATTCCAGCGGCGCCGTTGTTGCGGGCGCCAAGGTCATGATCACGGAGTTGAATACGGGCGTGAAGCGGGAGGCTGCCACAAACGAGAGTGGCAACTATGAGTTCCCAAATCTTCCTCCCGGGCGATACGAAGTTGCCGTGAACCATCAAGGGTTCAAGCGCGCGGTCCGCTCCAACGTCGATGTTCTGGTGAACGCCGATGTGCGCGTAAACCTGGAACTCCAGCCGGGCACGGCATCGGAAACCATTGTGGTGAGTGCCGAAACTCCTATTCTGCAAACCGACACCGCCGATACCGGGGGGAAAATTGAGCAAAGGCAGGTGGAAGACCTGCCGCTGACCTTCAACCGCAATTTCCAGAGCTTGCTGAACCTCGTGCCGGGCACGACGCGGGGACACCGCGAGCACTCATCGTTTTTCAACTCGCAAGACAGCCTCAGGACCGAAGTAAATGGGCAATCCGGGCTGGCCAACAATCTGGAGTTCGAGGGTTTGAACGACAACGAGCGCACCGGGCTTTTGTCCATCTACATTCCACCGATTGAATCCATCCAGACTGTGGACGTGACCACCAGCAATTACGACGCGGAGTTGGGTCGGGCGAATGGCGCGGTAACCAACGTCATTCTCAAATCGGGGACGAATGAGTTCCACGGCGCGGCGTATGAGATCAATCGGATCAGCGCACTGGCAGCGGTGCCTTTTTTTCAGAACACGAGGATAGCGCCGAAGGCCAAAACCGTTTATAACTACTACGGCGCGAACATCGGCGGGCCCATCGTGAAGAACAAGACCTTCATCTTTGGTGATTTTCTGCGTATCAATGACCACCAGGGACAGTTCTTCAACGGCACGGTGCCTCCCGCAGTGTTTCGCAGCGGCGATTTCAGTCAGGCCACCACTGCGACTGGGCAGTTGATTCCCATCTATGATCCACGGACGGGCAATCCTGATGGGACCGGTCGAACGCAGTTCGCCTTTAATGGCACACCGAACGTCATCGATCCTGCCCGGATCAGTCCCATAGCCAAAGCCATCTTGGCAAAGATTCCGTTGCCCAACGTGCTTCCGCAGGGTTGCTCAGGTAGTGCCAGTAATCCCACGGGACCCGGTTGTCTTGTCGCTACGAATAACTTTCAGGGAGCAACGAAGTTCATCAAGGATACGACCTCCTTTGACGTGAAGATCGATCACAACATTAGCGTGAGCAACCGTCTCTCCGGACGCTTCAGCTTTTCGGACCAAAGCTTGAGCCAGGCGCCCATCTTTGGCGCGGTCGGCGGACCTTCCAATGGCGCTTTTTCCGGAACTGGGAAGCAACGTTACTGGGACGTGGCGGTCAACTATTACCACGTATTTTCGCCAACCTTGATCACGGAGATCCGCGCTGGCGTGGATCACTATCGAAACGTTGCGAACAACACGGATCGTGGTCAAACGGTCAAAGACGAAATCGGCGTAGACATTCCCGGCGCAAACCTGGGCGACTCAAATACGAGTGGAATGCCGTGCATAGTTCTGCCGGGCAACAACGGCGACAACTGCTTGGCTGGATATTCTGCAAGTCTTCCGTGGATCCGTGGAGAGACGAATCTAAACGTGGCCAACAACTGGACCAAAACACGCGGAAATCACACCTTTAAGTGGGGAGTCGACGTTCATCGCCTTCGGGACGATTTGGCACAGTGGCAGGACCAGAACCCCCGAGGTGTGCTGCGCTTCAATACCAACGTCACGAGCCTTAATCCGCCCAAGGGCACGCCTCAGCCAACCGCCAGCAGTCAGGCGAATGACGTCGCGAGCCTTTTGCTGGATGTGCCTAACTCCATGGGGCGCGATGTACCGATCAATGCCAAGGCCTTCCGGGGAACAGAGTTCTTCACTTACGCCGCGGACCGATGGCAGGTCAGCAGGAAGTTGACCCTGGACCTTGGATTGCGCTGGGAATTCTACCCTCCGTTCACCCCGCGGGGGCCAGGGCGCTTCTCCAACTATGACCCAACTACGAACAGCCTTGTGATTGCTGGAATCGGCAGCAACCCAGAAGACTTGGGGAGAAAAACACGCTATAAAGATTTTGCGCCCAGAATTGGCATTGCTTATCGTCTTACAGAACGAACTGTAGTGCGAGGGGGATTCGGGCTGAGTTACTTCCCGTATCCGGACAACGACTACGCATTTGATTTCCCCGTTTTGCAAAACAACGCTTTCCCTGACGCTTGCGGATGCGGTTTTGGCCAGGCGCAGATCTCAGGCGGACCCGTATTGTCAATGGCCAGCGGATTTCCTGCTCCCCTCGTGGCGACCATTCCCGCGAACGGAATCATTCCTGTAACCGGCAAGGTCGGTACAACGAGCCTTCTGAATCAGAACTACACGGCGGTCAGCTTGAATTTCCGCGAGCCATACACGGAATCCTGGAACTTGGCCGTACAGCACTCCTTGCCCGCGAAATTCGTCATAGAAGCGGCGTATGTCGGCAACCATGGCGTCGACATACCGACCGTCTACAATCTGAACGCCGCTAGGGCTCCGAACGTAGGTAATGCGGGACGCCCCTTGTTTCCCCTCACCGGAAACGTAGCCCTGAAGTTCGTTGGAACGAGCTCTAATTACCATGCCCTGCAGGCTAAGCTAGACAGGAAGTTCTCGGCCGGCTTCCTCATGACTACGGCTTATACCTACAGCAAAGCCCTTGGGTACGTGAACGAGGGGTCCAACACGATCAACAGTACCGTAGGTGGACTCCAAAACTACATTGGGGACATTCGCAGCAACTACGCTCCGCTGGCGTTTGACCGCCGGCACACCATCGTGCAGAGCCTCATCTACGAGCTTCCTTTCGGGAAAGGGAAGCCCCTGTTGAGTTCGGGCGTGGGCGGCATTGTTCTTGGCGGGTGGCAGGTCAGCACCGTTCTGACGGTGATGACTGGTCTGCCCTTGAATATCACTGGCGGTTCAGCTTTGAACGCGCCCGGGGACACCCAGGCGCCGAACCTGACCGGCTCTTTCACCATACTTCATGGAGTTGGCGTGCCCGGCCCGAACGGCACGCCATGGTTCGATGTGGCGCCCAGCAACATCGTCAACAACGTACCGCAGTGCAGAGGCCCATTTTGCCAGACAGCGGCTGGTGTCCTAGGCAACGAACCTCGCCGAGCCTTCAGCGGACCAGGATTCTTCAATCTGGACGCCTCGGTATTCCGCCGTTTCCCGATCAAAGAGCGCATGAGTATGGAGCTTCGCGCCGAAGCCTTCAGCGTAACGAATACACCGCAGTTCGATAAGCCGAATCAGGGCTTTAGCACGAACACGGCAAGCAATTTCGGCTATGTGACCGCCACTATCGGAGGCAACCGGTCGGTCCAGCTTGGTGCGAAGTTAACATTTTAGTTGTGAAATGGCTTGAGTCCATCACCATAAGCCGCGCTCATGGCGGCTGTTCTCAGAAGGTAACGCCGGGTTCAGAATGAACTCCTCGGGGATGCACGACCAGTGTCCGCGTTTCGGGGTTACCCGAGGGTCTTTGCTCTCCCTCCCGCTGCTTCTTCTACCGCTAGATTCCTGCCGCAACAAAGACGACCTTCCTGCCGCGCAGCGCTCTTTTCCCCTTCACGGGTTGCTTTTCAATCCCGTGAATTCCTCTCTTCGGCTCGTTGCCGTTCGCTGCTCCTAATAGCCGTTCGCCCCCGAAATTCGACCATTCGCTGCGTTTTACTTTACTTCTCAAGAACACCCGCGCTACCCTTCCCCATGGTCGTCGCCGTCCCCACCCAAATCTCGAACCTCCCTCCCGGCCTACCCGCCGCCCCGCGCCGCCGCTACCTGCCGCCGCGCGCAACCCACGCCACCACGAGCCGCAAGTCACGCCTTTTTATTGGTTTGCCGCCTCTTTGTATCTCTTTGCGCTCTTTTTCAAACTCCCGCCCTTTGTTTTCAATCGTTTGCAGCCTCTTTTCGCAAAACACCCGGGGTGGGGGTACCCTCCGACGTCCCGACCTCTCAACCGTCAGACCTCCCGACCATCAGGCCTACCGCATGAGCCTTCTCCTAGTACCTTCGTACTTCCCAGCATTGAATCGATTTTGTATCCCCAGTCCTATTGTCCCTGTGCCCCCTCCCGGATACACTCGAACTTCGCTTCAGGAGGCTTTCCCTTTGAACGGGTCCGAACGCCGCACTACGCAGCGCTTTCAAATGCGCCTTCCGCTTACCGTCCGTTGGACGACTGGTGCGGCGGTTGGAGAAACCAGCACGGAATCGCGGGACGTCAGCTCTCGCGGGGTCTATTTCTTCCTGGCCAAGGATGTAAAGGAAGGCTCCGCGGTCGAAATCCTCTTGACCCTGCCAAATGAAATTACCCTTGCAGGACCTGTTCGCGTTCGCTGCCTCGGACGCGTTCAGCGCACCGAAGCGCGCGACCAGGGCGCCATTGGCGTCGTGGCGGCGATCGAGCGCTACGAATTTCTGCGTGGCGACGAGGACAAACAATAAAACTTCCCAGGTTTCTTGCTCGCTCACTGCGGAGGCGGGCAGGATAAGCCGGGGTTCCTCGGCCCCTCAGCGGAGACCCCGGCTCTTTTTTTCCTTGACAACAAACTTCATCGCATCCAACCTGAAAAATATCCCCAGCGCTGAAAGTAGCTAGAAATTACGGCAGCGCTTCGCGCACTTTTGTCAGGTTACCTCTTCGCGGCCCTGTCCCTTGGAGCAGGAGATTTCCACAACGTTTTTGCGAGACGATGATGTTGCTCAGCCGCATCTTCAGATTGCGGGAAATCTTAAGCAACAGTCGGGCCCCAGCCCACTATTGAATCCGGCTACAACAGTTCGCGGCGCCACGGCTGCGGCCGGGAAGCGGCGTTTACGGGGGAGCAATCCGGATGGTATCGAAAGTGAAGCCTACGGCTGCGGAAATTTCGCCGGCAGATGAATCGCGCGGGATCAGCCTGCTCGATCTCGCCGAAGTTTTGGATCAGCACAAGATTTGGGTCGAATCGGGCGGCGAGTCCGGCACCAAGGCGGATTTGTGCGGCGTGAACCTGGCGCACGCGGACTTGACCGGAGTCAACCTGCAAGGCGCGTTTTTGAATAAGGCGGATTTTCGGGGCGCGGATCTCTCGCTGGCGAATCTTCGCGGCGCATCGCTGGTGCAAGCGGACCTTCGCGATACCAACCTGCTGGGCACGGAGCTGCGCGGCGCGAACTTGATGGGCGCGACGCTGTATGGCGCGGAAGGTCTGTGGGTGGGTCGCCTCGGTGGGACGAACCTTTTCGACGCCATGCTGCCGGAGGCGGTGGCCACCTTCGATGGCGCCAAGGCCATCGGTCAGGCAACCAGGTTTTCCCGCTGGATCTATTTCTTGATTCTGGGGGCGTGCGCGCTGTGCGCCGTACTCATCGCTTTCACGACCGACGTGCACTTGGTGCTGAACTCCTCCGCGATCCCGGTCTCGCGAGTTTCGAATGCCGTGCCCATGAGCGGGTTTTACCTGGGCGCGCCGTTGTTCATCGTGCTTATGTATTTGCGGTTTCATTTCCTGCTGCTGCGCCTGTGGGGCAACATGGCCGCGCTGCCCGCCGTTTTTATCGACGGGAACACGCCGGAAAAAGACGGCCCGTGGTTCCTGATGGCGCTGGTACGCCGCCATTTTCGCTGGATGCGCGACAGCCGTTCACCGCAATCGATTCTCGAGGCGGTGGTCGCCGCGGTGCTCGCCTACTGGGTCGCGCCGATCACGCTGTTTTTCTTCTGGCTGCGCTACCTAGCGCGGCAGGACATGCGCGGAACGCTGCTGCACGTGCTGCTGATCGCGTTAGCGGTGGCTGCGGCGACTTGCCTGCCGACCATTGTTTCGCGGGTTCTGCGGCCAGGCGATTTGTACCGAAAATCAAAAGCGATCCTTCCGGTGGCGTTCTCCGCGCTGAGAGTGACTCTTCTGAGCGGTTGTTTGCTGGTCCTTCTTTCCTTTGGCGTGATTCGCGGGATGCCCGCGGACAGTTCCATCGCTCCGGACATGAGCGCTTCCGACTTTCGTCGCTGGGCCGCGCAAGGTCTGCAGGCGTTGGGATACCGCCCTTATGCCGATGTCACCGAGGCGATTTTTTCTCCACTGCCTGCGCATGGTGATTGGTCGGATGAGGGCATCGCGGCAATTCGCGGGGTGCGGCTGAACCAGATGAGCTTGCGGTACGCGCGTGCCTATCACACGTTCTGGGTCAATGCGCGATTGTGGCGCGCGAACCTCGAAGGCGCCTATTTATCGGAGGCCGATCTGCGCGGTGCGAACTTGCGCGAAGCGCGTCTGCACAATGCCGTGCTGGACCGCGTACAAGCCGGCCGCGCGGTCTTCGTCTCCGCCGACGCCCGGTCCATCAATCTCTCTTCCGCGGATCTGCACGGCGCCGATCTGTCGTATGGGATTTTTGAAGGCGCGGTGCTGTCCAACGCCAAGTTGCTGGGCGCCTCGATGTATGCGATCGATCTGCGCGACGCGCAATTGCTGCGCAGCGATCTTTCGCGCGCGGATGTTCGCGATGCCAAGCTGGAAAGAGCCTTCCTGGCGCTGGCGAATCTGCACGACGCCGATTTCTCGGCGGCCAAGCTTGTGGGAGCGAATCTGACCGGCGCGCAGCTCAACGGCGGGATTTTTCTGGATGCCAATTTCAAGAACGCCGATCTGCGCGGCGCGGTGTTGACTAGCGCTGTTGTGCGCGAAGCCAGCTTCGAGGGAGCGAACTTCGACGGCGCTGATTTGCGCGGCGCGATTGGCTTGAACGCTCAGCAGCTTTGCTCCGCGCTGCGGTGGCGCGGCGCGCTTCTGGATGCCGACGTACAAACCGCCACGCAAGCCCGCTGCGGCGCTTCACAGCCGGCCTTTGTAGGGCCGACTAAGCCATAAACCCGCTCTTTGGAAGGGCTAGCGCTCGTCGCCGAACATTTTTATGTCTTCGGGGCCTTCCTTTAGGGGGCCGCGGGAACGGCCCTGCACTTGAATGCGGATTTGCTCGACGATATCCGGATTGGCGAGGGTGGTGATGTCGCCGGTGTCCATTTGATTGGAAATGGCGGCTAACACGCGGCGCATAATCTTTCCGGAGCGCGTCTTGGGCATGTCCGGAACGATGTGAATGGTTTTCGGGCGTGCGATCTTGCCAATGATCGTTTCGATCGTGGCGGTCACTTTGTCTTGCATCTGCTTTGTCGGCGCTATGCCCGGTTTCAGAGAAACATAAACGACGGGCACGCGGCCCTTGATGTCATCCACGGCGGGAACGACGGCGGCTTCCGCCACCTCAGGCAAGGTAAGGCAAGCGGATTCGACTTCCTTGGTTCCCAGGCGATGGCCGGCGACGTTGATGACGTCGTCGACGCGGCCCAGGATTCGGTAGAAGCCATCCGCGGCGAGCACAGCGCCGTCGGCGGCGTAATACGGCCAGTCCCGCCAATCCTTGCTTTGCGGATCTTTGTTGTACTTCTTGTAGTACTGATTGACGAAGCGCTCCGGGCTGCCCCAAATAGTTTGCATAATCCCAGGCCACGGATTGCGAATGCAAATATTTCCAGCCGCGCCCGAGCCTGCACGCACTTCCTTTCCTTCCTCATCCCAAATGATCGGATAAATGCCGAGCGCGGGCGGTCCCGCGCTGCCGGGCTTCATCGGATCGAGCGCGGGCTTGGTGGTGCAGAGGAAGCCCCCCGTTTCCGTCTGCCACCAGGTGTCAACGATCACCGCTTCCTTCTTGCCGACCATGTCGTGATACCACCGCCAGACTTCCGGTTCGATGGGCTCGCCGACGGTGGTCATGTGCTTGAAGTGGTAGTTGTATTTCTTCGGTTCGTCGCCGCCGGCCTTGCGCAACATGCGGATGGCGGTTGGCGAAGTGTGGAAGATATTCACATCCAGTCGCTCGGCGATGCGCCACGGACGGCCGGCATCCGGAAATTGCGGGACGCCTTCGTACAGCACGGTTGTAGCAGCGAGAGCGAGCGGCCCGTAAACGATGTAGGAGTGGCCAGTGATCCAGCCGATGTCGGCCATGCACCAGTAGACGTCGTTTGAGTGAATGTCCTGGTAATACTTGGAGGTGCCAGTGACGTAGGCAAGATAGCCGCCGGTGCGATGCTGGCAGCCCTTGGGCTTTCCGGTTGTGCCGCTGGTGTACATCAGAAAGAGAGGAGCTTCCGCATCCTGGTAAACCGGCGCGACGAGGTGATTGCGATAATCTTTTAGGACGTCGTCGACAAAAAAGT
>WNFR01017767.1_pt1 | contig 11428 bp, 11 predicted proteins | sample 5400221 | NCBI WGS metagenome assembly WNFR01 (sample SAMN13153357, study PRJNA577476) | soil metagenome | isolation source: 40 cm soil under Madrone tree | place: USA:California | collected 2016-06-14 | reverse complement strand
ACGGTCTAGTATATACTGTAGCTCGTGCACGAAGCCTCAGACTCACGCTGGGCCTTTTCTATTTGCGTTAGTTCCGGCCTCTTTCACAGCCCAGCCCAGAGTAATCTGGGTAATCTGGGGTGGCACACGATTGGACAATTGGACGAGAGTAGCGTGCAGTTCCTAATTCGGAATGAGCACAAAATGAGTTGTGTCATTTCCCTTCACCTGCTTCCTTCTGAACCCCGTCTGCATCATCCCCATTTAAATTTAAATCTCATTGATTCGTTTCTCACATCTGCTTCGGTCCCGAATCCTCCTATGAGCGTCTCCACCCGACCAACTAGAAAGACTAAGAGGCGACTGGTGAAATGCGCCAATAGCTAACCACGGCGTGCAAATTCATGAGGGCCAAATGCAGGCTCAATCCTGGGCAACTCCAGGTGCGTTGGATACTCTCGGGAGCGCACAGCAACGAGCGTGTGGAACGCAGGAAGATCCATGGTGGTGATTTGCAAGGTCGGCGTTACGGACACCTAGTGGTAATCCTACCCCTGGACAGCCATATGCGGCACTTGGCGAGTATCGAACACCCTCAGACGTAATGTTGCGAGTCGGACCCTGGTGTAAACCTATCGTATTCTTTACGAGAGCAGGTGGCAGGTTTACAATTGATCTTGTACGAGTAGGGGCGAATGTATTGTAGATTTCGGAAACACCTGGCTTTTCGCATTGGACCGCAAGAGTATTTGTACTATATGTTGCCTCAAGTACTCCGGTGAGAATCAATCAGGCCATCAGTTGTTCTATCAGGATCGTAAGTCCTTGTGGGAAGGCTGAAGGACGCTATGTGGGAGTCTTTGAGTCGCCATGCGTCCAAGTGTCCAGTGTAAGGGTTGCATTTTCCATTTCCGCAGCAGAGGTAAAAAAAAATTTGCTGATGCTCCACGATCCACGGAAAGCCCACCGAACTGGGGAAATGACGGGGGATGCAGCAAAGTAAACAAAGTGTCATCTAGCTTGAGGCAGGATCAGAAACGCCCACCGAGCGAATGGCAGTCGGCACCGCGAATGACAATACAAGGTATGGCAGCCGATGAACCGGGATAGACTCGCCATGGGACACAGCAATGAGATCGCGGAACCAGACCAAGAAGACATAGCAGCGCGAAAGACGAAGAGATGAACACGGTACCGCTCGCACTGGTCAGTGCGTCACCACCCCTTGATCAGGTACCAGTCGCACGGAACCGTTTGATCTTGAAGTACTGCTAAGTGTATATACGCCGCACGGACATGGGTGGTAAGACCTGAGAGCCCTTGAGGCGGCGGTGTCACGTTGCCACGCGTCTCATATATCGCCAGCCGCATCAGCAGGATAAATCGATTTTTTTAATCGATTTTTAAAAAAATTGAAATGGATCGTGATTTTCCCTATTGTCTTGGAGAGAAAAGCATTCATTGTGTCTCATGTCTGTGTCTGAATGAAATGACCGCACGTGATGGTATGTGTGGGTCGCCGGGTGGGAAATGGCCGGAGATCGGTGAGCCGCGCCGCGGAGAGGGCCAGTGTAATAAGGATTCCCGGGGTCTCAAAAGACGGAGCGTCTGGTTGTACCGGTCATCGAGCCAACAGCTCGGTCACGCACACTACATCGCCACGCTACTTCTCTCCGCCGCATCCGTTTTCCTTCTTCAATCTCACCCACATCCGATTCCAAATCAAATGGAGAACGGCACCTTATTGTCTCCAGCGTTTGAATTTCCGCGTTCCTAACTCTCCGCGGACCGAACTCAAATCTGCTACTGATTTCTTATTCTATTGCTCTCTCTAGGGCAACGCCGAAACCAGGTGTGATCTACTTGCAACCTCGTCCATCCAAATGGGCGGCTCGATCATACAGAGAGGTACTTATGTGCTCCCACACCTCTCCAAGGTTCGTGTGTGCAATCCCCTCATCCATTTCACGACATTCACGCAACACAGTTCTTTGCCACTTCCCTAGTGAGGACCTCGCTCAGTATGTACCCCTTTCCGTCCTACCCATTGTCCTTCGCATGTTCAACTCCTTTTGTTTCTGCCCATAGCGTCATGGCGAGAATTGTTATGCCGTCGCTCACCCCCCATTACGCCAACAATTCGCCTTGGTCGGTCTCTGTCAACCTGACCATCAGCCAGGCGGAGGACATTCTGCGACACTTCTCCTCAACTGTGATGTATCACATACACACTGCAATCCTGTTTACATGGACAGACTACAAGACCATATTTCTTCCTATTGTAAGCGTTATTGTATCACCTTTCCCTCTTGTGTGCCTGTAGTAATGTCTTGCTTCACAGACCGCCTTCGCATGTGCAACTGCACCTGTACAATCATTCTCCAGCCTATTACAATGCTGGTTATGGATTTGGTTCCACTTACTCCTTTGCAATGTATCCAACCAAGCCCGCAGCTGTGAGGAGGACAAGGTCAACCGTCCTTGGCGTCCTCTTCCAGCAGGACGGATTACCGAGTCCCAAGCTGTCGCCCTCCGCTGGGCCATCGTCATTTTTTGTGTATTTTGGTCATCAATTTACGATCAAGATCTCGTCTGGACGACGTTGGGCCTCGTAACCACTACATTCATATATGACGAACTCGGGGCGGCTAGCCACATCGTCGGCAAAAACTTCTGTAACATTGGTGGTTACGCTTCTTTCGAAGTTGGTGCTACAACCATCATTGGTATGTGCTTGTGCGCGCTTCGATTCGCGGGTGCTGACGGGATTAGGCGCCAACCATGCAATGGACTACGTGTCTGTCACTGCCGTCATTATTAGCGGCATGCTCATTTTTACGACAATCCAAGCACAGGATTTCCCCGACGTCGAAGGCGACAAAGCCCTAGGGCGTATGACTTTCCCTATCTATGCTCCCGAGTTCTCTCGACTCTTCACTCTCATCGCTACTATTGTATGGTCTATGTTTCTCAGTTGGTTCTGGGAGGTCGGCCCTGTCAGCACGGCCTTTCTCGTTTGCTTTGGTGCCTACATCGGGATGCGTTATTACCTCTGGCGGACTCTGGAATCTGACAAGACATCATATTTAGTATTTAACGTACGTCCGTGAATCTCGCACGGGACCCAGAAACATTAACGATGGTGTGTTTTAGGTCTGGCTTATGGCTGCACACGTCCTTCCTCTGCATGCTAGGACATCCGTTCTAGCATTCTGAATGATCGATTGACAGCTCACTTACGCTATATTATGTATCGACTCACTTTCCAGCATGCCTGGCGCATGACTGTATTTTTATTGCGTACTGACACCCCCAGTTACGTCTTTACCGTTCGTATAATGCATAGGCAACACTTCGAATTTCTCTACTACTGTGTTATTTAGTATTCTAATACGACACTTGTTGTGAAACACTTTCTAAATCTGATGAGAAAGCGTGTCCTCCTGCCACTGTTCAATGACCTCGAAGGAACACACGCCCCATGCCCTCTGTGATCAGTGTGAGTGGATGTGGTCATACATTTACTTCTTTAGTAATCTGCTTTCTATCTCAGAAAGCCAGGTGGAACCGTGGCCGAGTTGTCGACACTTTACGGGGCGTTAACCAACCTCGTTGGAACGTGGATGGCATGAGGCCGACGACAATCCAGCGTAGTTGGCGATGTACCACCGAACCTGAGGCATTTGAGAAATGCAGTGATGCTGGGTGCCACAGATTAAGATTGTACCAGTGCTGCTGCGGACAAATGAGGAATGTTGACGCCCAAGATTATCTGTTCCTGTCCCATACTCGTTATTGTCGTGATCTGTACCCTGAGAGATCTTTCTACCAGAAGATATATTACTCTCTTTGCGGAACTCGACAAACCAGGAGATGATCGAGGGCGTTCGTGGCGAGTTTTATTGTTGTGCAGATCACCGACAAAGCCCCACTGGCACTCAGTCCAAAAGTGAAAACCTCGAGGTGGACGCTCAAACCTAAATAATCATCTTTCTGATTTGAGAATCACAATAAGCTTAACCCATTTACCAAAACCCAACAACCGATGTATAAGGTATGTATCCAACTGGAATAGTTGCAACCTGTCCTAACACGCCGTACGGGGGCAGCAGCCACAGATGATTGAGATGTGGGTTTGCCTGTGAAGTTTTCCGCATGCCAGTGCGATCCTGAACGCGCGCGATCTATGGGGCAACCCTTTAGCACACATGCTCCGGGTTCCTGTTGAGAACAGAGGCTGGGAACAATGACCTTGCAGCCGAACAATATCGCTGCAGGGCTCCGGACCCGGACAATAATCGACAACAAATATGGCAAGTCTCAGTTGTAGCTTTACCCCATCTCGATTAGTACATCACCGTACAAAGACGCTTAAGACTAGTTGTGGACACGGAGTGAAACTGGTGATAATAAGCTTAGTTGCACTACATTTTCGAGCTAGAGGAGATCGATGGACACCCAGTTCGGTCCCTACTTGCGGGGGTCTCCGAAATTCGACCTAGAATCCATTTCAGGAAATCTGGGCGGAGGTTAAAGCGCTTTGGGTCCCGAATGATGGACTCGGCGTGGCGTGGCATCAGACCAATTGCAGAAGACAGGTGGTGATGTCACTTGGGCGGTTGGATCACAAAGCGCGGCCACCACAGTGCGGACGCCAGTGTCCCTAGATACTTGTGGATGCACTCTACCACGGTCGTCGCGAGAGTCGTATTGGATCCGAGAGGTGTGTCAGAGTGCCGATACGGTCACCTCGCCGAGAGGATGTTGCAGCAACATTCCATCAAGGACAACCAGCAACGCACATATGTGGCAGGAAAGTCTACAAATCACTCACAGGCGCTGTAAATGAACCCAAGATTTGAGCGTGCCAATGGGAGGGCCCCATAGTGTCATGACCACCAGGCGCTCATGTGCTCGGGCACGGCCTCAAGGAGTCGGCGACTAACCTATACTAGACTTTTTTTGTTAAAAAGGTTCACACTATGAGAAAGTCGCAATTGTTCGCCAGGTGGTCAAATTAGCCACGCCACAAGTTTAAAAATCCCCGAACCCCCAAAGAAAGGTGACGCCGCCTTGGACGCCGACGCCGCGTTTGAAGTATGCACGTGGCAACAACACGGTCAGTACAGCCCAGCGCTTGTCCGACATCGATATCGGCGCTAACAACACGAGGAAAGGTGGGAGTAGAAGCAGTAGAAGTAAGAAGGGACGAGTCGCCTGGTATGTATCGTGGCGACCCGTATACATCACAAGACTGGAATGGGATCTCATGCATGGACCACTGAGTGAGCACAATTAAGGAAGAGTCTGGATTCACAAATCACCCTAAACTCCGGAGCCGTTAGCATTAGTCAGGTGAACGAATAAACGACGGAAGTGTCAGCCTTGTCCCAAGTTTTTGGCAGGCTAAATCGTTTGAGTGGCTGGAGAACAACAGAGGCGATGATTAAATCTCGATACCGATACCCGTTCGTTGAAACTGTTCAGAACATGTTAAGAGCCGGTCCCATCGTTCAGTCGCTTGAGACACTCCTGTTTTACAGATGCCGTCACGATTCACTCAGCTCAGCTTTTTCGTGCCTGGTCCCCGTGGACAACGGCACCAAAGTCGTCTAAACATGGTAACTCGTACCCCAGACACTCCGTAATCAAATGGATCACTTCGAGGCCAAATCAGGCCAGCAGTCCAAGACACGCGTTTGCAGCACGAGACTGGACGCGGATCAAGGCAATACAACCAGGCGATACCGCCGTCACGGTCAATGCATCGACAAGGGTGTTGGAACACCCAACACGCGTCTCAGTCTAGCCTTTCAGTTGAGAGTGTCTCAGTCTCTCATACTATAGCAAAGACGGCGAATTCCTAAATTAAGATGCGACGGAAACGAATGCCCTGTCAATCTACACTTCCCTCTCCTGATAGCAAACCCCAAATCTTCCTTCCTACGTTCCGGGCGAGTGCCCACGGCGCGCCATCTTCAATGGACTCACGCATTCGATGTGCGAATTTCACCTGGTCACCAGACGTGAACGACTCGCGTAATGTAGTCAGGATAACGTGCGTGGGAGCAAGGTAGTTGAGAATACTGCGCTCAACCTCTGGAACGGGCGTAGACAACGGGAAAAGCATGCTATGGTATGGGGGAGAACTGCGTGCAGAGGTGAGCTTGGTGCAGATCGAGAGAGTTGGTCAGATCTACGCACAGGATATCCCCATGCATGTTCGCGGTCCATTCAGAACCAAAAATCCGTGCCTCTGGCGTGTGGTAAAACTCATGTTGTCTACCCTCCTGGACAGCCTGGGCCCACATGGCTTTGGAGCGTTCGTACGCAGATTGTTGAAAGAGGTCCCGCTTCATGTGGTACATGTGCTCTGAGGCTGCCCGCCTCGAACGAGAAAGCCAGACGTAATACCCTTCTTGCCAGTGCTTATTCTCAGGATGTGGAGAGGTCGATGCATGTGATGACGATGAGGCAGATCCATCGGAAGTCTTTGTGTGTGCAGGATCGGAGATATATTGGCTCCACGTCGTATTGGCCTCCCGAGGGAGTAGGACGTTCGCCGAGATTGTGGGCGACTTGATAATGGGACCGTAACTGGCACTGGTGAGGACACGATCAACTTCGTGATTAAAGATACGTCGCAGGCAGAATGTGTAACATTTTGGTTCACTTCCGTGAGCACGGCCATAGTGGGATTGTGAACAATACGTAATGCAGCGCTCAGACGTTGCCGGAGAAAAGCGTCCTGCGGTCATGAGACGCAGAAGACATGAAGATGCACGAGGGAACTCACCTTTGGGAGGGATAGACAATCTAATAGAAGGTATGCGATCTACGAAAGACGTTTCTGGAGCTTGTTGGGGAGGGGGGGGAGGCTGCACCTTGGGACGAGGACGTGGAGGGGGATTATGGGTCGAGGGACCAGGAGCAGAAGGGTTAGATGAATGGTGTCTAGAAGGATGATCGCGTTGTTGCGAAGAAGACATTCGGTGCTGAATTTCTACCCGATTTACGAGATAATTTGGCAGAGCTAAGTGTTTTCCGGAAATGAGGTCAAGACAAAAGGCCGAACTAGTCACTAGTCACTGCTGACCGGTGACCGCAGGGGCTGGCCAGTCGTACTGTGCACAGTCTACACAACTGAGCCGGCTATAACCGGTGAGCACGTGACCATTAGTGAGTATTATTTTATTTTATTTTTAAAAATTTCCTTTCTTTTCATCACTGACGCCGCACAAAGAATCGCCATCGCAGCTCACGCACAGGGGTTCATTTGGCAACCCCCTCTTTTTGCTGCGGGGAAAGTCCCCGGAGATGCAGAGTACATGACCTTGTATGTGTATGCTATGGAAAGCATCTGCCACTAAGACGGCTGTCTGCGTTGCATCTACAAGGCCCACTCATCCCTTCTTCGGAAATGAAGAATGTGGCTTGGATTGGGGCTCTGCAGCCCAACTGCTTGGTCATATACGCGATGATATGAGCGGACCAGGTCATTTGGGCACTTTGCTCTTTGGATATAGTCATGCGATTGCCAAGCCTTCTTGCAAGGTTTTGGTAACTGAATGGGGCTCACTCTTGTGCGGCGCCCTTCTGTTATTTTTTCCACACATCAAACAGCTTGGCTGTTTGCTACCCTTGTGCCTGGTATCCAAGGTGTGAGGTGAGTTGTATTTCTGTTGGGTGGTACCGCTTGCTTCGAATGATGTTCCCAAAACCGTATTGAATTTCTTCAGGGAGGATATCCTTTCCGATGGAATGGAGTGTGCTCCAAATTTTTGACACTGCTGAGCACCTCTTACCTTTTTTTCTGTATGTTTCGCCCTACCAGTCCTCGTGCTTATTCTCTTCCCTTTTAGATGACCTTCAAATGCTTATGTAATTCAGACTTTATTATTTATTTGACATAATACATAATACATAATTGTTACACGGGACAAGTGCCCATGCCGTTGTTTGACCCGTGATGAATCGATGAAGAACAAGCCATCCGGAAATTGGGTCGCTCTCCATAAGGTTGACGGTAGTCTGTCTACCCAAGCCCATTGTCGTTGATTGTGGTTTTTACGCAGCGGCTCCATACCGAGGCGTCTCTAGAACAACCTCCGAAGAAGCGGCTAAAGAGGCAAGATTCGTCTTTTCGCGCCTCTGACTCCCCTGCGCCTTCAGATGTCAAATCGTTTACCCCTTTGCCTCTTGATGAGTCTTCTCTTCGTAAAGATACTGCAGAGGCGCTCCGGTCCCTCATATTCTCACCAACTCCATTTCCTCCCGGTCTTCCGCCCAAAGATCGCCTGCCGGGCTCGTTCATAGCACTGGACTGCGAAATGGTTGGTGTTGGACCAATGGGGGCCGAGTCAACACTCGCGCGGATTTCTGTGGTCAACTACTTTGGAGCAGTCCTAGTGGACGAGTTTGTGCGACAAAAGGAGAGGGTTACAGATTGGAGGACCCAGTGGAGTGGCGTTCGGGCAAAAGACATGATAAATGGTGACTACTCCCATATGTGCATAAGTCGGGTTTTTGGTCTTACTCTGACTCCTAGCAAAGACATTCGAGGAGGTACAGGGCATAATAGCAGAGCTCATCAAAGATCGCATTGTCATCGGCCATGCTATTCAGAACGATCTCAAGGTATGCCCGCTGGCTTAGGGTGTGCAGACGTATGTGACTTTCTTGCCAGGCACTCATGCTCTCACATCCGCGAGCCCAAATTCGTGACACTCAGCACCTAGCTCACAAGCATGGTCAAAGCCGCGGTGCTCGGCCCGCTTTGAGGAACCTGGTGCACAACATGCTTGGGGTAAAAATTCAGGAAGGCGAACATAGTAGTGTATGCGTCAGCCCATACTTCGTTCGCCAATTCATCTCTGAATTCCGTTCCAGGTTATAGACGCACGTGCTACCATGGCGGTCTACAGACTTCATCGCAAGCAGTGGGAGAGAGGCTATGCTGTTGTCCCAATCCACGTTCAACGGAAAGTAAGGACGAAGGAAGGGCCGCATGACGGCGATCCACCGGTACGAGAGGTGTCTGTGCGACAGAGGTCAAATAGGGCCGAAGGTGATAACGAAGATGCGTTAGAGAAGCCACACTCTAACCCTTCAGAGACGCATGTGGGAAGATCGATGCAGCGAAAGGGTGTCTCATCTGGTTTGTCAACTGTCGTACGGCATCGGTCCACGATCACAGGTGGAGTTGACGGTACGAAAGGAAAGTGGTGGACTGTCTTAACTGGTACGGGAGGTTCCAAGGGCAAGATCAGGGTCTCAGTGTAGATATTTATATTTACGGAAACATGACATGATCGTGTGATCTATTAACGGACCTCCATTTGGCTGGGCTGGGGGGACTTTGTATCCATTTCTTGGTTGGAACTCATGGGGGTTCATGGTCTTGCGACCTATCTCCGAGAAAATCAGCGCCAGCTATCGACTCCACTTGTCCTCTCTCAAGAGCAATCAAAATCAGAGGCCACGATCCCCCTTCAAGTTGTTGTCGACGGCTGGTCGTGCGTGCTACCGCCCGTTGGCTTGTTGTCTGACATCACTGAGAACGACCCTACAGGTTTATATATGAACTTCACAAACAGTCTCGCCTGCCGTGGGTCTATGGTGGTGAACCTGTTGAGTTCCGCGACCTGGTGACACGGACCGTACGAGCATGGATCTCAGTCGGTCTTAGACTTCATTTTGTTTTTGACGGTAAGATAATTACTCTCAGGCCTGGCCTTGACGTGTAGCTTACGACCATTGGGTTAGGCCCTTATCGCCGATCCAAATTCGCAACGAGCACAATCCGCGTTGAACAGTCCACCATACAGCCCTCTATTTTGTTCTTCAGGACGTCACCCCTCTCGCGTGCCACACCGCGTTTCCTGCGAGAGAACTCTATCTTACCCCCACTTTATTATGTGGCCACTCTTGACGCCCTACGTTCGCTTGGCGATGCCGTCCAAATCTACATGGCAGACGACGAAGGTGATCCGTTCGCTGTTGAACTCGCCAGCAGACTTCGGGGTTACGTGACTGGGCGAGACTCTGACTACGTTATTCTAAACGTCGAGGGCTATGCGGGGTACATCCCGATGGACCAAATGGTCTGGAGTGCCAACTCACAAGGAAAAGATGAGGAACGCCAAATACAAGACGATGCAGAATTCGTGGTGTCGCAGAGGAATAAAGTCAAGAGACAGGGCAGCGAATCGCAGGCTCAAGGGATCATCTCTCCCGACACCAACGACGCGTTGTCTTTGAGTTGCGTAGTTTATAGCCCGCACCAGCTTGCCGCCCACTTGAAGATCTCCCTTTCTCTTCTTCCACTCCTGGCGGCCCTCATTGGCAATGATTTCACTGCTGAACGTCGTCCTATAAGCAGGTTGTTCTATGAACGGGACATGACAGTGTCTCAGCGCATTAACCGCGTGGCAACCGTCTTAAAGTCGGTCACTGCTGCAGCATCCAGAAAGTCGCCGGGGAATGCGCGACATCAGATTACTGGTGTCGTTGACTTTGTGGATTTAACCATCGGGTCTCTTCTAATTCGACCGCTGACGATGGGACCCGGCGAGAAAGAGGGAATTGTAGAAAAAACAGTTGAGGCAACCCTGCAATATGCGATACCCAAGAACCAGGATGGGAACCTCATAATCAAAGAACCTTCCTCTCCCTGCGTCCTTCATGACACCGAGTCTTGCCCGCTAGTAGGGCGTCTTTCTCTTCCCGTTTTATACCCCTTAGCTGAGAAAGAGAACAAATCTTGTGAACGAGTACGTTCGTTGTACATTTCAGCATATCGACGGGGCGACTTCTCTCCGGGGCTGATGGACATTTTGAGCACTAACACCGCATGGCCAGAGTTATTCCTGGAGAACCCGGATATCGAAACTGTTATTCGGAGTCTGGGACGTCCTATCAGGGAGTGGGTTTACGCACTTTTGGATGACGGAATAGGTCTTTTTAGGGGTGACATTGATATCGGAGGAAACGGATTAGAAGAACCTACTGCCATCGAAGAGTCCGATGAAGACGAGGTTATCGATGTGCACTCCGACTCGGAAGAAGACAAGGGGACAGCCGATCCTTTAGCACCTCTGCAAGGGGCCCTCGAGGAACTTTCTACCGGTACAACAACATCGACGTCTTCTGTGACACCGACTTCGCGTAGAACGTGGCGCAAGCACGTCATCGAACATATTCGCCGTGGTATTCGGTACGTTGAGGAGCCCGTATCAGTGCCGACGCTTGCCGCCCTGTTGTTGGTTCATGGCGTTGACTTTGCAAAAGGTCCCGAACCACTCCCAGTCCAGCTCTGGGATGAAGAGCTGCGGCTCACTATCTTCTTACGCGCCCTTGGCTCTGACACTCCTTTGGTCAAGGCGCTTCCACCGGAGCTATTAATGGCCACTGTGTCATTGAGATGGATCTTGAGACGCCTCGCTGACCG
>WNFR01007918.1_pt1 | contig 11428 bp, 8 predicted proteins | sample 5400221 | NCBI WGS metagenome assembly WNFR01 (sample SAMN13153357, study PRJNA577476) | soil metagenome | isolation source: 40 cm soil under Madrone tree | place: USA:California | collected 2016-06-14 | reverse complement strand
CGTTCGTAGGCCGCCAGCAGCCGTGCCGGACGGAGGTCGCCGCCGGCCGCGAGCAGCCCGGGAGGCTCGCGCAGAGCATGCTCCAACGGCGGAAACCAGTCGGGATCAGCCTGCTCGCCCAACCATACGAGTCTGCTCAGAGCTGCAATTCCTCATCGGGCGCGCGGTGGTAGGGCACATGTTCGTTGACGGCGGCCGCATAGCTGTCGACTCCCCGGGCCTCGCGCGCCGCGAAGTCGCGAATGGCCGCGGCAAACCGTGGGTCGGCGACGAAATGCGCCGAGCTCATCAGGGTCGGCACGAAACCTCGGGGCACCTTGTGCTCACCCTGCGTCCCCGGCTCGAAACGCTGCAGTTTCTTGTCGATGCAGTACTCGATTCCCTGGTAGTAGCAGGTCTCGAAATGCAGGCTGTGGTAGTTGCCGCCGGCGCCCCAGTAGCGGCCGAACAGGGCATCACTGCCGACGAAGAAGATGGCGACGGCGATGGGCGTTCTGCCTATCCGCGCGACTTTGAGCATGATCCGGTCCGGCATGGAGGCGGCCAGCCGCTTGAAGAAATCCAGATTCAGGTAAGGTTCGTGGCCGTGGCGGTAGAAGGTGTCCGCATAGAAGGGATATACGGCATCCCATCGCGCATCGTCCATGTCGTTGTACCAATGAAACTGGCAGTCGCGGCGCAGGATCAGCCCCGCCGATTTCAAGCGCTCGGCCGTGTCATCCGTGGGGAACAGCACGTGCCAGGACGACAGCCGTTCGCCGCGCGCATAGTCGATCGCCGCCTTGATCAAGGTATGGTTCATTAGCTTCGGGTCCGCCCCTGGCCGGACCAGCAGTCGCGGTCCGCGCACCGGGGTGAAGGGCACGGCGCACAGCAATTTCGGGTAGTACGGCAAACCATGCTGCGCATAGGCGCTGGCCCACGAAAAATCGAACACGAATTCGCCGCGCGAATGCGACTTGCGGTACAAGGGCATGGCGCCTATGGGGCGGCCTTGCGCGTCGTCCAGAACCAAGTGCCGCGCCGTCCAGCCCGTGCGCGGCACCGCGCAGCGGGATTCTTCGAGCGCCAGGAGAAATTCGTGACGCAGGAAGGGCTGGCCGTCCCTGAGGAGGGAATTCCAACTCGCCGCATCAATTTGCGCGATGCTGTCGAGAATCCGCGCGCAGCGTAGGGTCACGCGTGTTGAACGCGCGGCGCGACAAATGGCTCGGCCTCCGCTCGTTCCAAATATTTGTCGGCGTCGAGCGCGGCCATGCATCCGGTGCCCGCCGAGGTGACGGCCTGGCGGTAGACGTGATCGGCCACGTCGCCGGCGGCGAATACTCCGGCGACGCTGGTGGCGGTCGCATCGCCTTCGCTGCCCCCTTTGACCACGATGTAGCCGCCGCGCATGTCCAATTGGCCATCGAACAGCTGGGTGTTGGGTTGATGGCCCACGGCGATGAACACGCCGTCGACACGCAGGGTGCGCGCCGCTCCCGGCGAGGCGCCGCGCAGACGCACGCCGGTCACGCCCGCCTCGTCGCCCAGAATTTCGTCGATCGAGTGGTTCCAGACGATGCTGGCCTTGCCCGCCGATTCGAGCGCGAACAGCCGATCCTGCAGTATTCTTTCCGCGCGCAGCTTGTCACGGCGATGCACCAGGGTGACGTGCGAGGCGATGTTGGTCAGGTAGAGAGCTTCCTCGACCGCGGTGTTGCCGCCGCCGACCACGGCCACCGCCTTGCCGCGATAGAAAAAGCCGTCGCAGGTCGCGCACGCCGATACCCCCTTGCCGCGGAACGCCTCCTCGGATTGGAGGCCCAGATACTTGGCCGAGGCGCCGGTGGCGATGATCAGCGCGTCGCAGGTGTACTCGCCGTTGTCGCCGAACAGGCGAAAAGGACGTTGGCGCAATTCGACGCGATTGATATGGTCGAAGACGATGTCGGTATTGAATCGTTCGGCGTGCCGCCGCATGCGGTCCATGAGAGCGGGCCCCTGGAGGTGCTCGACGTCTCCGGGCCAATTGTCCACATCGGTGGTGGTCATGAGCTGGCCGCCCTGCTCCAAGCCGGTGATCAGCAGGGGATGGCGGTTGGCTCGCGCCGCATACACGGCAGCGGAGTACCCTGCAGGACCCGACCCCAGGATGAGGAGTGGACTGTGCCTGTGGACGCTCATGTATAATTTGCCTCTCTTCTAAATATCGTTTGTCGGCTCATGGTATGTAAATCTGTGGGCGCCAGCCAGTTCAATCAAGGCCAGGTCCACCCTTAAGCCCCAGAGGCCGACGCGGTGTTGGTGCCGGTCGTAGGACTGGGTTACTATTACATATTATTCAACTAGTTAAGAAGCAATTATCACTAAAGGTCTAGAATTGACGGACGACGCCGCGCCCAGGAAATCCAAGCAGAAGAGCACGCTTTCTGCAGCCGTGGCGCGATCCTTGCGCGAGGGCACACTGTGGGTGCTGACAGCGCTCGGGCTGATCTTGTTGCTCGCGTTGTTGTCTTATCACCCGGACGATCCAACGTTCGCGGACACCGGAGGACCCGGTCCGGTCAGCAATTGGATCGGGCCTGTGGGCGCGCGCCTGGCGGGTTTCTTTCTGTTCCTCTTCGGCCGTCCATCCTATCTATTTCCCGTGATGCTGGCCTATGCCGGCTGGCTGGTGCACAAAGAGCAGCCGCTTCCTGATGCGCGGTCGCGTCTCAATACCTTGCTGCGAGCCGCAGGGTTCGTATTGACCTTGGTGACGAGCTGCGGCCTCGCGACCCTGCACTGGAGCCGTGCGGCGCTGCCCAACAGCGCGGGCGGAGCACTCGGCAACTTGGTGGGCGGGGACGGCGGACATGGCCTGGCGCATGCCCTGAGCTTTCTCGGTGCGACCCTGCTGCTGCTCGGACTGTGGCTGGCCGGCGTGGCGCTATTCCTGGGGGTGTCCTGGTTTGAGGTCATGGACCAGCTCGGCGCGTGGGTTTTGAAGACGATCGATTGGATCCAGACGCGGATCGACCAGCGCCGCGAACTCGCCTCGGGCCAGCAGCGCAAGCAAGCACGCCAGGAAGTCGTGCGCGTGGAACAGAAGAAAGTCGCCAGCCGGCCGCCGCCGCGAATCGAGGCCGCGGCTCCCGTCCTCGAGAAGAGCGACCGCGTCGAGCGCGAACGGCAGGTTCCGCTGTTCGATGCTCCCAAGTCGAGCGAGCTGCCCGCGTTGTCCTTGCTCGACGAGGCGCGCCCGCGCGAGCAGGCGTACTCGGACGAGGCGCTGGAGGCGATGTCGCGCTTGGTGGAACTCAAGCTGCGCGATTTCGACGTGGAAGCCGAGGTCGTCGCCGTGCAGCCGGGCCCGGTGATCACGCGCTTCGAATTGCGGCCGGCGCCCGGGGTCAAGGTCAATCAAATCAGCAATCTATCGAAGGACCTCGCGCGCGCGCTGTCCGCGATCAGCGTCCGTGTGGTGGAAATCATTCCCGGCAAGTCGGTCGTCGGCCTGGAAATACCCAACGAGAAGCGCGAGATCGTGACGCTGGGCGAGATCATCAAATCCAAGCCGTATGACGACGTGAGCTCGCCGCTCGCGCTGGCGCTGGGCAAGGACATCGGCGGAGTGCCCATCGTGGCGGATCTCGCGCGCATGCCGCACTTGTTGATTGCGGGCACGACGGGGTCGGGCAAGTCGGTCGGAATCAACGCCATGGTCTTGAGCCTCTTGTACAAGTCGACTCCTGAACATGTGCGAATGATCATGATCGACCCGAAGATGCTCGAACTCTCGGTGTACGAGGGAATTCCTCATCTGCTGTCGCCGGTGGTCACGGACATGAAGCAGGCCGCCAACGCACTACGCTGGTGCGTGGCGGAGATGGAGCGGCGTTACCAACTCATGTCGATGCTCGGCGTGCGCAACATCGGCGGCTTCAACCGCAAGGTCAAGGATGCTGCGGAAGCGGGCAAGCCCATCAAAGACCCCATCCGCATGCAAAAAATAGCGCAGGGGGTTCCCGGCGTGGTCGAGGAAGACGTGCCGGATCTGACCACGCTGCCGTTCATCGTCGTCATCATCGACGAATTAGCCGATCTCATGATGATCGTCGGCAAGAAAGTCGAGGAGCTGATCGCCCGGCTTGCGCAAAAGGCGCGCGCCGCCGGTATCCATCTCATCCTGGCCACCCAGCGGCCGTCCGTGGATGTCATTACCGGATTGATCAAGGCCAATATCCCGACCCGCATCGCATTCCAAGTCTCGGCAAAGGTGGACTCGCGCACCATCCTCGATCAGAGCGGCGCGGAATCCTTGCTCGGTCACGGCGACATGTTGTACCTGCCTCCCGGAACCTCCATTCCGACGCGCGTGCACGGCGCCTTCGTATCCGACCAAGAAGTGCATCGCGTCGTGGGAGGTCTCAAATCCACCTCGCCGCCGATCTACATCGACGAAATTCTGGATGGTCCGCGCAACGCAATCCCGGGATTTCCGTCCGATGACGAGGAGGGCGGCGAAGGCGGCACGGCGGATGCCGAGGCCGACCCCTTGTACGACGAAGCGGTGCGCATCGTCACCGAGACGCGCAAGGCATCCATCTCCGGCGTGCAGCGCCGCCTCAAGATCGGCTACAACCGCGCGGCCCGCCTGGTCGAGGCCATGGAGGCGGCCGGCTTGGTGGGCCCATTGCAGTCCAATGGCGGCCGCGAGATCTACGGCGCCCCGCCGCCCGAGGAATGACAGGAAATGATGTTCAAGGCTGCAAGTCTGATATTGCTGGCGGCGTTCTTGGAGGTAGCGCCCGTGTCCGCCGCACCCGCCGCGGCCGCGTCGCCTGCGGCCGAAGTCGAGAAATATTTGAGCGGGCTCGCCAGCTGGACCGCCGATTTCGAGCAGACCATCGATGACGGCCATGGCAATGTGCTGCGCAGCGCCGCCGGGCGGCTCTATCTGCAGCGGCCGGGAAAGTTTCGCTGGGATTATTCGCAACCCTCCGAACAGCTGGTGCTGGCGGACGGCAAGCAAATCTGGTTCTACGACAAGGATCTTGCACAGGCCAACGTACGCGAGATGGATACCAGTCTCGCCAGCACGCCCGCGAGCCTGCTGTCGGGCAATGGCTCGGTCAGCACTCAGTTCAACGTCACCGCCCTGCCGCATAGTGCGGGGCTGCAGTGGTTCCAACTCGTTCCCAAACATGCCGATACCGATTTCCAGCTCGTGCGGATCGGTTTCGACAAGGGTGAATTGCGGTCGATGTTCCTCGCCGACAAGCTCAATCAGATCACGCAGCTGACCTTTTCCAACTCGAAGCGCAATCTCCCATTGGCCCCGGATTTGTTCTCATTCGTGCCGCCAGCGGGGGTCGACGTGATCGGACGCGGCAAGTGACGGTCCGCGACGGCACGTACCGCCCGCTGGCTGACCGGCTGCGCCCCCAGTCGCTCGACGAGTACGTGGGACAATCCCATCTGCTTGGGCTCGGCGCGCCGCTGCGCCGCGCGCTGGAGTCGGGCCGGCCGCACTCGATGATTCTGTGGGGTCCGCCCGGAACCGGCAAAACGACTCTGGCAAGACTGGTCGCCAATTCGAGCCAGGCGGAATTCATCGCGCTGTCCGCGGTGCTGGCCGGCATCAAGGACATCCGCGCGGTCGTGGAGCAGGCACGGGCCTTGCGCGGCACGCGCGATACCGTCCTGTTCCTCGATGAGGTGCATCGCTTCAACAAGTCGCAGCAGGATACGTTTCTGCCCTACGTCGAGGATGGCACGCTGATTTTCGTCGGCGCGACCACCGAGAACCCGTCCTTCGAAGTCAACAATGCGCTGCTGTCGCGAGCGCGGGTCTACGTGCTGAAGTCCCTCGATGCCGCCGATCTCTCGGCATTGCTCGATCGAGCGTTGACGGATCGCGAACGGGGTCTGGGGCAGATGGATCTGCAAATCGACGTCGGCGCGCGTGAGCTATTGCTGGCCGCCGCCGACGGCGATGCACGGCGCATGCTCAATCTATTGGAAACCGCCGCGGATTTGAGCTCGCCGGGAGACTCGGGCCGCCGGCTGGATGTCGACACCATGCGCGCGGTGATCGGCAGCACCTATGTTCGCTTCGACAAGGGCGGCGAGAACTTCTACGACCAGATTTCGGCTTTGCACAAATCGGTTCGCGGCAGCGATCCGGACGCCGCCCTGTACTGGCTGTGCCGGATGTTGGCCGGCGGATGCGATCCCTTGTACATCGCGCGCCGCGCGCTGCGCATGGCGAGCGAAGATATCGGCAACGCCGATCCGCGCGCGCTCACCATGGCGCTGGAGGCCTGCGCAGTGTACGAACGGTTGGGCAGTCCCGAAGGCGAACTCGCCATTGCCCAGGCCATCGTGTTCATGGCCTGCGCGGCCAAGAGCAACGCCGTCTATACGGCGTACAAGGCGGCAGCCGAGGACGCCTCCGGCTTAGGCTCGCTCGAGGTACCCCTGCATTTGCGCAATGCGCCGACCCGCCTGATGAAGGAAATCGGCTACGGCAAGGGCTATCGGTATGCGCACGACGAGCCGGGCGGCTACGCCGCGGGCGAGCGCTACTTTCCCGATGAGATGCCGGACCGGCGTTACTATACGCCGGCGCCGCGCGGGCTAGAGATCAAGATCGGCGAGGCGCTCAAGCAAAGGCGAGAGCGCGACCGGCAGGTGCGAGATGCCGGTGGATCGTGATCCTGCGGGCGTCTGCTTCGGCATCTTGCCTACGCGATCGCCTACAATGCAACGGTGCGCGTTTCCGCGGAAACGCTGACGCATCCGGCCTTCGGACGACCGCGACGTTTCCGCGGAAACGTCGTCCGACCTGCGGATATGGTTAAGGTCTTATATAAAGTGAGGAATTCATCTTGCTCGATCCGAGGCTGCTGCGCAGCGATTTGACCGGGGTAGCCGCGGCGCTGGCGCGGCGCGGCTTTGTGCTCGACGTCGAGACCTTCGCCGCGCTGGAGGAGCAGCGCAAAGCCGTACAAATAGAAGCCGATCGGCTGCGCGCCGAGCGCAATGCCAATGCCAAAGCGGTGGGACAGGCCAAGTCCAAGGGCCAGGACGCGGCCGCCTTGATGGCTGCGGGCGAATCCTTGGGCGAGCAACTGCAGGGGGTCGAGAAACAGCTCGAGGCAATTCAGGCGCAGGTATCGAGCCTGCAGTTGGGACTGCCCAATATCCTGCACTCGAGCGTTCCCGATGGACAAGACGAGTCAGCCAACGTCGAAGTGCGGCGCTGGGGTCATCCGCGGCAATTCGACTTCACGCCCAAGGACCATGTCGCGCTCGGTGAACGGATCGGCATGGATTTTGAGGCCGCGGGGCGCATTTCCGGAGCGCGGTTCGTAGTGATGATGGGAGGACTGGCGAAGCTCCACCGCGCTCTGGCGCAATTCATGCTCGACCTGCACGTCGCCGATCACGGGTACCGCGAAACCTATGTACCCTATCTGGTGCACGGCACGGCGCTGATGGGCACCGGACAACTACCCAAGTTCGAGCAGGATCTGTTCGCCGTGCGCGGCGATCCTGGTTTCTACCTGATCCCCACGGCCGAAGTGCCCCTGACCAACCTGGTCCGCGATCAAATACTTCCGCCCGAGCGCCTGCCGCTCAAGTTCGTGGCGCATTCGCCGTGCTTTCGCTCGGAGGCGGGCGCAGCCGGGAAGGACACGCGCGGCATGATTCGGCAACACCAATTCGACAAGGTGGAGCTGGTGCACATCGTGCGTCCTGAAGATTCCTACGCGGCGCTCGAGGAGCTTACCGGACATGCCGAGGCGGTACTCCAGGCATTGGAATTGCCGTACCGCGTGCTGGCGCTCTGCGCCGGCGATACCAGCCCCAGCAGTGCCAAAACCTACGATCTCGAGGTATGGCTGCCTTCGCAGCAGCGCTACCGCGAGATTTCATCCTGCAGCAATTGCGAATCGTTCCAGGCGCGCCGCTTACAGGCGCGCTGGCGCAATCCTGCCACCAGCAAACCGGAGTTGGTACACACATTGAACGGGTCCGGCGTCGCCGTCGGTCGCGCGCTCGTCGCCGTGTTGGAAAATTATCAGCAGGAGGACGGCAGCATCGGGGTTCCGACCGTGCTCGCGCCGTACATGGGGGGAGCGACTCTGCTCCAGTGAGTATCGCGCTGCGGTGAGTTTCGCGCGACGTAAGGAACGACGCGTGGCGCGGGCGGCTCAGATCGCCCGCGCCACGGTACTGCGGGGACTCACTAGTTGCGGTTGCCCATCATCAGGCGCAATACATACCAGAACATGAGTGCGATCGAGGCGAACAGCTGCATGGCGGCCGCTACGTAGCGATCCTCGGGGTAATTGTGGATGATGTTGGAGGTGTCATAGAGCACCGCCACACCGGCGAAGCCGATCATCGCCACCGAGAACCAGGTGCCCAGCTGGAAGCCGAAAATGGCGCCGCCGATCATGGCGACCAAGGCCAGGACGCCGCCCCACATGAGTAACGCGCGCAGGAAGGAGAAATCCTTGCGAGTGCGATGCGCGACGAACATGAGTCCACCCGCGCCCATTGCCGTCACCAGCGTGGCGCTATCGATCGCGCCGGGAGCCTTTGCGTCGGCGATGTAGAGGAGAGGCACGAAGATCAGTGCTTCCGCAACCACGTACGCCCCGTAGGCGAAGTACTGCATTCCGATCGACGAGCTGGTCTGGGCGGTGCGCGAGGCCAGCCACCCGGTCAGCATGAAGGCGCCGAGAATCAGAAACCAATTGAAGCCGAGCATGAACTGCGCGATCTGACCCGCGAGGCCGGATTCGAACAGAGCCAGCTCGACCAGGATGAATCCGAGGATGCCCCCCACCAGATGAGTGTAGGTGCGCGTGATGAACGCGCTGCGGCCGTCCGCTCGAATGCCCGGGAAGGCGGCGTTGTTGCTTGGGAAATTGGCCATGTTACGTAATCCTCCAGTAATACTCGCCGGCGCATTTTAGCACCCCTGCGGCAGGGGCGCTGAATTAGCCTGGCATGCTGCAATATGGGGGCGCCGGCCGCGCCTTCAACGTGCTTCGGCGTCGAATTCCGCGGCCATCCAGCGCTGCAATGCCCCCATAGACTGTGGACGGCCGAGGAAGTTCTTGACCAAATCGTTCGCCGATGCCGAGCCGCCCGGTTCCAGCACCGTTCGCCGATAGCGCAGCGGCGTATCGCCGGCGAGCAGATTCTTGGAGTCGAATTGCTCGAAGAAGTCTTCGGCGATGACTTTGTCCCACATGTAGGTGTAGTAGGCGGAGGAGTACCCCGCGAGGTGTCCGAACGAGGCGTACATGTGAGTCCCCGCCAGCGCCGCGAAAAGGGTGTACTTGGCGGTGTCAGCGGCGGCGATCGCATCGGGATCTACATCCTGCGGATTGGCGTCGTGGATCGCGTAGGACAGCGCCGTGAAGCCGTTTTGCTGACCGACGTAGCTGGCGCGCCCGAACGCCGATGCCCGCTTCATCCGCAGCACGAGATCGGCCGGGATCGGCTTCCCTGATTGGTAGTCCCGGGCAAACGACGCCAAAACCTGCGGGCTCGCTATCCATTCCTCCAGCATTTGCGAAGGTGCCTCGACGAAATCCGCTTCCATCGAGACGCCGCTGATCCCGGCCCAGGGCTGTTGGCCTCCCAGAATCGCGTGCATCAGGTGTCCGAACTCGTGGAAGAAGGTTTGCACGTCTCCATATTCCATGAGCCCGGGGTCTTCAGGGGTCGGCCGCGGGAAATTGCAAATGAGAGTTGCTTCCGGAAGTTGCTTGCCGCGGATGCCGTCGAGCAGCGGCGCCATCTCCGCATGGGAGAATTTGCCCGGGCGCGGGTGCATGTCCAGATAGAAGCGCCCGATGACTTTGCCGGCGTCCAGCACTTGCCAGGTCTCCACCGACGAATCCCAGGCCGGGACCCCTTGTTCCTGCCGGAAGGTGACGTGAAACAGGGTCGCCGCGGTGTCCAGAATTCCCTGCTTGACCCGTGCGTACGGAAAATACGGACGCACCGATTGCGAATCGAAATTGAAGCTCGAACGGCGAACCTGTTCCTGATAGTAGCTCTTCTCCTGAAGGCCGACGGTGACGGCTTGGCTGTCGGATTTTCTCTTTTCCGCGAGCAGCATTTGAAATTCCCTCTCCGCGACCGGGCGCACCGCTTTATCGAGGTCCCGAACGAATTCTGCAATGCGCGCGCCGTTACCGATCATTTTGTCGGCAGCATTGTAATCCGCCCAGGATTTGTACCCTAGCGACGAGGCGATTTCGTAGCGCGTGCGCAGCATCGTCATCAACACATCGCGATTCTGCGGGTAGGCACGCGTATTGAAGGCCAGGTAGAGACGGCGGCGAAGGGCGTCGCTCGCCGCAAAATTCATCACCGGAAGGTAATCCGGGAAACTCGTGGTGATGTGGATGACGCCGTCCTTGTCTGGTTTGTGGCCGTCGATATAGTCCCGCGGCAAACCGTTGAGCTCGGCTGCGTCGCGAACCTCGACGGTCTTCTGTCCGTCGCTGATGTTGCGTTCGAAGGCCGATTGCTCTTCGGTGAGTTCATCGTTGAGCACCTTCAAACGAGCGCGGGTTGCATCGTCCTTGTCGACGCCGGCGAGCCTGAATTCGAGCAATTGACGCCGCACGTAGTATTGAGTAACGGAATCGGCCTGGGAAATGGGAACTGCCGCCAGGGCCTGATAGACGCCGCGATTCAGGGAGAGAGCCGTCTGGACAGCGCTCACCTTTCGGGTCATTGCCATGGCCCGGTCGCGAAACGCTGCGTCAGGATGCACCGCCTCCATGAGCGTTGAGAAATAGAGAGCGGCATTGAGTTGTCTGAGAGCCTCGTCGTAGTTCGCTAGGGTGTTGCCGATGGTCTTCGGCCCCTTGACCGCGACAATCTTGCCGATCCACCGATGTGCCGCGTCGAGCCTGTCGTTCTCGATCTTCTCGAATGCGTTGACGTCGGGTTTCGTACTCCATATCGGCGGCTGGTCCGGCGGCAAGTCCCGCGCACCCGCGAAAGCGGACACTGAAGCCGCGATGAACCCGAAGACGCAGCGGTTGACGATCCGCATTCCACACCCCTACTGATTTTCGACCCGGCAGTATAAGAGGCTCGCACTGGGCGTCGCGGATTACTGGCGGCGATGTCGCGCACTCCCGGCGCATGTCAGGTAAAATTTTACCCAGCCCATAAAGAAAAACATGCGATAATCACTGTAACTAATTGATTGCTAAGATACGGAGAGGTGGCAGAGCGGTTGAATGCACCGGTCTTGAAAACCGGCATCCCCTCACGGGGATCGCGAGTTCGAATCTCGCCCTCTCCGCCAATCGAAGCTTGGGTTCGACAAAATCGCGGCAGCGATTTTGGACGCCCGGAGGGGCGCCCGAAGGGCGAGGGCCGAAGGCCCGAGTCAATCTCGCCCTCTCCGCCAATCGAA
>WNFR01009694.1_pt1 | contig 11429 bp, 6 predicted proteins | sample 5400221 | NCBI WGS metagenome assembly WNFR01 (sample SAMN13153357, study PRJNA577476) | soil metagenome | isolation source: 40 cm soil under Madrone tree | place: USA:California | collected 2016-06-14 | reverse complement strand
CAGGGACAGCTTGATCGGGCTTTTCCGCAATATGCAGGACTGAACTTGAATGGCTTTGGATGTTGCGGTAGCAGTTACAACGCGCTGCAGCTTACTGTGAAGAAACGCTTCGGAGAAGGTGGAACTTTACTCGTGGCCTACACGAATGCCAAGCTGATGTCCAATACCGATACGCTCACGTCCTGGCTCGAAGGCGGTACTTCCGGTGGTGTCGGCGGAATCCAGGACTGGAACAATCTGGCTGGCGAGCGCTCTCTCTCCTCCCAGGATGTTTCGCAACGGCTAGTCGTCAGCTACGTGCTCGACTTGCCGTTTGGAAAAGGCAAGAAGTTCCTTAACGACATGAGTGGTGCTACGGATAAAGTCGTCTCCGGTTGGGGTGTTGATGGAATTACCACTTTACAGAGAGGTTTTCCTGTGAAGATTAGCGATGGTATCGGCAATGCGCTTACGGCTCTGAGCTTGGGTACCGGCAGCCTTAGACCTGATGTTGTGCCTGGCTGTGATAAGAACACCTCCGGAAGTGCCGTCGCCAGGATCAATGCATGGTTCAATAAGGCATGCTTTGCCAATCATGCAGGCTATGGTTTTGGCGACGAATCAAGGGTTGACGCCACGCTGAGGCAGCAAGGTGTCGACAACTTCGATTTTGCAATTTTCAAGAAGACCAGCATCACTGAGAGGCTGAATGTAGAATTCCGCACGGAGTTCTTTAACCTCTTCAACCATCCGCAGTTCGGACCGCCGGGTGGAGCACTTGGCAGCGCAACTTTCGGGTTCGTTACGAACACCGTTAACCTTCCACGCTTGATCCAATTCGGGTTGAAGCTCAACTTTTGAGCGTGTCTGCGGATTGCGGGCGTTTCGACTCGGGAGAATTCCGCACGGAGTTCTTTAACCTTTTCAAGCATCCGCAGTTCGGGCCTCCGGGTGGAGCACTTGGCAGTGCAACTTTCGGGTTCGTTACGAACACCGTTAATAGTGAGGACGGTCTGGCCTGGAGCAAGAGTTAGATAAGGGTTAACTTTCTGGAGCCAAGAAAACGCGTTGATTTCGCCGGAATGCAGCCAGGGACGCGGCATTCAGGCGCAAAACATAAAGTCATTAAGTTAACCACAAATTTGGAGGTCAGATTGGTTGAGCTACGGCTGAGCTAGGGTTAACCTTCTGGATTTCAAACACCACCAAGTTCGCCGGAATTCGGCCAGGGACGCGGTATTCAGGTTGACCTGCTTCCCTTATTCCGCACGGTTGAGAATACGAAATTCTACTTCAGTCCCATCTCCGGTTTGAGCGGGGATGGGGGCGTGGGGCAGGGGGCCGGCGTTTGAGGCCTCTTGCCCCACTTCAGTTCTGGAGAAGCTCGCGGCCTGAGCCGAACTCGCTCGGTGTCCGATATCCCAGACTACTGTGCGGGCGTTCTTCGTTGTAATCCTTCCTCCACGCTGCAATCTTCCATCGCGCATCGAACAGGTTTTGAAACCAACTTACGTCCAAGCATTCTTCCCGCAGCCGCCCGTGAAAGCTCTCTACCTGCGCATTTTGCGTCGGCTTCCCCGGTTGAATACGCACCAACTCGATCTGTCGTTCCACGCACCACGCCAGGAAGTGACGGCTGGTCAGCTCCGGACCGTCTTCCCACCGCCTCGCCGACTTTCCGCTTGACAGCGCTGATGAGAAAGAGATACGTTTCGAGTTCGCAACAATAGATAATAAAAGGAAAGCATTCGCAACCTGGCTAGAGGTGGACTATGCCGAAACTATCAACACTTTCTTTGTCGATGGGGCTATCGAAAACCCAGCGCAGAATTCGCGCCATGACCGTGTTGCTGGCGATTTCCCTGATACTTGCCGGGGTGGCGGCGGCGCAAAAGGACACGGGTAGCATTGTAGGAACGGTTAGGGATCAGTCTGGCGCGGCAGTTACCGGCGCCAAGGTGGATGTGACAGACGTGGATCGGGGCACCAGCTTCGACACCACCACCAATTCGACTGGGGAATACGTCGCAGGTCCATTGAAATCCGGGCGATACAACGTAACCGTACAGAAGAGCGGATTCAAGAAGTCGGTGGTTGGGCCAATAGAGCTGAATGTGCAGGAGCGGCCGGCGGTGGACGTGACATTGCAGGTGGGCCGGGTTGAGGAGGCTGTGACCGTCACGTCACAAGGCCAGCAGCTGGAGACGGAGACATCCGATCTCGGTCAAGTCATCAGCGCTCGCCGAATTTCGACCCTCCCTCTCAACGGACGTAACTACGCCCAGCTGGCACAACTGGGCGCAGGGGTGGCGCCAAGCGAGCCGGGTTCGCGAGTTTCGGCCAGCTACGGCTTCAGCGCCAACGGTGCGCGAGCTCTGCAAAACAATTTTCTGCTTGATGGAGTAGACAACAACGCGAACCTTGGCGATGTACTGAACGAGACTGCGTTCGTCATTCAGCCTTCCGTGGATGCGATTGCGGAATTCAAAGTGCAAACCAACGCCTACAGTGCCGAGTTTGGCCGCGGGAATGGCGCCATTCTGAACGCAGTCATCAAGTCGGGTACCAACCAGTTTCACGGCGGCGTTTATGACTTTCTAAGAAATGAAAAGCTGGACGCGACCAATCCGTTTGAAGCATTCGGTCGTCAGCCTTACAGGCAAAATCAATTTGGCTTCACCATCGGCGGTCCGATTATCAAGAGCCGCACGTTTTTCTTTGGCGATTACGAAGGATTACGCGTCCGCCAGGCGATCCCACATTTAAGCCTGATTCCGACAGCCACTATGATTGGCGGCGATTTCAGTGACCTTCTTACCAGCACGTTCGCTCCGCAAGTGGCGCTGGACGGAAACCCTATCGCCAACTCAACTGCTCTCGATTGCAATGGAAACCCAACCTTCGTCGGCGAAATTTTCAATACCCGGCTGACAAAGGTCTCAAACCTTAATCCCAACGGCTTCTGCGGCTTTCCGATTAACGGTTCTGGGGCGCCCACCAATATGTTTCCTGCTCGCGGGATCGACCCGCTGGCGTCGCGGCTTTCGGCACTGTTTCCCTCCCCCAATGCCGATATTGCCGGAAACAATTTCCTCTCCAACCCTAAGCGCCGTGAGAGCCGGAACAATTTCGATATTCGCATTGACCACAAGATCAGCCAAAAAGACGACGCGTTTGGGCGCTTCAGTTATGAGGACCAGCCCAGTCGAATTCCCTCGCCCTTCAACAACGCATTGGATGGCGGCGGCTTCTTCGACGGAATAGAAGACAACTCCTATCGCAGTGTCGCCCTCAGCGAGACCCACCTCTTTTCGCCGACCCTGGTGAACGAATTCCGGGTTGGATACAACCGGATCAATTCGCACCGCTTTCAACTCAATTTCAATCAGGACATCTCCGGCCAACTTCAATTCCCAGGCGTACCTTTCACTCCGATTAATGGCGGGCTGCCGAGCATCTCTTTTGCGGACGGGACGGCGACGATTGGGAGTTCTGGCTTCTTGCCCTCGGTCGAGAAACAGAACAGCTATGTATTCACAGACAACCTGACGTGGATCAAGGGCCGCCATGCGCTGAAATTCGGTGGCGAAATTCGGGTAGAGCAGTTCACGATTTTCCAGCCTGCGGCCTCGCGCGGCGAAATGGGATTTGGCAGCGAATTTACCGACAATCCAGCCTCTCCTGGCACTGGCGGCAATGCGTTCGCCACCTTTCTGCTCGGCATTCCAGATTTCGGCGACATCACCAGCCTGCACAATGTTGACTATCGGCGGCAGATCTATGCCGGCTACATACAGGATGACTGGAAGGCAAGCGACCGATTGACGCTGAATCTGGGGCTGCGGTATGAGCTTTTCAGCACTATCAAAGAGCACAATAACGAGTTGGCGACGTTTGATTTTTCCTCACTATCACTGATTGTTCCAAAAGGGCAGCAAGCCCAGCTCACGCCCACGATTGCTGCCAGCATTCCGGTTCAGCGCAACGGATCGCGCGGGCTGATCGACCCTGACTTGAATAACTTCGCGCCGCGCGTCGGGCTGGCTTACCGATTCACCGACAAGCTGGTTTTGCGTAGCGGGTATGGGATTTTCTACGGCGGACAGGAAAATGGGCCGTTCTCCAATCCCAGCCCGGGCTTCAATCCTCCTTTCTTCTCTTTGCAGGCCTTCAATACCGGCTGCGGAGCTTCTTCTGCGAATTCAACTTCCGGGCAGATTGATTGTTCGATTCCGAATTTCAATGTCTTCTCGCAGGGCTTTCCCGCGACTGCTCTTTCCGATCCGAACGTTCCCATTCTCTATTCCCTGGCTCCCCACCTTCGCACTCCTTACAACCAGCAATGGCATTTTGGATTTCAGTACCAACTGCCGGCAGATTCGGTGCTTGATATTTCGTACGGTGGATCTCGAGGTTTGAAGTTGTTTGGCTTTTACAATGGCAACGAGGCTGTGCCGACCGTGGATTCTAGCGCGGCCACCGCACCCCGCCGCCCCGCGAAGAAACCTTTGGATCCTTCTCTCCCTTGCGATCTGGCCAACCCTGACAACTGCGACCCGGTGTTTGATACCTCGATCGCCACATTCCGATCCAACGTGAACTCCAATTACAACTCGCTGCAGGTGCGCCTGGAAAAACGCACTACTCACGGGCTGCAGTTTCAAGCTTCCTATACCTACAGTCATGCTCTCGACGACGCCTCGAGCGCGAGCCTCGGATCGCAAAACCAGGGCGACTTCCGCGATCAGCTTAATCCTGGGCTGGAATACGGAAATGCCGACTTCGATGTCCGGCATCGGTTTGTCTTCAGTTACATGTACGAGCTTCCTTTCGGCAAACAGAAGGCATTCGGCGGCGGCGCTTCCGGCTGGCTCGACCAGCTCATAGGCAATTGGCAAGTGGCTGGGATTACGACGGCGTCCACCGGGAATTGGTTTACGCCCACAGATACGGCTACCAATCTTGCCAATTCCGACGGCGGGGGAACTGTGTTTAATGCGGCGCGGCCAAACGTTGTCGGTAACCCAAACGGCAAGCCTTGTCTCGCAGGAACTCTGTTTAACACCTGTGCATTCGCCACCAACGCGACCGTGGGCACTTTTGGAAATGCTGGCAGAAACATCATTCGCGGTCCGGGCTTCCAGAATTGGGACATTTCGTTCTTTAAGACGATCCCGATCCGCGAGGAGATGCGATTTGAATTCCGAGCAGAGTTCTTCAATGCATTCAATCATCGCAATCCGCTGTTCAGCAACCCGAATAATGTCGAGGAGAACATCGCCACGGAACACGGTCTGGACAATCTGCCTGGCCAAAGCGGATGTTCGAACGGCAACCTGAACACAAACTGTGGGTTTGGATTCGCACAGGCCGCGCGCGATCCACGTTTTATTCAATTCGCGTTGAAATTCTATTTCTAGACTGCGTTTGCAAGAATCCAAGAATCAAGGTGCGTGGTGTGATCTCAGTATCACGAATGATGAATACAAGCGGCGTTTTTCGACTTGCGGTTCTTCTGGTTCTCCCGGGGGCGTTGCTTGCTCAGGAGATCGGGTACAAAGCCGCCTCCGACGCAGACCAAAAGAAGACCCTGCTATTACGCGATTTCCAGCCGCAGTCTATGTTGCACGCGCCCGTACACTCCGTGAACCGCGCACGCTTTCCGGTTTTTGACGTCCATCAGCACGTGAATGACGCCATGCACATCGAGGACCGCGTACCGCCGGCGGAGCTGGTCAAGCGCATGGATGAGCTCAACATTAAGACCGTTGTGATTCTTACCGGGATGTGGGGCGACAAACTGCAGCAGGTTCTGGATGAAATGGTCAAGCCCTATCCGGGCCGTTTTGTAGTGTTCACGCAGATCGATTGGAGCAAGATTGACGATCCAGATTTCGGCCAGGAAATGGTGCGGCAGATTGATGACAGCGTTCGCCGTGGCTCCCGAGGTCTAAAAATTCTGAAGGACTTCGGCCTGGGGGTGCGGCACAAGAACGGCCAACTGCTCGCGATAGACGACCCACGCCTTGATCCCATTTGGGATGAGTGTGGCCGTTTGGGTATTCCGGTGGCAATTCATACCGGCGATCCCGAAGCCTTTTTTCGCCCAATCGATGGCAAGAACGAACGCTATGACGAATTGATCGAGCATCCCGACTGGAGTTTCTATGGCCCGCGGTTTCCGAGTCTGGAATCGTTGTTAGAGGCTCGTAATCGCGTCTTTGCCAGGCATCCCAACACAACTTTTATCTCGCTGCACATGGGTTGGCCGGAGAACCTCGACTGGGTCGAGCAAATGCTGAAGAGATATCCGAATGTGTACGCCGAGTTCGGAGCTCGCGAAGCCGAACTGGGCCGGCAGCCTCGGCGAACACGGAAGTTGTTTCTGGATTATCAGGATCGGATCATGTTCGGCACGGACAACGGCCCGGAAGTCGAAATGTATCGCAACAACTTTCGCTGGCTTGAGACTGCGGACGAGGAATTTGACTACTGGGGTTACCCCAGTCAAGGCCGCTGGAGAATCTCGGGGCTGGATATTCCCGACCCGGTTCTGGAAAAGATATATCACCTCAATGCCGAAAGGCTGTTTCGAAATATTCCGAAGCAGGCGCCAATACGATAGGCGTCGTACTCACACAACCGCGCAGCACGCTACGGGAGAGAGGTTTGGGGAATCCACTACAGAAACTGCTGAGTTTGAGCGAACCCGAGAAGACCGCGCGGGGCCTGAAGCATACTCCGCAAGAGATCTTTCGACAGCCGACAACTTGGAAAAAGACCTACCAATACTGTCTCGAGCGCAATCCCGAGATTGGGGACTTCCTAAAGAAAGCAGGCATCGGCCGGAGAGGCACGAGTTCGCCGACCGTATTTCTAGTAGGCGCTGGGAGCTCGGACTACGTCGGCAGGGCGCTGACCCACTTGTTGCGTCAGCGCTGGTGCTGTGAAGTGCATGCCGTTCCCAGTACAGATCTGTTGCCTGACATGGATCGTTACCTCATTCGGGGAAGAGATTACTTATGGATTTCATTCTCGCGGTCGGGAGATAGCCCTGAAGGGGTGGCTGTACTGGACAAAGCGCTCCGCACGCTTCCGCAGGTGCGCCATCTGGTGGTCACCTGCAGTGCGACTGGAGCCATGGCAGAGCGGTGCTGCGGCAACAGTGGAAGTGCTCTTTCGCTGGTGCTGGGCGAAGCAGTGAATGACCGTGGCTTGGCCATGACCAGCTCATTCAGCAACATGGTTATCGCTGGCCAATGCCTCGCCCACAGCGAAAGCCTGGAGTCGTATGTCGACACACTAGAATGCATGGTGCAGTTGGGCGACCAGGTAATCGGCAGCGCGGCGGAAGCCGCCTTTTCGATTGCTCAAAGAATGTTGTCCAGAGCATGTTTCGTTGGGTTGGGCGCGCTTGCCGCCGTAGCGGATGAATCTGCGCTGAAGTTGTTGGAACTTACCGCCGGGAAAATTCACACTATATCGCAATCCACGCTCGGCTTACGTCACGGTCCTATGGCGGGGATCGACGAGAATACTTTGTTCGTGCAGTTTTTGTCCAATGACCCTCGACGCCGCAATTACGACGTGGATCTGCTGCAGGAAATTGGACAGAAGAAACTTGGAGGGGCGCGGCTGATTATTATTCCTGGGTCCGAGAACTCGTCTACTCTGGCGGAATACGCTGTCTGCTTAGAGACGCCCAAGGATTTTCGCGACGAGTACCGGCCTCCCTTAGATGTGATCGTGGGTCAATTGCTTGGCCTATTTTCATCCGTTCGGGCCGAGTTGAAGCCGGACCAACCCAGTCCGAATGGGACAATAAGCCGGGTTGTTTCTGGTGTTGCGATCTACTCGTAGCGACAACTACAAGTCACGTGCAGAAGGGAAAATGTCACAGCTTGACGTATGTGTCGTTGGCGAAGTCAATCTCGACCTCGTCCTCTATGGACTGCCAAAGGAGCTGATCCTCGACCGCGAGCTCTTGGCGAACAAGATGGCACTGACGCTGGGAAGTTCCTCCGCAATTTTTGCGCACAATTTGTCCGCGCTGGGTACGAAGGTTGGATTCATCTCGAAAATCGGTTGCGATCCGTTAGGCAAGATAGCTTTGGAGCGGTTGGCCGCAGCTGACGTCGACGTTAGCCGCATACATCAGACCGCGACACGCACCATGACTGGGCTCACTGTAGTGCTGCCCCAGCCCCAGCATCGCTACATTCTCACTTATCCCGGCACGATGTTTGAAATGCAATATTCCGATATCGATATGAGCTACGTACGCACGGCGCGTCATTTGCATCTTTCGTCGTTTTTTCTACACCGGGCGCTACGGCCACGTATTCTCGATCTTTTCCGTCAAGCCAAATCCGCTGGGCTGACAACTTCGCTCGATACTAACGATGATCCGGAAAACAAATGGGGCCAGGACTTGCTCGAGGTTCTGAAATATGTCGACGTCTTCCTTCCCAACGATCGCGAAGCTAAGAAGATCGCCCGTACACCGGACCTTTCCGAAGCTATCAACCTGCTTGCTAGTCTGGCCAAGGTCGTAGTGGTCAAGCGTGGTTCTGCTGCCGCGATCTGTCGGTCTGGGGAGGAACAGGTGAGTCTTGTTCCGCCAACGGTGACGCCTGTCGACGATGTAGGCGCAGGTGACAGTTTCGCCGCCGGATTCATTCATCAATTCGTAAAAGGAGCCAAACTCGAGGATTGTCTCGCATACGCCAATATGGCTGGCGCTTACTCGACCACGAAGGAAGGTGGCACAGAGGCCTTCCGTGACCGGACAGCCTGGGCCACTTTTACGCGACGCCAGACGAATTTGGCGCGGTGAGGAAGCTCGCCTTCCTGGAAGATGGCTCTTATACCAAGGTCACGTCAATGCCGGCCTTTTTTAGCGCTTGCAAATCAGACTTCGGAACACCACGGTCGGTTATGACGTGATGCAAGGCGGAAGGCGGCGCAATCAAGGAAAGGCTTCGCCGTCCGAACTTGCTGGAGTCACACGCCGCCACCGTGCGTTTTGAAATTTCAACCATCACGCGGTTTACCTTTGCCTCCAGCAGGTTGGGTGTGCTCAGGCCGTAGTTAACATCGAACCCATCCACTCCTAAAAAAAGTATGTCGGCGCTCAAACGCCGGAGGGACTCCTCCGCAATCGGACCGACGAGAGAAAATGAGTTCTTGCGAACTGTACCCCCGCTCAGGATGACCTCCACCGAAGACCCGGCGAGTTCGGCAACGATATTCACTGCATTGGTAATGACGGTCAAGTTCTGAAAATTACGCAAGGCGCGGGCGATCGCCGTGGTAGTAGTTCCGGAATCCAGAATCACAACCTGACCTTCTGAGACTAGGCGCGCGGCAGCCACCGCGATACGCAACTTTTCCTTGCGATGAAGTTTCTCCTTTTCCCGCAAGGTAGGATCTTCCAGTGCACCGTGGCGGGCTGGCAGGGCACCGCCGTGCGTGCGGTGAATCAGGCCGGCAACATCAAGGGCGTCCAAGTCCTTCCGGACCGTGACTTGAGAAGTCTTAACGCGTCCGTCGTGCTGCAGGATTTCGAGGATCGCGCGCCGGCGTTCTTCATTCAACAAGTTGTTTCCTTGGACATTTGGCATGGTTGGCGGCTTGGAGCGAGGTGCCCCGGGCTTTCTTTATATCGGATTGCGCCTTCCGTTCACAACCGACCGCATGTTCCGCGGAGACGCAGACAAGAGCAGATATGATGACGCTAAGGCGCGGAAATGGGTGACGCCTCCAGCAACAGATGTTCGTTGAAGTCCGCATTCAACTTGCCCACTGGACCGGTTACGGTGCCATAGTCCTTCCCATTCACGTAATCCGTAACGTGATACTGACCAGCGCTTAAACCTCGCAACTCCAGTTCCCCGGTCCACGATCCAGTGGAGTTGGGCCCTCCCGAATCCTGAGGTGGGACATAGAACGCGTAATACATCTTCTTGTCCTTCTCAATCGCGTAACCTTCAGGCTTGTCATATCCCGTGACATACAGATCTCGGAACGTGCCCTTTGAAAGCATCATGCGGTTGTAGAGGCTGATCCATTTTTTCCAGTGAGCCTCTTTGTCCGGCGTGAGCACGACATTCTTGAACTTAGGCCCATAATCCGGCGAGGTGAACTTCGTGCCGAGTATTCCTCCCGTGCCAAGTGTCGAGGCAAAGTCACGCCCTAGATCTTGCTCATTTCCATTTATGGATGTGATCCTGGTCAGCTCGACATGATCTCCGTAAACAGCCGCATTGGGTCCCAGCAACGCTTTGTACATCTTGATCCGGCGGCGTACCTGCACCGAGCCCACCGGATCGGCCGTGACCGCCTGATCCATGTACCGAAACCAGGCCAAACTTGGTGGCGTTCCGCACGGGCAACTTTGCGTGACGCTTTCCGGCTTCAGGGCGCGCGTGGTTTCAAAAATCGTTTTATACACGTCGGCCATGGCATAAACCGAGTCCATCGGCGACTTGTGGTGGTGCTTGGGGTTGTAGCACTTGGGCGTGGAAAAAATATTGTCGAGCTTGTGCCCGTCAAAGTCCCATTCTTTGATAAAGCGTTCCGTCAGCCGTTTGTAATAAGCCTGCACCTCTGGGACGGCGGGGCAAAGAGTGGGCAAGTTGCGTGCCATGAGCGCGGGCTTGCCGCTCTTATCCAACACCAGCCAGTCCGGATGTTCTTTCACTACTTCCGAGAGATCATATTTATGTTCACCGTAAACGCCGTGGCCGTTTTCCGCACCCAAAGGCAACCACCAGAGTTGTACTTTGATTCCCTGGCTGTGAAATTCCCTCACCATTTTTTGGAGCGAATCGCCGGGGAACGTATCCTGCCGAGGTTGCCAGTCGCCATAATTATTGAACCAGCGATCATCGAGGGTGGCCCAATGTATGCCCAGTTCCTTGAGCTTGGGAATCGTATCCAGCATCTGCTTCGGCGTGACGTTCTCCTCGTATAGTTCTCGTCGTTATTGGTGGGACGCGACAGACCTTCGCGGTCCACCATCTTCGACCAGATACTCAAAGGCTCATAATAGTCGCCCGAATAGACGGCTACGAAGACGCGGGGGGTGGAATACACGTCGCCAGGTTTAAGAATGGTTTTGGGCGAAAGCTGTACCGCCGCGTGCACGCGACCGTCCGCCTGCGTACGCACTGGAATCGATACACTCAGGGGAAGCGTCTCTACGTGTCCAATCGCTTCACCGACACTCCGCGTCCAGAAAGCCACGACCGGAATACCACCACCGACGCGTCCAAGGTCGCCTTTTGTTTCCACAGGAACCCCGAAAGGATTTTCTTGCGAGAACTTTTTCGTGATTGGCAATACATCATCTTTTCCCCATCGGATGCTGGCGCCATGGAACGACCACATGTCGTAGGGCGCGACCTGAGAATCCGTCAAGGACGCATCTAGTCTCCGCTCAGCAAGCG
>WNFR01007072.1_pt1 | contig 11430 bp, 12 predicted proteins | sample 5400221 | NCBI WGS metagenome assembly WNFR01 (sample SAMN13153357, study PRJNA577476) | soil metagenome | isolation source: 40 cm soil under Madrone tree | place: USA:California | collected 2016-06-14 | reverse complement strand
AAGCGGCAATGAATAGCCGCTCTGGGCGACTTGCGAGCCAGCCGTGCCGGGTGCGACGAGGACGGCCACAAAGGCGACGTATAGCGATGGGGCGCGCATCTTTATCCTCCGACAGATACCAGTAAAATCAGGCAGGCCACGGCGCCTTGCACGTCCGACCTGCCGCCGCCATATCCTCCTGGCGCTACGGTTGCACCGGGCCGGAGTTCCGACTGATCCAAAGCGCTCACAAATAAAATAAATTGAACATACCCGGGTCGACGCGGATTTCCCGGTGGAAGCTCCCCTGTGAGCGGACGGACCGGCCGCACGTCATGCAGCTACCGCTTTTGCTTTTTTTCGATTTTCATCCAACCGGCGGTCGACCAGCCCGACGATTGCGTCGACGACCGAGTGGCTCATCCCCTTTTGTGCTGCGAGGAGTTGCACCAGCTTGTCGGCGCGCTCGATGTTTGCGGCGCCATTGTTGAGGGCGCGAGCGGCAGAAGCCGGACGGGTCAAACTCTCAGCCGCCGCGGCATATTTCTCGAAGGGGACCAACTCTTCACGCGAGGCGCCAAGGGCAACGCAGACGTCAATGACAAAGTCATAGACCGATTTCGATTCCCGCAGGTTTGAGTGTACCGCTTCTCGCGCAGTCCTCATGCCATCCCTGGTAATACACCGGTAATTTCCGGCGAGAAGCATCGACCATTTGGCGAGAGGAACAAAAATTGACTCGCGCACGCGTAATTTTACAGGGACATCGATTTTCCCGTCCGGGGTGTCGAAGCGGACTGAATCAATATCTCTCTCGAGCTTGCGCAGGATCACATTGCTGGCTTCATTGTCGAAGCCGCTGACCTTGAAGTTCGTCGGAAGGGTCACGTGCAGTACGTTGGCATTTTCGTCCGGCGGACGAATCGCCTGAGGATCGGGACTGCAAAGGGTGAGCGTGCCCGGATCAAAGCTGTCCCACACAGACGGGTCTGTATAAGCTGGTTTCAGGGCGTCGTAGTCGAGGCCGGGAATACGCTTAACATAGGGCAAAGGCGGCATGTTCATGATCGACATGCAGGGCACGCGGGATTTAGCGATCCGATCAAGCAGTTCACGCACACCCCGAGAACCGTATTGGGGCTCTTGCATTGCGAGCCCGATCAAATCGAAATCCCGGGGGTCAATTTCTTCCGGCCCCGCAGCCGATACCTTGCCCGGCAGGTTGCGGGAGTCGATCTCGATGAGATCTTGCCTGCCTCTCACCGGCATCCGCACGCGAAAGCCCTCGGCGTTGATCAGATCTGCTTCGGGCGGCAAACAGACCAGCTTCACCGTATGGCCGCCAAAAAGAATCTTGGACGCCAGCAAGGATCCATAGGAAGCGCCGAGAATGAGAATATTGTGGTGCGTCATGAAGTTGTTCCTGGAAAGTCGGGATCGGGCGGACGTCGAACGCCACCCACCCGATCGATTGGCGTTTCTGTTCGGCTTGCGATCACCCCGGCGGATGCTCTTGGCTTCGCGATCGCCGAGGAGACCAGCGTCATTTTCAGTTGGAAGGTTGTTTCGGAGTGCGCGTCAGCCGCAAAAAGATGTGCGCTTGGCTGGATCGTCTGTGCAACTGAGCTCGCCGAGAAGCAAGCATCCGTTGCACAGACTTTCTGTCTTAGAGTTCCTTGAACGCCGTTTCCCTTGCGGCGAATACGGCGACAAGGGTGATCAATCCGAGACCGATCAAGTATAGGGATATCATTTGAGTCCCGCCTGCCAAAGCAAGCAGGCTGGTCGCAATCAAAGGAGCGAAGCCGCCGCTCAGGGCGGCCGAGATCTGACATCCCAGAGAGGCGCCGCTGTAACGCACCTTGGTTCCGAAAAGCTCGGGCAGGAACGCGGCTTGCGGCCCGAACATCAGACCGTGGCAAAGGCTCATCGCCACGGCAATTGTGATGGTGATTGTCGTCGGGTCTTTTGAATCCAGGAGCTGGAACAAGGGAAACGCGAATAGTACCGAGAAAATAGCACCAGCGATGTATAAGGGCTTTCGCCCGACGCGATCCGAGAGCAATCCGAACAGCGGCACCGTAACCAACTCCAGAAGCGCGCCGTAGAGCACCGCATCGAGTATCAACGCACGCGGCAGCGAGAGCTTCGTCGCCGCATAGAAAACCAGGAAGACCGTAAGAATGTAAACCCAGGCGACTTCAGACACCTTGAGACCGACAGCGATGAGGAAATTCTTCCAATCCTTAACAAATACATCGACGATGGGCAGTTTCGCGATCTCGTCGCGCGCTCGGATATTTTCGAACTTCGGTGTTTCGACGAGTTTGAGTCTGACGAACAAGCCGACGCCGACAAGCACGAAGCTCACCAGGAACGGTACACGCCACCCCCAAGCCAGGAAGTCCGCCTCCGGTAATTTTGCGACCGCCGAAAATACGACTGTTGCCACCACGAGTCCGAGCGGGAAGCCAACCTGAACAAGGCTGCCGAGAAAGCCGCGCTTTTTCGCGTCACTGCTCTCGATCACCATCAGGACCGCGCCACCCCATTCTCCTCCGATGCCTATGCCCTGCATCAGGCGGAGCACGATAAGAAGGATCGGGGCCAGGATCCCGACGTGTTCATAGGTTGGCAAAAACCCGATTAGGAATGTGCCACCGCCCATGATGATCATCGTGAGCGTCAACATCGCCTTCCGACCCAACCGGTCTCCGAAATGGCCAAAGATCGCGCCACCGACCGGACGCGCCACAAAGCCAACAGCGTAAGATCCGAACGCGGCAAGCGTCCCCACGAGCGGATCAAAATTTGGGAAGAACAACTTGTTGAACACCAACGCGGCGCCCATGCCGTAGATGAGAAAGTCATACCATTCGACGGTAGTGCCAAGGACACTAGCGAGCACGATATGCCGGAGCCTTGAAGGTGCGGCTCGGTCGGTCAGACTTAGCGCGTCGATTGCGGTCATTCGTTTCCTCCTGGTTAACCTTTGCGGGTCTTCGTAGCCCGTCTTCCGGAGGAAAGTTTCGTCCATAAGACTGGACTTGTCAACTAAGTTTCCTTATAAGATACAAATTAATCCGAATGTTTCTTTTCAAAAGAGGAGGCCGCATGCCGAAAACGAGTTTCATCATCCACGTTTACGATGACGTGGAACCGATTGATGTCGGCGCCACTTTTGGCGTTCTTTCCATGGCGAAGCGCGTGGACCCTGGGATCGAGATTGCGATCGTGGCCCGCAAAGCTGGCCGTGTACGCTTGGCCAGCGGGCTCGAAATTATCGCCCCCTACGGCCTCTCGAACTGCCCGTCGGGTGACGTGCTCATGATTTTGGGTGGCGCGGCCTGGCCCGAGCAAACCAAAGATGAGCAAACGCTGGCGTTCATCCGCTCATTCGGAACTGGCGGGATCGTGGCCTCGGTGTGCACAGGCGCCCTGATCGTGGCAGCCACCGGAATGCTGGACGGAAAGACGGCGACCACCAGGCGTTATGCGCCCCGTGGCGTCGAGACGCCCCTCTCCCTCCTGGAGAAGCTTTATCCCCAAGTGCAGGGCTCGGAGGCGAGGTTCGTGGACAATGGAGCCGTCGTAACAGGCGGAGGTGTCGTTCTGGCGGTGGACACAACGCTGCATCTCATCGCCAGACTGCGCGGCAATGAGGTGGCCGAGGAGACAGCTCGCATTATCGAATACGCCTGGAGCGGAGACGGAACCGCTTTGAAACTTTAGGAAGGTTCACAAAAAGTTGCTTGATAGCTGTTGACATATAGATAATTTTGTATCCTAATAGGATACAAACCTATATACGAGGAGGAAACCAATGGATCCGCGTTTTGAGACCAAAGAACCCACGCCCGGTGGTTCGGTCTACGTCAAGCCGACTAATATGGATTGGAAGCCATCTCAGTTCGAAGGCATCCAGATCAAGGTCCTCTACGAACGGCCGGAAGTGGGCGAGCTCACTTGCCTGCTCAAATGGGAACCTGGGGCAAAACTCCCGTTCCACCAACATCCCGAACTTGAACAGAGTTTCGTCCTGGAAGGATCGTTCTACGATCACGACGGCATCTGCCGAGCCGGTGAATTCGTCTGGCGGCAGCCCGGTTCCTATCACGAGACCAGGAGCGACGAGGGTGCGATCCTGTTGGCGGTCTACAAGAAGCCGAATGTTTTCGGCCATACCGCCGGGTTTGGCGTTGAAGCGGAACCAAAAAAGGAAACAGCCCCCGCGGAATAGACTGATCTCCCAGACTTGACGAGGCGCATCGTGATGCGCCTCGTATTTTTTTCGGTGGTTCCGACGTAACAATGCGCCGGCCGCAAATTTTTCAAACGCGATCTGTCGGTTCGTACATCACCACCAGGGCCTTGGCTTCGCCATTCTTGCCCCTGCCGCGGTGTCGCTTTCGGGCATCGAAATAGATGCAATCTCCGGGCATTAGTTCAAACCGCTCCTCACCCACTTCGAATTCAACTATTCCGCTCAGAACAAAAATAATTTCCTCTCCGGCATGCTCGAAGAAGACCTCTTTTAGTATCTGCTGGGGAAAAGTGAAAAGGAACGGTGACATGTGCCGCAGCGTGGCGCTTTGCGCCAACGATTGATAGTCATAGCCAAAGGACGATCCTCCGCGAACAACGCTGCGCCTTTCGTTAGCCCGCACCAACGAGACGCCCCGACCATCCGCAATCGCATCCTTACGTTCAGCTTCAAGCAGACTGGAGAGGTCCGTGCCCAGCGCCCGTGCCACCTTGGAGAGGGTGGCTAGAGGGGGGGTCTGCCGGCCAGTCTCAACTTTCGAAAGGTAGCCTTTCGTGAGACCGACTTCCTGAGCAAGAGAATCCAGCGTTCGCTCCTGCGCTTTGCGCAATTTCCTGATCCTCCCGCCAAGCAAGTCAGGCGCGTGAACTGTCTCGGGCTCCTTTTCTGGTACGTCGATTTCCATTGAAATGCGTATCCTGATGGGTTGTGCAAATTCCGCCGACGTGCCAGCGCGGCGCATCGGGTTTAGGCGCTTGGAAACAACTTACCCGACTCTTTGGAAAATTTCCAGCAATACGGAGGGATTGCATCGCCATAAGTTTCCTGTTATGAAACTAATGATGTTTTCTGGGAGAGCCGAGATGAATGTCCGGCGCTACAAGGTTGTTCGCAAGGTCGAGGAAACGCCAAACGCCGTTTCGATCTACTTCTCCGCCGAGGACGGTCTACCGCTCCAACCGTTTCGGGCCGGTCAATACCTTATGCTTCGCATCCCTGGGATGGGTGAGCGCGCGTATGTTTTATCGGCCTTCTCTCCTCAACCGAAAACTTATCGTATCACGGTGACGCTAAAGGGCTGGCCAGACACGACTGGTCACTGCGCCTCTACTTACTGGCACGACACAGTTGTAACCGGCGATGTTGTGGAGGCGGTCGGCCCCGCCGGCACATTTCATCTGCCGGATCAGCTTGATCGCCCGTTCGTCTTCATTAGTGCCGGTATCGGCGAGGCGCCTATGACCGCGATAGCCGAGGAACTCGCTATCCGGGCTCCTCTCCATCAGGCTTGGTTTCTGCACGGTACGACCAACGGCGCCACTTTTGCCCTCAAGGGTAAGCTGGGATTTCTGCGTTCGGACCTTCCGAATAGTCAATGGCGGGTATGGTATAGTCGTCCGCGCTCGAGTGACCGCCAGAATAAAGATTATGATATTTCGGGCCAGTTGGACTTGAGCATCCTCGATCAACTTCAACCCACAAGCGACTTCGACTTTTATGTTTGTGGCCCCGACGAGTTCGTGGGCTCTACGACCATCAGTTTGCGCAGACTAGGCATTCCTGACAGCCGAATTTACACGGAGGCTCTAGGGACGGCGGATCAAGCCGACTCAGAGGTAGTCGAAGAAGATATTGACGTTGCGCCTCTCGAGCCGCGAACCATCAATTTCATCCGCTCCGGCAAAAGTGCAACCTGGACACCCAGCCACGGTTCGATTCTGGAATTTGCAGAGCATCTCGGACTTTCCGCAGCGTTTTCTTGCCGCACCGGGATGTGCGGCAAGTGCGCGCAACGGATCGTTTCCGGAGGAGTGCTTCCGATCCGGAAAACACATGCAATACCCCGTGAAGGTCACCAGCTCATGTGCTCGAACGTGCCAAGCACCGATTTGGTAATCGACCTCTGAATAAAGCGGTCTTGCGCCGCTAACCCTTGAGCCGTTCAGGCTCTCGCACCAGTCGTTGTGGCGCTTGGGCCATTTTGGCCCTGGTGCGAGACGCTCTGGCAGGCGATAGAGCCGACGAGACCGCTCGTCGCGATCGATCTGGTGGAAGTCAGAATGTCAGGGCGCTGATCGCGCGTTGAACCGCGCTACGCGCCTCGATCGCCCTGAACCAACGCGCAACATGGGGGGTGTCGGTAAAATCGACGCCCGCGAACTCACGCCGCCAGATCCAGCCGAAGTTAGCGATATCCGCAATCGAGTACTCGCCCGCCACGTATTCAGCCTCGGCAAGCCGGCCATCGAGAACCTTGAGCGTCCGCTTCGCTTCGCCGTGGAAGCGCTCGATCGCCAGCGGGAGCTTCTCCGGCGCCAGTTTCTGAAAATATCCGGACTGCCCGAACGCGGGTCCAAGCCCTGCGGCATGAAAGAACAGCCATTCGAGGCAGCGAATTCGTCCCACCGGATCGGTGGGAACGAGGCGGCCGCACTTCTCGGCCAGATAAAGCATGATCGCCGCCGATTCCGTGATCGTAATCGGCTGCCCAGCGGGGCCATCATGATCCACGATGACCGGAACCTTGCCGTTGGGATTGAGCTTGAGGTGGCTCGGCGCCTTCTGCTCCCCTTGCCGGATGTTGATCGGTTTGACCGAATAGGCGAGGTCCAACTCCTCGAGCAGAATCGGCACCTTAATACTGTTGGGCGTAGCCCAGGCGTAGAGATCGATCACAAACGTCCTTCCTTGATCGGGCTTGCCGATGGTCTTGGCGCTCGGGCTAGGTCCAGCTTTGCATCGGACGCGCTCTTGGGATTGCCGATCCAGTTCAGCAGCACGAGCGCACCGACCGTTATCGCCGCCCCGGTCAACTGGAGCCCCGTAAATTTTTCGCCGAGGAAGGTGACGGCGCCGGCAAGACCAATCACCGGAGTGAGGTAGAGGAAAGTACCGACGACGCTCGGGGCCATGCTGCGCATGGCCGCAAGGTAAAATGAGAAGGCCAGTGCGTATTGGACGATGCCTGAGCCGAGGGCCAATGCCCAAGTCGATATCGGCAGGGCACCGAGATCGACGATGTGGCCCCGCAAAATCTCGATTGGCAGAATAACCAGGGAGAGAATCCCAGCCGCCAGCTGCTGACAGGCGACAACAAGGATCGGATCGCGATCACGCATGACGCGGCTGGAGAGGACAATATAGAGGGCAGCTGCGAGGGTGCCCAGGGCGATCAAGCCGTCGCCGCGCAGCCCGCCGAAAGTCACGCCATTAATGCCGATCGCCAACATTAGACCCGTCAGCGCGACGGCGGAGAGCATGAAAAACCTGAGCGACAGTCGTTCGCGAAACAGTATGGCCGAGAGTGCGGCGATCATGATCGCTTCGGACGAAGCGATCAGCGTCGCATTGCCCGCCTGCGTCTCGGCGAGGCCAACGAGTCCCAGAACGAAGGCGAGACCCGGCTCAAGCAACCCAAGCCAAGCAATGCGTAGAGCGTCGCGCAGCGCCCCCGCTCGGACGCCGCGCGCCAGCAGGATCGTCCACAGGAACACAAGGCTGCCCGTCAGTTGAATCACGAGCAGCATGATCGGCGGTACTTGACCAAGGGCTCCCTTCGACATCACGGTCGCCGAGCCCCAGCAGAACGCCGAGAGCGTGGCGGCGAGAACACTGATGATCTGTGGCCGGTTCGTCATCGCTCGACCTCGCCCAGGGCGCTGGTAGTCGGCCAGTTGGCATCGGCCTTTGCGACGTTGCCAACGACATCGCCGCCCCAATCGGCTTGTACCTCTTTGTCGTAGTTGAGATAGAGCTTCCCATCGACGATGACGAACGCCGTCGGATCGGCGTCGGCTTTTTGGCCTTCCGCGGCCGCCAGGGCGCAGTAGCCGCCGTATTGCGGCAGATAACGCTGGGGGTCGGCGACGAAAGCGTCACGGTGTTGCGCGGTAGTGAAGCGGTAGGTGACACCGTCAAGGACGTGGAAGATTTCAGAACGGCCAAGCGCTGCCCGATGATCCATGACGTAAGCGACGGGATCGTAGCCGCGGAGCGCGACACCACTGACCTCGTTTACCGGTCCAGCGGGCGGCAGGGAGTTGCGAATGTTCGATTTCGTTACATGATCAAACCACCCTGCCGCCTACGCGCGCGACATACGGCGCTTGAAACTCTGCGCAAGCAAGGGCGGATTGCCCCGGGCTGCGTGGTGACCGGCTTCGGCAAGGCGCGTCGAGAGCGCGCGCCCGATCCCCTTCGAGGCGCCGGTAATGAGGAAACTCCGCGATCCGGTCATCATGCGACCAATCCCGTCTCGGGAAAACGGAGGGCGGCAAGTACGGCGTCTGGGTCGAGTCGGCGACGGTAGTCCACCTCGATATGTGCAAGCGTGACGCGACCGGTCGCTGCGATGACGAAGGTCGCCGGAACCGGCAGGCACCACTCGTCCGCGGCGTTGATCGCGGTGAGATCGATGCCGTTCGTGGCATAGGCTTGCGCCAGATCGGTGGGCAGCTGATAGACCAGCCGAAAGGCGCCGGCGACACGATTGCCGGTGTCGCTGAGCACGGCGAACGCCAGATCGTTCTTCTCGGCGGTCGACAGGCTGAGGTCAGGTCGCTCGGGAGAGATCGCGACAAGCTCGGCACCCAGGGCGTTGATCTCGGGCAACACGCGCTGATAGGCCTTGAGCGCGATGTTGCAGTAGGGGCACCATCCGCCGCGATAGAAAACCAGCACGACGGGGCCGCGAGACAGGGCGTCGCTCAGCGCAAAGCTGCCGCCGCGCGCATCCGGCAGCGAGAAGCCGGGCGCGCGACTGCCCACTCCGAGAACCTGCTCGACGAGACCGCTTGCTCGCAGCTCCTCGATCTGAGCTTCGTACAGCGCGCGCCGTTCAGGCGTCGCGCCGGCCTGCCACTGCTGGCGCCGGGCATCGAGTTCGTGCTGGAGACCTGCACGCATACCGTCCTCCTTGTAATCTGCCTCGCCGCGCATTACGCGGTCTCGATCGACGTTCGACGCGATCCCGAACGACGTGCAGTAGTCACCTCGCCATCAGTTCAACCAACGATGCTGTAAGCTTGCCGCCTGGACTCGCGAGCTCCTCGAGAATGCTGAAATGCTCATGGGAGCCGAGCGGGAGGTACTGTGCTCGGAGGTTGTTTGCGATCGATGCGCGATAGTATTCCTCCGACTGCCGGCGCAACTCCGGCAATTCGTCTCCGCCGACGGTCACGATGAGCGGTGGCGCCTGGGAGGGCAAATGAAGGAGTGGACTGTTGCGTCGGGCTTCCGGTTGATCTATTCCGAGCTTGTCGTTGAGATAACTAAGTCGAATCGGCTCGAGATCGAAGACGCCGCTGATGAGAATCGCGCCTTTGATCGCGGGCTCGGCGAGAACCATTGCCGTCAATTGGCCTCCAGCCGAGTGGCCCGCGACGTAGACGCCATCCGTGGCGGCGCCCAGCTCGCCAAGATGCCGGACCGTCCAGGCCACCGCTTGCCGAATTTCTTCGACGATGCCGTCCATGCGGATTGCAGGGGCCAGGGTATACTCGATGGTGGCGAAGTTGATGCCTTGGGACAACGGGCCTTCAGCGACGAAGCCGAAATGCTCCTTGTCGTTCATCTGCCAATAACCGCCATGAACGAATAGCAGTGTCGGAGCTCCTGGCCTTCCACATGGAAAGAAATCAATTCGGTGTCGTGGACCGTCGCCGTAGCGCAAGTCACGTTTGACGGGATTCGTTTGAAAGAGCGCCTCGGAACGTTTTTTCCACTCGGCAGCACGAGCTTGCTGCCGCGGACCGACCGCAGCCGCGTTGTTGTACGCCGCATCGAGGGCCGCTTGATCCATGTCGCGAAAGATCATCGTGTTGCCCCGAACCGGAAAGAGATTCCGGAACGCGTGCGATGAAGTCGGGAAACGGACCCCCTGCAGCAGAACGGTCGGCACTCCGCGATCGCCGGCCGCGCGATAGAAACCTTAAGCCCTTCGAAGGTGGCGGCTTGGCAATAAATCACGTCAGATTGCTCCGGACTGATCGGTGCGCCTCGAGTTCTTGGAGGCGCTGTTAGAATTCACCGCTACCTCACCATCTGTAACTTGTCAAATTATAATTAGACGGTTACTTTCGCCCTTTTGCGGTTTGGACACGCGATAGCCCGACACTGACCTCTCGGCCGCTACGGTGGTTCGTGTATGACCAGACGGCGCTGGGTTTCTCAACAGCAGCGCTGCAGCACGGATCCCAGCGTGGCATTCTCAGAGCAATGTCGTTCGCTTGCACTGGATCGGGCGCAGCGGGGCGTTCGAACAAAATCGCTCGCGTAATCCATCCCGCGCAATCAAAAACAGTTCCTGATAAGGAGTGTCTTCAGCCAAGTGTCTAAGTACTTTCGCAATGAATGCTCCTTGAATGCGCGTCAACCTACAGCGCTGCGCCAACCGCAACCATTCTCGCCGAACATATCCCGGCTATAACGACTCGTAGGTCGTGCGCACAGGACTGGCATTGGTCAGGCTGTCCGCAAGATAGTTGGCGAGTTCGCTGACGACGCGGGAATTGCTCCGCCGGCCGTAAGAGTAAACCAGCTCGACCGTCGGTAATTGCGGCAATCGCAGCCCGTGACGAACCACGCGTAGCGGCGGCGTGACCAGCGCGCGCGCCAGCACAGTGATCCCCATTCCTTCCACCGCAGCCGACTTCAGGCATTCAAAGCTGGGACTGACGAAGCTGAGGTGCCATGGCCGCTTGTGATCCTGCAGCGCACCCACCGCAAAGCGCCGATAGGCGCAGCCCTCGGGAAAAAGAATGAGCGGCACGGAGCTTTGCGTGTCTGGAGAATAGTTCGGTCCGCTAACCCAGACCAGTTGCTCGCGCAATGCGACGGTCCCGAGCTTTGCACCAGTCTCCTGTTTGAAGAATGCCAGGTCAAATTCGCCGCGCGCGCTGCGCTTCTGCAGGTTCTCCGATTGGTTGGCTTCGACCTCCAGCCCGACCATCGGATGTTTGTTCTTGAAGCGCGCCAGCCAGGTAGTGAAATCGCGCCCGAAAAAATCAAGGGGAACACCGAGCCTGACGAACCCGGTCAGCACGTCGTCCGACATCGACGCATAAGCTTCGTCGTTGAGCTGCAGAATTCGCCGCGCGTATTGCAGGAGCTTGCCGCCTTCGGACGTCAGTTCGAGCACGCGGCCCTTGCGCCGCGCCAGCAGGCCCTTGCCGATCTGCGTTCCGAGC
>WNFR01007624.1_pt1 | contig 11431 bp, 11 predicted proteins | sample 5400221 | NCBI WGS metagenome assembly WNFR01 (sample SAMN13153357, study PRJNA577476) | soil metagenome | isolation source: 40 cm soil under Madrone tree | place: USA:California | collected 2016-06-14 | reverse complement strand
TCGCCGAATCGCATCTACAGACTGAGAATCGCCTGCCATAAACCATAGACGATGCGTGTTAAGAATTTGGATTGCATTCCGAATTAGGAGGAGAGGATTGCTATGCCCGAGCTTCGCATCCGAAGCGCCTTTTAGCTGCGCGCATTCCAATTCGTCAACCTTATTTTGCAGTGTAAGATCCCAATTCAGGAACTGCGCCTTCTCAGTTTCTGCGGTTTCTACCTGAAGAAGTCGACGCTTACGCCACAAAAGAGTTGCCAAGTTCTCCACCAGCACTATCTCCAGTTTTCCCTGAGGTTGGAGGTTCTCCATCAATCCGTTCATTCGTTTTGCGAGTATTCTTTTTACGAGTACATCTGAGCCCTGGCCTTGGCTCCCATGGCCACCATCGGTGGTAGCTTAGCAAAAAGGAGGTCTTTGCAAGTGATGCGTTCTTCTCTTCGGACTAATCTCATAGAACATCCAAGCAATTTAAATCCTATTTCTCAGAAAAAATGCCGTGTGGGCGTGGCGGCGAGCACCGCCAAAACATCTGAAAAGGCTGGTCTGTTGCGCAGAAATGTGAAGTGCGCTCGCAATAACTGGGGAAGACTTTCGAAGAACTCGATCTGCTTATTAGCTGAGCTGACCACGTCGTACAGCCTTTCTATAGCAGCTGGCCATCTGCAACTTCTGGATGGGCGGTGGTACATCACACACTCTGGCCTGCTCCGCTTAGCTTTCCGGGTCCTCGGCTCCCGCGAAGTGCCACGAATCGTCCGCGAAGTCAAACTCCGCAAATGGTTCGAACAACGGTCAGCCTCGAATGCGCGACCAACTATGTCTGCTGATCCGCCAGTACAACCTCAATCCAACTCTGGTTAAAGCCTATGCCGCCGACTTCTGCGGCACGCCAACCCTCAAAGAGGCCACCAGAGCATTGAGGATATCACCACGCTAGAATGCTTGTTTTTTCCTTGGAGTCGTGGCAACATTCGAAGCCTGTCCAGAGGGTTTCCTTCCTAAGGCTGCTTATGCAAAGAACGCGTTACCCAGAACGCCGGCGCACAGTGCGCCTTTCCTTGCGGACTCCTCTAACGGTTCGATGCAGTCTTCCCAAAGGCGAAACGATCGACATGATGGCCTCCACATGCGTGGTAAGCGCCCACGGCGCACTTCTGCTCTTGGATACCCCGCTGATTCACGGCCAGAAGGTCCGGCTCATCAATGACACAACTTCCGAAGCCGTGGACTGCCGCGTCACTTCGCTGCGGGAAAAGGGGGACCGCCGCTTCGTTGGCATCACGTTCACGGCGCCCAACATCAATTTTTGGCACATCGCGTTTCCCAAATCCGGGACTCGCAAGGCGGTCCGCTCCGCGAAGACGGGAGCGCTGGTGCCGCCGGACTACGGGCCGGACGAGTCTCTGCGGTTTTAGCTGGATCGCACTTCAACTGCCCTTCGGCGCGTAAATCCGATACGCCTTCAATTAGACAATCACTCGTGTGACGCGTAGAACCACAGCGGCAGCGTTTACCTTGCGATGATCTAGTGTTTGTCGAATTTTTCTAACCAGGCGCGCAGCAGCGTGACAAGAATCGGCGTAACCATCAAGATTGTCAACAGTGTGTACCAAAGCAGTCGTGCGAAGAAAACTAGCCGGACCACCCGTGGTGTGCTGCGTACAAACTCCATACGCAGTGTAAGTCATGAAGAAATCTGGACTTGGGTTCCATCCCCGCGGGCTTTTTCCACAACTGATCTCGGTCCATCCGGACCCGCCAGAGCGCAGCCATCGGTAGAATCAGAAGAGCTCGGCAGCGCTTTTACCAATTCACAGCCATTGATGAAGCTACGCGGTTTCGCGACCTGCGCGACAGGGTTCGTTCCGATGCTTGACACTCCGGCGAGTAACAGGTAGCGTGGCCGAACCACGGAAAACTTGACTGAAGGGGGAAAGAGATGGAAAGGCAATTTTCCGCAGTGTGTTATTGGTTAGGCTTGATCAGTGCCGCCTTGGCCTTGATCTTTCGAGCGCTCGCCGCCCTCAATATCATTCCGCCGCACATGGGTGCTCCCGGGGGTCTTGCAATTTCCTATTTGAGTTTCTTGCACGGCGCTGAGCTCTTTTTGCTCGTTGCAATAGCGAGCGCATGTGTGGGGTCGCGGACGCAGAAACCCTAAGCCTCATTGGTCAGGTCAAAACCGGCCAAAGGATGTGGCCGGGAACCTGCATCTCTTATTACATATACCGTTTTTTCGTGCTCAGGCAAGTTAGGTTCGCCCGCCAGCTTCGTGGCCCGACTTTCAGGATGTGACCCCGGTGTAGCGGTCAATCGAGCATGGCGTTCCCGGCGGATATGCTCGCGGAGAAGTTGATTGGTGCTGGGAGGTCGGAAGAAGTCTCTAAAGACTGAATAACTAGTGGGGAAGAGAGCGCTGCGCTTTCCATCCTGGCCAGGGCGGACGGCGAGCGAGATGTTGTACAGTGTAATGAAGCTCTCTGGAGTTGAGCATCGCGGTCTTGGGCGCCAGGCTTTGTCTGTGAACGACAAATTGCAGGCAGTGCGGGAGAAGAAGCCCCTGGGAATCCTTTGCGGCATTGCGATCATTGCCGTTCTGATCGGCACGCTGTGGCCATTCAACCCTTTCCCTCCGAATAGAAGCAGTTGGCTACCGGAAGCAAATGGAGTTCGTTTTGGCGGCCCCGGTCTTATCGTGAGTAAAGCGCCTTTGAAAGCGGAAGGAGCCGAGCCTAGAAAATCGTGCAGCCTGGAGCTCCTGCTTCGGCCCGCTAGCGTCGAAGGCTCGTACACCATACTGAGCTTTTATGCCCCTAACAACCCGAGACAATTCCTGGTGCGGCAGTGGACGGATGGCTTGCTGGTTACGCATGACATTTTGAACGCGCAGAACAAAGTGAAAAGTACGAAATTCGATGTCGATCATGCGTTTCAACAGGGCAAGCTCGTGCTGCTGACAATTACGTCCGGGCCAAGTGGGGCGGTCGTCTATTTGAATGCCAGCCAGGTACAGGTTTTTTCCAGATTCACCATCTCTCAAAGCGAATTATCAGGGCAAATCGTTATGGGAACTTCCCCCGTAGATTATCAGCCGTGGCTGGGGGAAGTACGCGGCCTGGCCATCTACTCGAAAGAGCTCACGCCCGCCGAAGTGTACCGGCACTACGGGAACTGGATCGGCGGACGCGGAGTCAATCCTCCCGACCTCGATGGAGCCCTCGCACACTATGCCTTTACGGAGCGGGCAGGGCATGAAATTCACAACACCGTGGCGTCGGGACCTGGTCTTGAAATACCGGAATACTTCGGGATTCCACACAAGGCCTTGCTGACGTCTGCCGTGAAAGAATTTGAAGCAAATCGGAGATACGTGACTGACGTCTTGCAAAATATCGCTGGATTTGCTCCGCTAGGCTTCATTCTTTGTGCCTATTTGTCATTGACGCGAACCCGACGGAAGGCAATTCTTTCGGCGACCCTTGCCGGAGGAATTCTGAGTTTCGTGATCGAGCTACTGCAGGCCTATATCCCGCAACGCGTTTCCGGCACGACCGATATCATCACGAACACTCTAGGTACCGCTTTGGGTGCCGTGCTCGTGCAACCGCGTATGGTTCACACGATTCTCAGAAGAACAAAGTTGATCACTACGTGTGAAAACTCCGATTCGAAGCAAAACTGAATCACGCTGTGACGTCTAGTCAGATCTAAGTAGCTGTGTAGCTATGCCTCGAAACGCTTGTTCCGCTAGTCACCAATTTCCTAGCCAATCGACAACCCTTCTTGCTGCCCGGCGGAGAGCGATCTCGGCTCGTCCCCGTCGCCGGAATTTGATTCTTTTATCTAGTATACCGAGCTGATCATCGGAGAGCCGCCAGCCGGATGCACTGCAAGCCTCCGCAATCCGATTGACGGAGTTAGATTTCGTGATTGCAATAACCCCTTCCTTGGCAATACACCAATTTAACGCGATCTGCGCCTCGGTTTTGGCCATTTCCGCTGCGATCCGAGGCAGCACACCATATTTATCTTTTCTAATGATGTTTTGAATACCGCGCGCCAAAGGGCTGTAAGCCAGTATAGTGGTGCGATTCTTCTGGCAATAAGATAACAGGTCTCTCTCAATTGTTCTGTCCACCAGGCTGTAACGGACCTGGTTTGAAACGATGGGGTACTTGCGCATTACAGTTTGTGCTCTCTTGAGTTCCTCTAGGGTAAAGTTGCTTACGCCGATGAATCGCACCTTACCCGCGTCGACCAACTCTTCCAGGGCAGCCATGGTTTCTTCAATTGGAACCGCTGGATTGGGTCCATGAATCTGATAGAGATCTATGTGGTCAATCCGCAAACGAACGAGACTTTGATCTGCAGCCCTTAGCAGATCGATTCGTTTGAGATGAGCGGGCGAAACTTTCGTTGCAATGATGACGCGCTCTCGAATTCCCCTAATAGCCTCTCCTACAACCCCCTCGCTACCATAACTTTCCGCTGTGTCTATGAAAAAGGCTCCTAGCTCAATTCCTTTGCGGAGGGGCTCTACGCCGCCGCCATACCGCCACGTCCCAAGACCGATCTCTGGCAGAAGCTTGCCCGAACTTCCTAGTTCTTTGTGATCCATGGGGTAATGATACTTGATTTGCTCAACCGATCTAGGAGAAGCAGCCGAGAGCGCGCAACTGCCTCTTGGTATCGGAAATCCAGAGCCAAAATATTCCTGAGCGAGAGCTCCACAGAGCAAGGTTTTGCACCCCTTGTACCTATTGCCCTTTGAGGCGACTCCAGCAGAGCAATGCGATTAGTTATTTGGTTGCCAACCCACCGATCGAGATAGAATTTCATTCATGAAAGGGGGACGTGAATTCGGGCAGGTGGACGATTGGGGCATTGCGTGTCTCTCGTTTGCAGCGAACATCCTGGACGATGCGGCGAACGGCCTTCTTGACTATTACAGGGACAGAAGATTGCCACTTGGTGGAAGTAAATGGGGACATGCGGCCGGCTTAGAGGCCAAGGCTCAAAACGTCAGATTGCGTATAACATATTGATCTAACATGATTTATCACGTATTTAAGCGAACGGAATGGCTGTTCACGCATGGTATAGAACCTGCTCACACAAGATGTGGTAAGGCATGACCACAATGGCGATTCACACCTCAGAACCATGGCCCGGCGCCGGTTTCGTCTACGGGCTGGCTACCTGTGTGCAATCCCTGAATGCTATGGTCGCGGAGATTGCGAAGACGGACATCCCCGTTCTTCTGGTGGGGGAGAGCGGAACGGGCAAAGAGATTTACGCCAGGCTGATTCACCGGCTATCCGGACGGGACGAAGCTTCGCTGAAGAAGGTGAGTTGTGCATCGCTCGAGGCGGGGCGGCTCTTGGGAGAGATCCAGGAGGAGATTCATCCGCGTACCTGCAGAATAGACAGTGCTGCACGAACCGTATTCTTGGATGGTGTGCACGAATTGGACGCCGCGTGTCAACGAGCGTTGCTTTCGTTGCTCCCGGACGGGGAACCTAGTGCCCGAAAAGGTGAGAAGCTTTCGCGGTTCATTTGCTCGACATCGCGCAATCTAGAACAAGAAGTCCAAGCGGGACGTTTTCGTAGGGAACTCTATTTCCGAATTAACGGCGTGATTCTGCGCTTACCACCACTTCGCGAGCGAAAGGAAGACATTGCGGTGCTCCTCGATTACTTTCTCGTTAAACATTCATGTGAATTGAAGAAAGACATTCCGCAAGTGAGCAGCGATGCTCACGAATTGATGGCTTCTTACGATTGGCCCGGGAATATCCGTGAGCTCGAGAATCTAGCGAGGAAGATTGTTGCTGTTGGGGATCCTAAGCTGGCTCTTGGCGATTTGTGCGCGATTCATGGAGGCGTATCGGTAGCCGCTGAACGCTCAGATGTAACGTCGTTGAAAGTAGCGGCACGGGCAGCTTCCCGGCGCGCAGAACGAGAGCTCATTCTGCAAGCGCTCGAACGCACCCATTGGAACCGCAAGCGTGCTGCTCGAGAGCTCCAGATCAGCTACAAGTCATTGCTTTATAAGATCAAACAGATTGGCGTGCAGGGCTCCGAAACCGGAGAGCTGTAGGGGGTGAGATGATGCTGTCAACTTGGATTCTGATGGCGGCTGGGCTTGCTCTGGCGGGGGGGCAACCACAGGAAGCGAAAAGACCGGCCACTCCACCTAACGCCACGCAAAAAGACGCTAACAAGGGTCAGAGCGCGAGTGAATCGCATATCACTGAAACCGACGCGGATTATAAGATCGGACCTCAGGACGTATTACGAATCGATGTTTGGAAGGAGACGGAGATTTCGCGTAGCGTGCCGGTCCGCCCCGACGGAAAGATTTCTATTCCGTTACTGAACGACGTGCAAGCCGCTGGACTGACTACGATGCAACTCGCGGCCGTGATTAGCGAAGGACTCAAAAAATTCATAAACAACCCGCAGGTGACCGTGAGCGTTTCGGAGATCAATAGCTGGCGCGTCTACGTCACCGGCGAAGTCACGCGGCCTGGGTCCATGCCGTTGTTGCCCAACATGACAGTGCTGCAGGCCCTGTCCACTTCGGGTGGATTCACTCAATTCGCTAAAATCAAGAATATTTATGTCCTGCGGACAACAGACGGCAAACAGGAAAAACTTCCCTTCAACTACAAGGAAGTTTTGAACGGCCAGAAGCCCGAGCAAAACATAATACTGAAACCAGGCGATGTCATCGTCGTGCCTTAGAGGATGGCCATGAAACAGTGGGCAACATGTTTATCTTTCCTGGGAGCAACGCTGGTTTGGACATCCTTGTTCGGATGGCCACAGCTTTATGCTCAAGATCCAAAGCCAGCTGCTCGGGTTTATCCGCCGCTTATTGAAGGCCGGGTGAACCAGGATAATAATCAGGAGTCAGTTACGGATCTTCGCCCTGACGATCGACCGCTGACTGGTGTCCAAGTGACATCCTTGGGCACTCAGGAGATGAGACACAGCTATTGGGTCCCCGGCTTTCAATACGCCAACTTGATTCGGTCGGCATCCTTCATTCAGCCCGGTGTGACCAACTGGAATTCCACCAGCTACCTCACGGGTAATATCAGCTTGCTGGATACCTGGAGCCATGCACAGCTCTCGATGAATTATTCTGGTGGCGGTGGCTTTTCCACCGACAGCACTCAAGGCGGGAATTATTTTCATCAATTCGGAATGACGCAGGCTTTCGATTGGTCGAGGTGGCAGCTGCAGTTTATCGACCAGTTTAGCTATCTTCCCGAGACACAGTTTGGTTTCGGCGGGGCGTCAAACCTTTCACTTCCCGGTGTTGGCGGCTCAATTGCCCCGCCTGTGCCTGGTTTGCAGAACAACTATGTGCCCAACCAGAGCATTCTCTCTTCAATTGGACCACGATACAGCAACTCATTTGTCGCACAAGCGGTTTATGCGCTGAGTCGGCGGGCTTCGATCACCGCAGCCGGCTCTTACGGTTTTATGCGCTTTGTGAACATCGGAAACATCAACAGTGACAATGTGATTGCGAATCTGGGTTTCAATTACACTCTGACGAAAAAGAACACTCTCGGCGTCCTCTATCGCTTCACTGGGTATGAGTACAGCGGGAATCCTCAGAGGATCACCGATCACGTGGTCAATCTAGCCTTCGGACGAAAAGTGACGGGACGTCTTGCGCTGCAACTCTTTGGGGGGCCCGACCTCACAATCCTCAAGATTCCCATCGCTAACGCGACGAATCGCGTATCGGGATCCGGTGGTGCTGCTCTGACCTATGCGACGTCTCGCGGCGGTTTGTCCGTGACCTATAATCACGGTGTTAGCGGCGGCAGCGGTGTTCTGGTGGGCTCAAGCACTGATCAGATATCGGGCTCCATGAATCACGGCTTAGGGCGAGTGTGGCGGGGCAGCATTAACTTTGGCTATGCGAAAAATCGGAGCGTGGCGCAGAATCAAGCGCAGAATTCTCCAGGCTTTGACTCCTACTTTGCAGGCGCCGGATTGGACCGCCCGCTGGGGCGCAATGCGACATTTTCCTTGGGTTACACCACATACATCCAAGGCACGACGCAGTCGCTTTGCGCTCCGGGTCCGTGCATTACAAACCCGGCACAACACCAGGTTTCGCTGGGGTTCACCTGGCACACGAGGCCCTATGTGCTTCACTAATCGGCGGTCGAGTGGTTGGAACCAGCGCTCATCCTTAATTTGGTACGAAGAACGGGCAATATTTAAATTGATCAGCTATACGTGAAAAAGTTAGAACACAAACACTCGGGAATGGCTAAGAGCCGGAGACCATGTACAGAAGCTTTTTCGGGTTAAAAGAAAATCCGTTCAACGTCAATCCAGACCCGCGCTATCTCTTTTTTACCAAAGAGATCGAGGAAGCGCTGAGCGGGTTGATGTATGGAGTCCAGAATCGCAAGGGCTTCATCACGCTCACCGGTGAAGTGGGCACGGGGAAAACTACGCTCATAAACCGTCTTCTGGACTGGCTTCACCAGCGTCGAACCAAGACGGCCTTCCTTTTTAATTCGAGGATGAACACGAACCAGTTGTTCGATTTTATCCTCGCGGAATTCGAAATCTCTTGCGAATCACGGACCAAAAGCCAGCAATTGCTGAAACTCAACCAATGGCTGCTCGAGCGTTACCGTGCGGGCGAAACCACCGTGCTCATCATCGATGAGGCGCAGAATCTCACTTATCCCGTACTCGAAGAGATCCGTTTGCTGACCAACCTCGAAACATCTACCGAAAAGCTCCTGCAAATCGTTCTGTCTGGACAGCCTGAGCTGGAAGGAAAACTACAGCTCCCGCAGTTGCGGCAATTGCGGCAACGCATCATGCTGCGTTGCAAGACAGCACCTCTCACGAAAGAGCAAACCCACGACTACATCGCCCAGCGGCTAACAATCGCCGGAGCAAGTGGTGATCCCATCTTCAGTCCGAAGGCGGTTGAGACTATTCATTTGTACTCCTTGGGGATCCCGCGCGTGGTTAATTTGCTTTGCGAACACTCTCTTGTCAACGCTTACGCCGATCAGCAAAAGCCTATCTTACCGAAGACGGTTGAAGACGTCGCACATGAATTTCAGCTTGATGAGGTCGAACCGACTGCACCTTCAGGAAGCACCTCCATCGATACAGACGTCTATAATTCGGAAGCTTTCATTCAGAATCTCGGCGAGGCGCTATCCCGATTTCGGATGAGTCCTTCAATTACGACACCAACACGCGAGAGGAAGTAAGAGTTCAGGAAGCGGCTTGCTGGGCACATGTGCGCAGGAAGTTCTACGATATTCAGGTCGCCCATAAGTCTCCGGTCGCAGCAGAAGCGCCTGAACGCATCGGGGCGCTTTATGCGGTGGAAAGCGACATCAACGGACGATCGCCTGAAGAACGTCGCGAGATCCGCAAAGCACGAAGCCGGCCGTTGCTCGGATTACTGAAGCAGTGGCCGGAAGAGACGTTGGGCAAGCTCTCGAGAAAATCGCCTCGGGGGTCAGTGCAAAACCGGCCATGCGGGGTCACTTCAAAACCGGCCATGTGAGATGGCCCGGGACGTGATCCTTTTTATCCCGTTTTCTCCTGATCAGGCAAGCCTGTTTTGGTTCTCCAACTCCGCGGCCCACATTTGAGGATATGGCCGTGGTGGAGGAGGCGGTCGAGCATGGCGGTGACGGCCGCGCTGTCGCCGAGTAGCTTTCCCCAGTCCTCGACCGGTCTGTTGGAGGTCACCAACGTGCTCGTGCGTTCGTAACGGCGCATGACTATCTCCAGCAGCTCTTCCGCTGCTGTGGGCCCTAACTTACGCATCCCCAAGTCATCGATGATCAGCAGGGGCACGGTGGTCAGAACTTCCATGTGCTCTTTGCGTTTTCCATCGAGAGCCGCCTCGGCGATTTCCTCGAGCAGGATGTGCGCCTCGCGGTAGATCACCCGATAGCCCTGGCCGATGACCGCTTGCCCGATGGCCTGGGCCAGATGGCTTTTCCCGGTGCCGGGTGGGCCTAGGAAAAGTGCATCTTCGCGGCGAGCGATGAACGTGGCCGTCGCCAGATCGAAGACCAGGCTCCGATTCATCTTCTTGTTGAAGTTGAAATCGAAGTTGTCGAGCGTCACCTGCGGATCGCGAAATTGCGCTTGTTTCCGGCGCCGTTCCAACAGTCGGTCGCCGCGACGCGTCAGTTCATCGGATACCAGACAGGAAAGAAAGTCGATGGGGGCCATCGGTTCCACTTGGGCTTGCTGCAGGCGCGTCTCTAGCACCGCAGCGATGCCGCCGAGACGCAGTTGCCGTAAGGAACGATTCAACTCGATCAGATTCATTCTGGTTGCTCCTTGATTTTGAGATTGATGAAATCGCGATACTCGGTGAGCTCGCGAATTAGGGGATCGATCTGGCGCAAAAACATTTGCGGGTGTGGGCGGCGCTCCAGATAACGGCGCACGAAGCGATATTCATACACGCCGATGTCGAGAGCGGTGGCGCAGGCATCTTCGACCGCCGCCGCCCCGTATTTCTTGATCAGGGAATGCATTCCCAAGATGCGGCGGATGCCGGTCGCTCCTTGCTGCTGATAGATCAACTGGCAGAGCTTGCCGATCTGAGTTCCGGCGTGTTCGGCGCGCCGCAAGAGTTGCGCCGTGCTCAGCGGCATCTTCTTGGGGTGGTCTTCTTCCTGGATGCGATATCCCCCGTCCACGCAACCGTCCAGATGAACCACGCGTTCTCCGTATTGGTAATAGCGGAAGGGTTCGAGCGGTAATGGCAGCAGGTGCGGCTTTTCTTCGGCGAACATGGCTGCGACTTGGCGTTTCGTCGTGCCATGGATGCGCGTGTCAGCCCAGCGCTCTTCCCAACGGTCCAGATACGCCTGCGCTTGTTGCAAGCTCTCGAAGCGCATCCCTTTAAGGGGCGTTTTCTGCGTGTGGCCGATCCCCGATTCCACTTTCCCTTTGCGATCTGGATCTTGGATCCGGCAAGGCAGCGCCACCACACCGTAGTGCGCGAGGACATCTCGAAACAGTGGATTGACGGTCGGTTCGTAGATGTCGGGAACCAGCACACCTTCTTTCAAGTTGTCGAGAACCACCACCCTCGGACAACCACCTAAGCGGCGCAACGCTTTCTCATGCAGTTCGGCCCAGATGCGCGAACTCGAACGCCACGTTAGCAAGCGCACCGATTTGCGGCTGTAGCCCAGCGTCATCACGAATAGCCGCGTGCGGCGATACTTGCCACTCTGCGGTTCGCGCACCATCGGACCGCTGCCGTAGTCGACTTGAGCTTCTTCTCCGGCGGCCGTGAGGATAATGCCCGCCGCTTCTGGACGTTGTGGTCCTCGAAGCGTGCGCACGAAGCGCTTCACCGCCTGATAGCCGCCCGCAAAACCGTGGTCGGACA
>WNFR01026540.1_pt1 | contig 11433 bp, 11 predicted proteins | sample 5400221 | NCBI WGS metagenome assembly WNFR01 (sample SAMN13153357, study PRJNA577476) | soil metagenome | isolation source: 40 cm soil under Madrone tree | place: USA:California | collected 2016-06-14 | reverse complement strand
ACCTGCCCGTGACCAATTGGTCCTTGGCTCTGCAGGAAGTGGGTCAATGCCAATTTCGAGAATTTTTTAAATTTTAAATTTTAAATTTTTTAAATTTGTGGATGAAAAATTGTTAAGTCTTTTTCGAGTTTTGTTCAAAATATTTTTAGCTTAGAAATCAATTCCCGCTTCAGTGAGAGCACGAGCGCAATTTTGACCCGTGACATGACTGAACGATGACCCAAAGGTAAATCGTCGATACTCTCGTCCTTTGCTGTCGACCCATCCTTGAATTAGGCATCGCGTATCCCGCGCTGCTCTCGGAGTAGACCCCAGCACTTCCTACGTACCAACGCCGCCCCACTCAGGACGCTCGTCGCCACACCAGGGATACCACAATGCTTCGTCAGCGACGATGGATGGCACGTCGTTTGCAGCCACACGCTTCGCGGACGACCTCGAAGGCCAAAACGACGATGCCATCGAAGGGCTCAGCACAAAAATAAAGGTGCTCAAAGAGGTGCGTCGGAGTTCTTCACCATGAACGTGTTGGTTCGGTGGTGTGCTCGTCGTGTTGACAAATGTCCTTTCTTCCTTTTGACAGATTACCATCGGTATTGGGAATGAAGTTCGCGACTCGACCATTCAGCTAAGCCAAATGGTGCGTTTTTGACTGTCTTCCCTTCTTTCCCCGTGATCGACGATTGCTATATTGAATCGGACAGAACGACGCATTTGCAGAAACGTCTGGCATACTCTCTGGTACATTCCGGCGCATGAACAACATGGCAGAACGCCAGGGGTGCCGCTGGTTGTGGTATATCATCTTTCTCATCTTCGTCTTCTGGTTTTTCATCATCGTATGGTGGTTCCGACGTTAGCTCACTCGCACCTTACTCACTACCCGACCCCCCCTTCCTTGGCACTCTCGTTTTGCGCTGCTATTTGTTTATCATCCGTTGTAATTATCTACGTTCTTTCAACCATTTCATGTGAAATTCCGGTATCTGGTTTCGCCAGACTGAATGAACTGCAGGATCGACCTCAGAAGAGAGATGAAATTATAAAAGGCCATAATTGAGCAAGCAAAATAAAATTATCCACAGGGTATGACACTCCAGAAACACCACGACCGGAGGTCATCCGGTCATGTCCCACCAAATAATCGGGTCCGCGCGATCTCTAGTATCATACGCCGACGCAAATAAACCATATTCCGCTGCGTGAAGTTGAAGGGGGAGTCCACGCCTCGCGAAAGGGCCTCGAGAAACTGACACGTAAACACACCGCAGTCATAGCCGTTCTCTTGCTGGGGGGTGTCCTTGGGACAGTAGTCAACCCAGCCGGTCCAATCGAAAGGCTTGTCTTTCTTGTTCAAATGCTCAAGTTCGACGTATTCACGTAATAACTAGCAGTGCGTCAGTATGGTCAAGGAGCAGAGAGGACAGAAGGAGTTAGCTACGTCGAACACATCCTGCCGCTTCACTCCCATGCTGTCGAATGATTCGATTCGGCGTCGGCGGAAGTTTATCGCTGCCGCTGTCCAGTGTGAGTTGCCATGGTTGATAGGAACTAAGGCGATATCTTTTGAGAAAAGGTCGAACTACCAGATCAATGGCCGTATGTGACATGTTCACGGGAGTATTTGACGCGCGCTCGTACCTTTTTTGTCCACTTCGCTAGACGGGCCTTTTGATACCCTTCCCTGACCAACTTCTCGAAAAAGAATGAATTGAAATAATGCACGTTTAAAATCAAGCCTTTCTCCGATCTCGCACCGTTCTTCACGCTCGTGTTTCTGGGGGGCGCCGCCGATCGTTCCAGGATAAGTTGACCGTAGAAGTTGATGATCTCGTCATTTAACCATGTGCCAGGCCGCAGGCGGCTGAGATCGGAGTCTGTCACCTGCAGGCTTGCCACTTTGGCGACGACGCCCCGTTTCTGGAGCAATCTAAAAACTTCGGTGTCATCCTCGGGAGAAAGAAAGTCAGGTAAGGGTGGTCCGCGGATGCGACTGTTAATCTCTGCGTCCTTGTCACGCCGGGCGATGCGGAGTTGCTCAAACGATGGAATGAAAGGCGGAGGAGGTTTAGGGCTGCACCGATTAGCGTGGGCAAGAAATGAGAACTCAAAGGGCGTACCCGTTGAGAGTCTCCTTCGCTTTTTGGAGAGCACGCTCAAGAAAATCGGGTGCAATATTCTGCAACCACCATGTTGAACAATGGCTCAGGATATTCAGACCAATAAAATGCTGACATCACCGTAAGAGTGTCGTCGTTGGTCGTCGTTTTTATACCTTCGCCGAAGGTCTGCAAGTGATCTATAGGCTGATCTGTGGACTGAGTAATAGGAAATCAAAACTATGATGAATGACTCACACGACATTATCCCTTGGCCATCGAGTAACTCCCGATACTTCAAAAAACCTGAGAACAAAATAGCACCCGATGCACGTCAAGACAAATGATGCCATGTACCTTGAAACGTTTGGAAGTCGGAAGTGTATCCCCGTGCACGTTCAAGCTCATATAAGTGCTTCACTAAAGCCTCTTGGTCCTCCTTTCTCATTTCAAGCACGCGGGCCTTATGCTATAACAACACAGCAAAAGTGCATTAGTGTACAAAGGAACGCAAAAGGTGAAGACTGACAGCATCCTGGTAGATATGCGGCCTAGCAGTCTTGCGTGAAAAGACTTTTTTGACCACCCGACCAGCGAGCCTTTTCTCAACCACAGCGATTGTAGCATCCACCTCTTCTCGAGATGACGGTAATGGGGAAGAAGAAACGGGAGTGGAAGTAGCAGTGGAAGAGATGGGCGTTTCAACAATATTCACTGGATTTGTAGGCATCGGCGGTAGGTTTGGTGACGGAGGAGGTGCCATGGAACGGTAGAAAGGATTGAGCTTGGCCTCCTCTCGTGGTTCAGTTTGCGGTAGTTGGGGTGTGCATGGTGGTTTCGGTGCTGGGGTTTCGGTGGAAGGACTGAGGAAAGCGCCTGGAATGGGGGGACGGAGGGCCAAGACGGTCACGTCTTTCCCTGTAGAAGTACATCTCGATGGACCTGGGATAGGAGTAGAGGGAGGCTCTGGAGAGGGAGAAGAAGATCTGACAATTCGCCTCGCCTCAAGTTGTGAAGGAATCATGGGTGTGGTAGGCGTTGAAATGAAGCTTCCGACCATCTTAGATGCCTGCGGTTGAGGAGATGGTGACACGAATGCTACGTGTGGTCCTGAGGTGATTGAGCATTGTGGGGGTGGATCGTGTGACTTCGGGGAGCCCAACCGCGGTGGGGTTCCTTTTAATCGCATCTTGTGGAGTCGCCCACGACGGAGATGCGAAGAACGTATAGAAATTGGCTGGACAGATGTAGAATTGGGGCGTGCAAGCTCCGTTCTTCGTGAGTGAGAAGAGGACGTCTGAGGTGGGGGAGCCCTTAACGCTGTGGGGAGCTCAGCGAAAGGGAAACGGAAGAAAGGACGCGTGGTGGAGAGCAACAGACCTTCAGTGAAAACGCCAGATGCCGCTCTAGTTGTCAAGTTTACAAGGCTGGAGATCCACTGGGACAAGAGGCCCTCGTTTTGAGAAGCAGTGGGACTATCAGCATATAGCGCAGTGGTCCTGGGATGCTTTGTGGCTCTGATGGGGAGGATTGGGTCTTGCGGTCCCCGCTTGAGGTTGAGCATGAGTGTTCAGGTTGTGCAACGGGGAGAAACAACAAGTGTTTGAAAGAAAGCAAGCAAATAATCTCGCACACCTACCATATTCGTCTCCTTAACGGTCATTATCACCGGAGCTTGGATGGCTCAGTTGGTTAGAGCGCAGGTCTCATACACATAGTATGAATGATCAGCTGATCATGTAATCCTGAGGTCGTGAGTTCGATCCTCACTCCGAGCATTTTTTTAGTCGTCATTTATTATCTTGAACCTTGAACCCTTAACGCAACCCCTCATGTCTGCGTTGGCTGGTCCCCCGATGCCGCGCTCAAGAACTTCTCATGCTGGTCCTGCACCTGCCACTCCTGCGGGCGTGACAAAGATTGCTCGCACAGCTCACTCCAGTGCAGTTCAAGCGTCTCCTCATTATCAGACAACCCGCAGGCATTCCCTCTATGGTACCGAAGACCGCATAGTAATCGATCCCGGCTCTCATGTCTGGAAGGTTGGCTTCAGTGGAGAAGGCCGCCCGCGCGTTGTCTTTTTTGTTCACCCACTGTGGAGTCTCCAGCGCTCGCCAGATCCTACTCAACGAGACGAAGATGACAGAGTGTTGGAAGCCCGAGTGCAAGCACACCTCAGAGCCGTGTTTCACGAGTAAGTGTGCACGCTTTGCCTGCCGTCGGTATTTATACTTACGCGACCAGCTCCCTTCTAACGGACCCAAAGTCCAGAAAGGTTATTGTCGTTGAGCACCCTCTCCTGCCCGTTTACGTGAAAGACGTCTTCGCAAAAATTCTTTTCGAGAATCTTCAGGTTCTACTGTCAAACTCCCTCCATTACTGTCGTTTACACCATATTAGGTCCCATCAATATCCTTTGCTTCTAGCCACTTGCTTGCGCTCCTCTCTGTTGGGCGCATAACTGGCCTCGTCCTCGACTGTGGAGAACTAGAGTCCACCGCCCTCCCCGTATGGTCCCGTTCGTTTTTCTTTTCATTTAAAGTTCTGATCTGACATATTTTCAACCAGATATTTTCCTCCAGACCCCTGTTCCATCAACTCAAAACGACCCCGTTAGCGGGTGCACGCTTGACCTCTCACCTTCGTGCACTTTTACTTCTATTTGGTTCCTACGTTCCACCACCCACATCTCTTAGCGCCGCCGTCAACATGCCTGTTACCTCGCGTTCTACTCGAGTACCGTTAGAGGTTCTTTCTGATGCAGTTCTTCAGGATATCAAAACTCGCTGCTCTTTCGTAGGTGACTCATTAGACACGGCACTGGATCCGGGCATCGCTCCGCCGTCGGTTGAAGACCCAATGGACCTTGACCTACCTCCCAATGACAGCGCCCCTTCTGAATCAGATTTCTCTCGCGTCTCGGGTGACCTTGACAGCACCACCGATCCAACTTCCTCTGATTTCTCGGTCGTTCCCTCACAGCCCTTACCAGGGCGCTTGAGTGGAAACCAACTACAAGCACTTGCAAACTTGTATATGCGCCATTCGACAGCAACAGATTTGCACCTGAAAGTTACTCCCCCTACTTCGCAACAAACTGGAACCGGTCTGGGCACCCTCATAATACCTGGATGGATTCGAGAGCGAGGCTCAGAATTGCTCTTCGAGGGAGGCGATGTTGACGAAAGTAGTATCGCCGAGACTATCCTGGACTGTTTGTTAAAGGCACAACAAAAAGAATTCTCTGCTGTGTTGCACCAAACTGATCTCGTTTCACGCAGATGCCGGTCGACCTTCGTAAAACACTTGCCTCTTCCATTCTTATAACTGGTGGGACCGCGATGCTCCCCGGATTCATCCCGCGATTGCATGTGGAGCTCATTCGAGCGATTGTAACTTCGCCTTCATCTTCTCCACGGCCACCTACGCCCCCGGGCAAGCCCAGACCTCCGCCTTATCATCGTTATGCTGCGTTGCGCCCTTTGGTACCTCATTTTGCCATTTTGAATAACCTATGGCTTGGGTCGGTGGGTCTCTGGCAGGGTATTTGTGACATTGTCATGCCTCGTGACCGGAGCGCTGACAGTACCACGAATACAGGGCACTGAAAACGGGAGGTGTAGAGGTCCCACGAGAAAAGTGGGACGAAGCTGGGGAGCTTCCAGGCCAGGGTGATGCTATGGAAGAGGGTGACGTCGCTGGGCGTTCTCCGGCTGACGTCATACCGGATTGGACACGGTCACCGTTACCCGTTGGTGCACCGCCGGCGAACCACCCTCCACCCCAAGTGCGAGAGGCTGCCCCATTGGCGGTCGTAGGAGCTTGAGCGGCGTTGTGAGCCATTCTCGACAACGTTGCATCTTGTACTGGTGTCTTTAAGCTAACCCCATGTCAAATCCAATCTCGCCATCACAAGCAAACGCCATGAAGTGGCGTGTTGACACCCTATCCGGGAGTTGCCTGCCGAATAATCTTGATGTCCCAACATATCCTTCTCAGGCGCTATTGGAGGACATCTACGAACTGAAACAAAACGAGCATTCTCGCATGAGGCGGCGTTTGTGCGTGAATAGGACTTAGGCTAAGATGTCCGATTAGGGCGAGAGTTCACCTCACTGCGGAGATCGAGATGACAGGATGTTGAGAGTGACTCATGTCTGCATGGTGTATATTTTAACTGGCAGCACGATGAATAGAGTAAACGTGGAAGTGGGTCGCAAAGGTCGGAAGCGGGGGAGCATTCGGAGGAATAAAGGTCAAAGGTCACACCGTCACTTAGAGTAAAGAATATTCACATATTCACCCTTCTCTTCCCTCTGTACCACTGACTCATCCCACGGCCCACCGTACTCCCTCTTTCTCCCTCTTTTCTTATCACCGTCAGGTTATATAAGTCGTCACCATCAATCCTCGCAGTTTCCTTGCCCTTCTCGCTCGCTTTGTACTCCGACTCCATTCGAGGCTGTCAGACCTCCTAAATCTCCCCTTTCATCATGGGCATGAGCTATAGACGTTACCTGGCGGGTGCCCGCGTATATGGCTGTCTGAGCTGTCGCACTCACCTCACTACTATTCACTCGATGATATCCAGGGTCAGTGTGGCATTCACCCTAGCCTTCACGACGGACTAACGATCCTATCCGTGTGCAGGCATTCAATGGGCAACATGGTCGTGCTTACTTGTTTGAAGATGTGTACGTCTAGATCGGTGCGCCATCGAGTGGGGCGTGCTAACGGGATGATGTGCGCAGGGTTAACGTTATTGAGGGCGAACCGAACGACCGTCAGATGACAACCGGAAACCATACTGTGCGAGACATTTATTGCTGCAAGTGCGGCACAACCCTCGGCTGGAAATATGTTGGCGATATTTCTTTGCCCGCCGCTATTCATTTATTCTCACACAAATGTTTTTTTGGCAGGATAAAGCGTACGAACAGCCTCAGAAATACAAAGAGGGAAAGTACATTCTTGAACGAAACCTCTTGGTTGACGTGCAATAGCCGATTCGCCCTGAACGTGCGCGTATCTCGGCGCCCTTCGCGGTTCACACATCGGTTTATTTGGCAACCACGCTTCTGATCTCCTGGGCGTCGCATTTTTTTTCTCTTTCTTTTGACGCGCGGCGGAACATAGCCGCGCCGCAAGCTCATAATAAGCATTCACCCAACCTTGCATTTTGCATCTTTGCAATCCGCATGTTGATGTTGAATTCTTGCTCCGACCCATCGCACCATAATTCCTCATTAAACATGCCCACCGCCAGTGACCGAAAGGCGATTCTCCCACGTTTCCCCACCCCATCAATTGGACGCCACTGACTCGCGTTTTACCGATGTGTACGTTGTCAACTGTACCTCTACGAAACTCCAGGAACCCGCTGGGATTTATGCCTAGGTGACGTATCCTGAGCGCACATGGCGTTCATTCGCGCTTTTCTATTATATCTCCCAAATTGCGGCCCCCCATTCTTACTGTTTCTTTGCATTTTTTTCAACCCACTCATCGTCTTGGGAGTCACATTTTATTTTCGTTGGTTACCCATGCGTCTTAGTTGGTCTTGCATGGGGTTTGAACAATGATTTTGGGTCGTCTCCCATAGAAGTTGGTGTTTGTATTACGCACACGTGTAGTCGAGGATATAAAGTTTGTTGTCTGTCAGGTTCACGTCGCTAATCACGTCGCTAATTAGATAGTAATTATTTGGAGGTGATCAGTTATCAGTTATCAACAGTAATATAAGGTTTCAAGATTAGACATATTGAATCCACATGATGAGCCGTCGACAGGTTCTAAAGAAAAATCGACCGCACTCATGCTCACTTAGCAGATTAATTGCGATATTGGCAATATAACACATTTACCCACAGGAAAATTCTATACCATATCAACTCGGAGAATTGTCACCTAGAACAGAAAGGGCATAGCCTTGGTTCGTTATGATAAGATCTGACTAAGCTACAAATACGGATATGACCAAATATGATCTCACGATAAGCACACCTTAGTATGTATGTAAATGCAGTGTTTTCGGAGTAAGTTACACGCCACGCCAATGCTGGGCTGAAATTCAACGAGTCAGCTGTAAATCAGATAGCTAGCCCACCACTCGTCTCACCGGCTTCATTCGGCAATGTGGACCCAGGTAGATCTCCGTAAAACGGTCGCTGGTTGTCTCAGAGAATTCTACGGAACAATTAAGCGATGTGGAAGAACCATGTTCGCTTCAAGTCCGGTACGTTATTGCATAGATCCAAAAGGTAATTCTGAAGACCACAGTACCACAATATGATCGGCGAGCGGCTTGCGAAATCTGATACGCCCTTACTGGTGGCAACCCACGGTAGAAACAAGTCCGAATGACAGTGGAGGATGCGAGGAACAAGAGAAAGGATCAAGGCAAGGAGAGGTGGATCAAGGTTGCAGGGAGCGGTCCGGGTGTCCCGGAATGTGAACCCCAACGAGCCAGCCGACCCCAACATTTGCGCCTGCTTAAACGTTACCATTCATTTAAAAACACTCGCTCGTTGTCCCCAAAGGATTTCTCTCTTTCATCTTTCGTTCCTCGACGAGACCTTGACGCGACGCGTACATAACCCGTCACTCCACTATCCACCGCCGACCACCACCCATCAGTGCATCAGTGGCTACGAACTGTCCTGTTCCTGTTCACCGACATGTCCATCTCAATCAGCACGACACGCCCACTCATCTCGTCACCCCTCGCTTCGCCAACTTCACCCACCCTAACACAATCCTCCCGCCCATTATCAATCCGGAAGCCATTGTTTCCTGCTTCGCGACCACTTCGCCCATTCCCGTCGATCACGACCGCTGGCACTCGCACCACTACAAAAAAACCCATCAAAATTATTGAGCCACCAAAAAACTACACCGGAGGCTGTTTTGTCCTCAATCTTACGCAGGCGGAACTCGGTCGACAAGACTGATCGGAGGGGATTTTTTTTTTTTCTGGTTCGAGCACTTTTTGCGCGGGCGCATCTTGGCATGCAGTAGGACGCGGTTGGCAAGAGAACCGCAGTACAGTGCAAAGAGTGATCAGCGTCTGGTTCTTGTTAGACTCTTGGCTTCAGTGGTTCATGCATGTATCACGAATTCGTCGTTCCTCGATTTAGTATACCAACTCTTGCCCATGCCGTACGTTGATCATTTTTGTTGCGTTTTTGTGCCCTGTTAGGTCTGTAGGAGAAAATCAATAATTAATTATATTAATTTTCTTTTGGATATTCCATTTTTTTTTCTCCTGTGGCACTGACTCGCCTCGCCTCGCCTCGGCTGACCTCGCTTGCTCAATCAACTCGCACTCGCCCTCGGCCTCACGGTCTTCACCCGCATCCCGCACCCCCTCACACTGACCTTCATCAACCCCCACCAATACAGGCACTCTTAGTCTTTTCACTCTCGTCGCCCGACCTCTAACGACTTTGCACGACCACACACGAACTTCCTCTTTCCTCCCTGCTTTCTCCTTTTAACTTACAAAATTATCCTCTACCGCAAATCTCAGGTTCTTCCCACTCTAATTCCCCTCATTTTTCCTTTGCTCACCTCCACCTCCTACCCTCCACCCAGATTTCCGTGGCCAGTCTCCTCATCCACCGTGACTAGGTCTGTTTCATCTCCCCTTTTGCCCAGCCCCCCCCTAAATACTTCCTTTCTTTCTAGATATGGACAGTTGGCGAGTAGCAGTACTAGGGGACGGAGGCGTCGGAAAGACTGCTTTGGCAGTACAAGTATGTCCGGGTCTCCACCCCTCACGCTTATGTGTTCCTTTGCTAACGTACATTTCCCTAGTTCACTCTAAACTGCTTCGTTGGTGAGTCCATCATCGGCTTGTTCGCTTCCAACTTCGGCGCCTACTCATCGCTCGGCGCCACTATTATGCAGAGGTATACTTGTTTGCTCTCTTGATCTACACGCTCCTTATATCCTTCTTTTCTCTCTTCACACCCAAGACCTACGATCCGACGATAGAAGACGCGTATCGAAAGCAACTCGTCGTTGACAACCGAATGTGCTTTGTAGAGGTGATTGACACAGCAGGACAAGGTGGGTCACTTCTATTTTTGTCATTTCCGTCTGCTTCGTCATCCTTACTCGCCACGATACTCAGAGGAGTATGCGACGTTACGAGATCAATGGGTTCGGTATGTCCTTTCCATCCATCCATATTTTTGTCTTTTCCTAATGACTTGCTGCAGCGAGGGACAAGGTTTCATCCTTGTATATTCGATCGCTTCACGAGCAACGTTCGAGCGCTTGGATGTCTTTCGGCAATCGATGCTGAGGGTCAAGCGCCAAAAACCAATATTCATGCTCGTTGGGAACAAGGCCGATAAGCAGCTTGAGCGCGAAGTCACACGGGAAGAGGGAATGCAACTAGCCAAGGAATTTGGTTGCGAGTTCCTCGAAACTAGCGCCAAGACAGCCCTAAATGTAGAACGACTCTTCACGAACCTTGTACGCAGTCTTCGAAGCACGAAGCTGGCAGAACAAGGCGCACCGATCCCGCCACGAAAGGAGCGAGTAAAGCCGTCGAGATGTATTGTCATGTAGGAGAGTGGTCTCGCCTCAATGCTGGAGACTATAGACACCATCCTCTCCTTTCCATTTTTACCTTTGCTTTGATGATACCACTTTCTCTCCACACTTTGCACTCCATTCTGACCTCGCGCAGGCTCATCTACCTCTACTGGTCACTACTGAACATTCCGAATTGACTCATCTGTGATGTACGCACGAAGGAAGATCGTTTCTATTTCTGACATGTTTTCTATGGTGCCTTGAGGGTTTGCTGGTATGGTCCATCTGACGGAGTACTCAGATACACGATTATGATTACGTCCTCAACTTGAGGCATGACCAATTATCGATAAGTATTCTATCTCATGTTGTTGCGAGATTCGATGGCAAATCAAAAAGTTGAGGTGGTGATTATATAAAACAGTAAAAGGGTGAGTGCATGATGAAGTGATTTACGATCATTTGTTGTGCCACAGGAGCGTCCGCAGATTTTGCCAGCGCTCAGAATCACGGTACAGGTATGTCATCGAGCTGAACATCCCGGGTTGGATTGTTTCGCCGCGGTGTTGGAACAGCCACATCACTGCGCCCCACGATAGCGCTGCGAATAACGAAAAGTAGCGCGAGTCGGGGGGAATGGGTTTCGCGGGAGCACCGCCCGTCGTCGAGCTACCGTGTGGAGGACGCCCGCGGGGTATAAATGAGGCAAGCACGCGAGAACAGACGTACAGCACGATCTGTGGAAAAATGATGGTGCCATCAGTCAAACAAACATATGCGAACAGCACGG
>WNFR01007543.1_pt1 | contig 11433 bp, 11 predicted proteins | sample 5400221 | NCBI WGS metagenome assembly WNFR01 (sample SAMN13153357, study PRJNA577476) | soil metagenome | isolation source: 40 cm soil under Madrone tree | place: USA:California | collected 2016-06-14 | reverse complement strand
AGGCGGCGCACATTGTCGGGATAGATGCCGGCATAGCGCAGCGCGATGTTGCCGCCGAGCGAATGGCCGATGATGGTGACCGGCGCCAGTTCCTGCTGATGGATCAGCTGGGCGAGGTCGTAGATCAAGGCGGCGAGCGTGTAGTTGCCGTCGGATGACCATTGGCTGTCGCCGTGGCCGCGCAGATCGGGCGCCAGAACATGCCAGTCGCGCCGTAGTGCCGCGGCAACCCAATCCCAATTGCGGCAATGATCCCGCCCGCCATGGACGAGCAGCAAGGGCGGCGCCCCGGGATTACCCCAATCGACGTAGTGCAGCCGCAGGCGCTGCGAGAAATAGATGCGCGAGGTCGGTCCGGAACTGTCGAGGGCCATCGATCCGTCTCGTTATTTTCGCACGCGGCGGCAACGTGCGATCGTAGGCGCCCCGACCGCAACCGGCAAGCGGGTGAGGCGGCTCAGCCGGGGCGCAAATTCTGCGTCGAACGGCCGGGCCAGCCGGCCACGATGGTTTCCCGGTCGAGATCGCGAACGATCATGACGAGCCGCGAGGTGCGGTCGCCGTCCGGCCATCGGGGCAGGGCGACCGGGGGATGGAAAATATGCTGGACACCGTGAATGACGACGGGGCCTTCTTCATCGGCCACGCTCAGCACGCCTTTGACGCGCAACAGGCGGTCGCCGTAGGTGGCCCGCAGGTCGCCGAGCCAGCGGTGAAAGGCGAGCCAGTCGAGCGGTTGCTCCGCAATAAAAGAAACGGCGCTGATGCCGTGAGTGTGGCGGTGGTCGTGATAGGCGCGGATGTCGAGCCATCGCCCGGGGTCGCGCTGCTCATGCAGCCCGGCGCCAAACAGCCTGGCCGGGTCGATCTCGCCCAGAACCACGATTTCGATCGATGCCCCCGGGTTGATCCCGTGCAAGGCCCGGACCAGCGCTTCGACCTCCGCGGCTGGCGCGATGTCGGTCTTGGTCACGAGCAGCCGGTCGGCGAGTGCCGCCTGCTTGAGAGCCTCGGCATATTGCTCCACTTGGCTGAGCCCGGCCGCGCCGTCGATCGTCGCGACCACGGTGTCGAGGCGAAGGTCGTGGCCGAGGAGCGGGTTGTTCAGCAGCAGCTGCACGACCGGGGCGGGATCGGCGAGACCGGAGGTCTCGATCAGCACCCGGGAGAACGCTGGAACCTCACCGCGTTCGCGCTGAACCAGAAGCCGCCGCAGTGCATCCTGGAGATCGCCGCGCACCGCGCAGCAGAGGCAGCCGCTCGCCAGCACAACGGCCTCGCCGGCGATCGGCTCGACCAGCAGATGGTCGAGCGCCACCTCGCCGAACTCGTTGATGATCACCGCGCTGTCGGCCATCTCCGACCGCTGCAACAGGCGATTGAGCAGCGTCGTCTTGCCGCTGCCGAGAAAGCCGGTGATCAGGGAGACCGGCAGGCGCTCGGCGGAGCGGTCGCGATCGAACAGGCTGCTCGCGGTAGACATCGTTAATGGAGGGTCGGATACTCCTTTGCCTACCAAGAATTCAAGCCAGGAGGAGGCGCCATGACCGATATTACGGACCCCACCCCCGATGATACACCGCCCTCGCCCGATCGCCGGAGTTTCCTGAAGACCGCTGGGATCGCTGGAGCCGCGGGTGCGGTGGCTGGTGCCGCACACGGAAAGTTCGGGCTGGCGCCGATCGCCTCGGCCCAAGCGCAGCCGGCCGCCCCGCCGAAGCTGACGACCGAAAAATGGTGGCCGTCGAAGTGGGGTGCCGAAGACGAGGCCGGTGCATCGAACCACATCACTCCGGCAAAGGTGCTCGATGCCGCCAAATGGATCCGCGACGGCAAGGTCTACAAGATGGGCCGGGTGTACGAGCAGGCGATGCCGTGCTTTGGCCAGCGGGTGTTCGTTTTGCGTATTCCCGGAGGCCCGACGGGCGGACCCTTTGGCGAGAACAAGCTCGTCTATAACGACGAGTTTCTGGCGACCGAGATCGGCCAGACCGGCACCCAGTTCGACGGGCTCGGCCATATCGGCATCCAGATGGGCAAGGACGGCGACAAGAGCGAGATGTATTTCTACAACGGGTTCACCGCGGCTCAGATGTCCGATCCCTACGGCCTGAAGAAGCTCGGCACCGAGAAGCTGAAGCCGCTGATCACCCGCGGGCATCTGGTCGACATCGCCGCGGTCAAGGGCGGCATGATGGATGCCGGCCAAGAGATCATGGTCGCCGATGTCCGTGCCGCCCTGCAGCGCCAGAATATGCAGGAGGGCGACATCAAGCCGGGCGACGCGATCTTCTTCAATACCGGCTGGGGCTCGCTGTGGATGAAGAACAACGACCGCTTCAACTCGGGCGAGCCCGGGATCGGGCTCGAAGTCGCGCGCTGGGTCATCGACAAGGATTTGTGCTTGACCGGCGGCGATACCTGGGCTGTCGAGGTGGTGCCGAACCCGGATAAGAGCCTGGCCTTCCCGTGCCATTCGGAACTGCAGACTAAGCACGGCATCTTCAATCACGAAAACCTGGTCTTCGACGATTTGATCGCCGATCGCAAATATCAGTTTGTCTTCATCTTCACCCCGGCCCCCATCAAGGGCGCCACGGGGTCGAACGGCTGCCCGATCGCCATCACCTGACCTCAAGCCTCGAGGCCCGCGACACTGATTATCTGAGTGGCGACGCGATGCCCCGCTTTGGCCGCGCGACAGCGAACCGCTATCCACGAGCCCCCGCTCGGGCTATTTTCGCGCCACTTGCTGACAATGAAATGCCCGGCACCCGTGATCCGCGTCATCCGACATCCGGGCCCCCGATCGAACCACCCGCGTGGCTCGGTGCTTGCGATGGGCAATTTCGATGGTCTGCATCGCGGGCATGCGGTGCTGATCGGCCAGGTGCGCGACCTCGCCCGGGCTCATGGCGTACCCGCGGCCGTGCTGACGTTCGAGCCGCATCCGCGCAGTGTGTTCCTTCCTGCCGCCGAGCCGTTCCGACTGACCCCGTTCCGCGCCAAAGAGCATGAACTGGCGCGGCTCGGCATCGAGTTGCTGTTTGTCCAGCATTTCGATCTCGGCTTCGCCGCCAAAAGTGCCGAGGATTTCGTCACCGAAATCATCGTCGGGGCGATCGGCGCCGGCCACGTCGTCGTCGGCTGGGACTGCACCTTTGGCAACCGCCGGCGTGGGACCCCCGAGCTGCTGCGCGCCGCCGGCGCCGAGCACGGCTTCAGCGTAACGGTCCTCGAGCCGGTCCGCGGCGCCGATGCGACGGTCTATTCCTCGACCCATATCCGCGAGTTGCTGAAAGCGGGCAAGCCGCGCGAGGCGGCCACACTCCTCGGCCGCTTCTGGGAGATCGACGGGCGCGTCGCCGCCGGCGACCGGCGCGGGCGGACGATCGGCTTTCCGACCGCCAATCTCGGGCTCGACGACTATCTGCATCCGGCGTTCGGCGTATACGCGGTGCGGGTCCGCGGCGATGGTCCCGACGACCCGCTCTCCGGCCGCACCCTCGACGGTGTGGCCAATCTCGGGCTGCGGCCGACGGTCGGCGGCTCGGCGCCGCGCCTCGAGGTGCACCTCTTCGACACCGACGCCGATCTCTACGGGCGGCATCTCCGGGTGGCACTGGTCGACTTCATCCGGCCGGAGCGCAAATTCTCGGGGCTCGACGCGCTGAAGGCGCAGATCGCCGAGGACGCGACACTGGCGCGCGCCATCCTTGCCGCGGTGGGCAACCAGGGTTAGCCGCCATGCAAGACGCTGCTGCGTCCCTCGCGGAGCTGCCGGCGGGTGCGGTCGAATCGGTGCCGGTCCAAGCGTTCCTTCTCGGGGAGCGTCTGGATACGCGCGCGCTCGAACGCGACGAGCCTCTCGGCGTTGCTCCCTTGACGGTCGCCATTCCTGGCGGTGGCGTGGGCGTGCTCTTCCGCTATGGCGCAGTCGTCCTGTTCGGCACCCCTGCCGAGGCAATGGACAAGTTCGTCCGCTCGCTGATGCCATCGGTTAATGCCGCTCTCTCGGTACCGGAGCGCGATGACGCGCAGATATTGATCAGGCCCGAGGCGGACGGCCAAGTCGATCTCGCCGGCAACATTGTCCTTCGCGAGAGGACGACCGAGCGATTGCAGCTGGTCGCCGACATCCTCGCCAAGGGTCTGGTGCTCTCCTATTACGAGACGAGGATCGCCGAAATCTTCGACGGCATCGAGCCGCTCGCGGCAATGTTGCGGGAAAAGGGCCGGGCGGGGGCGCGCGGCAAGGAGCTGCTGCGCCATATCGGGGATGTGCTGCTGATCCAGCAAAAGATGGTCGGGCGCGTCGAAACCGGCGAAAAACCCGAGCTTCTGTGGGAGCATCCGGAACTCGAGCGGCTTTATGTACGGCTCGCCGAGGAGTACGAGCTGCGCGACCGCGACCGCGCTCTCGATCGCAAGCTCGACGTGATTTCGCGCACCGTCGAAACCCTGCTGGGTTTGGTGCAGACCCGAAGCAGCCTGCGCGTCGAGTGGTATATCGTGTTGCTGATCGTCGCCGAGCTGCTGTTGACGACCTACCCTCTGCTGCTTGGCCGCTAGGAGCGAGATGATTCGCGTCACTCCTCGCATCACAATCGACGAGGATGCGATCGAGGAGGTTTTCGTGCGTGCCGGCGGTCCCGGCGGCCAGAATGTCAACAAGGTCGCGACTGCAGTTCAGCTGCGCTTCGACGCGGCGGGCTCGCCGAGCCTCGATGCACCAATGCAGGCGCGATTGCGCCGGCTCGCCGGGCGGCGGATGACCGCCGATGGTGCCGTCGTCATCATGGCGCGGCGTTTCCGCACCCAGGAGCGCAATCGCGCGGATGCATACGAGCGGCTGATCGATCTCCTTCGCCGGGCGGCCGAGCCGGGGAAACGCCGGGCGCCGACGCGCCCGACCGCGGCGTCGCGCGAACGCCGGCGCGAAGCAAAGCTCGCCCGCGGCCAAACCAAGCGCCTGCGTCACCCGGTCGACCAACAGCGCGAGTGAACCGCCGGCACTCGCTAGACGGGACCGAGTGCCCGTCGTGCGGCGGCGAGACAATCCGCCGCCCCGCCCGAGGCATCGACGCGAACCCAGTCCATCGGCCCCGGATCCTGGCGGAGCTGCTGCGCCAGAACTTCCGGCGACGCATCCGAGGCGTCATGGCGGCGGGCTTGCAGCCGCCGGTCCATCGTCGCCGCGGGCGCTTCGAGCCAGAGGCCGGAGAAGGGCACAACGGCGGCCTCGGCGATTGCGGCGAAGGATTGCCGCTCCGCCGGCTTCAGCGCTACCGCGTCGACGATCACCGAATACCCGGCTGCGAGTGCATCTTCTGCCTTCCGGCGAAGCGCCTCGTACACCCGGTATGACGCCTGCGGCGCATACGCCCTGGCCGGCAGCCTCGTCTCGAGGGCAACTCCGAACAACTGCTTGCGGATGACGTCGCTGCGCAGGACCCGGGCACCGAGGCTCGGGGCCAGTGCGGCGGCGAGGGTCGACTTGCCGGCGCCGCTGAGACCGCCGATCGCGACCAGGCGGCAGGATCGCGGCTGGAGGAATTGAGCGGAGAGGTCGAGGTAGCCGCGCGCCCCCGCCGCCATTGCCGGCCTCTGACGTGACCCTACCGTCCGCTCCAACACCGTCGCCGTGACGTGCGCCCGGATTGCCGCGCGCAATGACAGGAACAGCGGCATCGCCGGTAGCCCGTCATCCTCGCCAGTGAGGTCCAAATAGCGGTTCAACACAACATTCGCAAAATCCCCGAGCTCGCGGTGTTCAAGATCCATCAGCAGAAAGGCGAGGTCGTAGAGGATGTCGATCGAGGCAAGCTCCTCGGAGAATTCGAGGCAATCGAACAAGGTCGGCCTGTTCTCGAAGAGGCAGACATTGCGGAGGTGCAGGTCTCCGTGGCAGCGCCGGACTTTGCCCTCGGCGCGGCGTCGATCGAGCACGGCGCCGACGACGGCAAGCCGTTCCAATGATCTTTGCCTGACCTCGGCGATGCGCTCGGAGGAAAAGCCCGCCTCTCGTGCCGCTGTGAGGCAGCCATGGTTCGTCTCGACAACGGCGGCCAGCGCCGCCGCACCCCCATGATCGGGCCGCCGCTCGGCGGATTGATGGAATGCCGCAACCTGACCAGTAAGCTCGATCATTGACGACACGCTCAACCGGCCGGCTTTGGCGAGCTCGTCGAACACCAGCGCTTGATCGAAGCGCCGCATTACCACGATCCAGTCGACCGGCGGGCCGGCGTTCCCGAAGGCGAGTTCGCCTTGCGCGCTGCGGGTCAACGCCCGGGCCTCGAGATAGAGTTCGGGTGCGGTGCGCCGGTTGAGCTGAAGCTCGGCCTCGCACGCCACCCGGCGCCACTCGGCGGTCGAGAAATCGAGGTAGGAGTACTTCACCGCGCGTTTCAGCTTGTGGGCGCGGTCACCGGCTAGAAAGACGAGCGATGCGTGGGTCTCGATGATATCGACCCGCTCTACCGCTGCGCCATAAGAGGATGGTGTGCTGAGAAAATCGATGACGTCGCGTTGATCGTCGGGCATAGCTGAGAGACACCGCAAAACAATTTCGATGCGTCACTAGGTCATTTGCCGTTCGCACGAAAGCCGACAGCCGCGACCCCGAGGTGCCGAGTATGACGCTCCCAGCAACGAGCCGCTTCCAGTTGACCCCCGATCTCACGATCTGCCGGATCTTGAACGGGATGTGGCAGGTGTCCGGCGGCCACGGCGCGATCGACCCCGGCCGCGCGGTCGACGAGATGTTCACCTACCACGATGCCGGGTTCACCACCTGGGATCTCGCCGACCATTATGGTCCGGCCGAGGACTTTATCGGCGACTTCCGCCGTCTGTTCGCCGCCCGCAACGGAGCCGAGCGGCTCGCCGAGATCCAGGCGTTCACGAAGTGGGTGCCGTATCCGGCTCGGATGACCCGGCGCGTCGTCGAAGACGCGGTCGGGATCTCGCTGTCGCGGATGGGCGTCGAATGCCTCGACCTCATGCAATTCCATTGGTGGGACTACGGCAACGCGAGCTATCTCGACGCGCTCAAACACCTCGCCGACCTGCAGCACGACGGCAAGATCCGCCACTTGGCACTGACCAATTTCGACACCGAGCGTCTCCGAATCATCGCCGATCACAGCATCGGGGCCGTCTCGAACCAGGTCCAGTACTCGATCGTCGATCGCCGCCCCGAGGCTCGGATGGCTACGTTCTGCGGCGATCACGCTATGACGCTTGTCGCCTATGGCACCCTCCTCGGCGGGCTGCTTTCGGAGAAGTACCTCGGACGCCCGGAGCCGCAGCGCGCCGAGCTCGATACCGCTTCGCTGCGGAAGTACATGAACATGATCGACGCCTGGGGCGGCTGGACCCTGTTCCAGGAATTGCTCGCCGTGTTGAAGCAAATCGCCGACCGGCACCGGGTGAGCATCGCCAATATCGGCGTCCGCTACATCCTGGAGCGCCCGGCGGTCGCCGGCGTCATCGTCGGGTCGCGGCTCGGCGTCGCCCAGCACCTCGCCGACAACTCCCGCGTCTTCGACTTTGCGCTCGACCCCGAGGATCAGGCGATGATCGAGGCGGTTCTGACGAAATCGCGCGACCTGATGAAGCTGATCGGTGATTGCGGTGACGAATACCGATAGCGACATAATCATGAATTGAAACGGCAATGGCTCATCATTGCCATCTGCAGCTGATCTGCAGCGGAATCCCAACCGCCAGTTGAATAGCATCGATTCCGGTCATGTCGGCCTCCCGAGCGGCATGCGCCGGCCGCAGGCCCTCGTCTCCAGCCGGCGGCCCACACGCGAAACTGTCATCGGCCCGGACTATAATGTGCGAATTAGGCAATATTCGGATGACCGAAAATCATCACAGCTGAGAGCGCGGTTTCCGACTCACCGTTCAACCTGACTATGCGGCTTATGCGCCGAAGAGCGATCCTCTCACACTGTTGCCGAAGCAATCGAGGTCGTTACTATCGAGCCGGCTATGAGCAAGATCACGGTGTACGGACGTCGCGGCTGGGGCTCCGCTATTGTCGAGGCGCAGCTCGAGTGGCTCGGCCTCGATTACACATACAAGGCCGTAGGCGACTTGTTGCGGTCGGCCGAAGCCCGACGAACTCTGGCCCCGGTCAACCCGCTCGCCCAGGTTCCCGCACTCGTGCTCCCGAACGGGCAGACTTTGACCGAGAGTGCGGCGATCACCCTCTACCTTGCGGACATGACGGGTCGCGACGACCTCGTCCCGCCGCCGGGCTCGGCGAAGCGGCCCGACTTCCTGCGCTGGCTGATCTTCCTCGTCGCCAATGTCTACCCGACCTACACCTACGCCGACGAACCGGACCGCTTTGTATCCGACGCGGCGGCGCGGGGCGGCTTTCGGGCCACCGTCGACGCGTACGCGCAACGGCTCTACGCCATCCTCGATGCGACGGCGCGCACACCCTGGTTTCTCGGAGACCGCTTCTCCGCACTCGACATCTATGTAGCGGTCATGACCCGCTGGCGACCAGGCCGCCAATGGTTTGCCGAGAACACGCCGCAGCTTCATGCGATCGCAACGCGGGCGGACGCAATCCCGCAGCTACAAGCCGTCTGGTCGCGCAATTTCTCCGACGCCGGGTCGTAAGGCCCGCTTTGGCCCCGATCCGGCCGCGGGGGCGGGAAAGGTGTGCGATGATGGCAGCGATTTAGCTGCTATAACGCGTCAAAATCTCGCGCAGGGGGAATGATGAGAATAGTGCTGCGACCCGGCACACCGGCGGATGCCGCTGCATGCGGGCCAATCTGCTTCGAGGCATTCAAGGCAATCGACGACGAGCACAATTTCCCTTGGGATTTTCCGTCGGCAGAGGTGGCCACGGGTCTCTTGACGATGATGCTGTCAAACCCGGGCTTCTACTCGGTGGTAGCCGAGCAGGAAGGAAATGTCGTGGGTAGTAACTTTCTCGACGAACGCGGACCGATCGCCGGCGTCGGGCCGATCACGGTTCATCCGGCGTCGCAGAACCAGACGATCGGGCGCCGGCTGATGGGCGCCGTGCTCGACCGCGCGAGCGAGCGACATGCCGCCGGGGTCAGGCTGCTGCAATCCGCCTTTCACAATCGTTCGTTGTGTCTCTACACCAAGCTCGGCTTCGAGACCCGCGAGACGATATCGAAAATGACCGGGGCGCCATTGGGCCTCAAATTCCCCGGCTACGATGTGCGGCCGGCCCGCGCAACCGATCTGGCGGCCTGCAACGCGCTGTGTCAGCGGGTTCACGGACACCACCGCGGCGGCGAACTCGACGATGCGATCAAGGCGGGAACGGCATGCGTCGTCGAGCACCTGGGCAAGATCACCGCCTACGCCACGGATGTCGCGTTCTTCGCCTATGCCGTCGCCGAGACCAACCAAGGTCTGAAGGCGCTGATCGGAGCGGCTCCGGGCTTCCCCGGTGGCGGGTTTCTGCTGCCGACCCGCAATGGCGAGCTGTTCCGCTGGTGCCTGCAAAACGGCCTGCGCCTAGTGCACCAGCTGACCCTGATGACGATCGGTCTCTACAACGAGCCCGACGGCGCCTATCTGCCGTCGGTCCTATATTGAGTGAGGACCTGCGCCCAGCCGGGTAATCGCACGTTGTCGATGTCCAAGCTCCCGGTCGCGAATGTCGAGGCGTGTCACCCCGACAATACTCTACCATGGAGCTCTACTTCAGGCAGGGTACACACAACATATTGGTCGGGACTGTCCCCAAAATCCGGGGACAACCCGGTTGAAAACGTGCCCCGGTCGCTTCACCCGGCGGTGTTGAGCGTGCTGCCTAAAAAAGCGGCAGGGGTCTAGACGTAGGTCCAGGGGCACGAAACCATTGGCGCAGCTCTATATGGTTGCCGCTGGGATCGCGGATTTCCGCCCTGGCATAAGTCTCGCGGAATCGCGGGCCCCAGACGACGTCGATGCCTTTGGTTTTCAAATATTCGACGGTCTCTTGCATGTCGTCGACTTCGAGGGCGATCATGCGGTAGCCGAGATGCTCGTTCTGCGGCGCCGGTTCGACTGTGACGCCCTCGTAAGAGATCAGCTCGACGGTGGTGCCGCCGAGCTCCAGGTAGACGAGGTCGATCGGCGTTCCCAGACCCGATTGCTCGATCCGGTCGCGCGCCCGCACGGCGAACCCCAAGACATCGGTGTAAAATTCGACCGTTCGCTCCAGCCGATCGGTCACGATTTCGACGTGGTCGATTCGCTTGAACATCATGCCCTCCGAGCAGACCGGTTTCGCTGGCGATGCTCCCTCGCCCCGTTTGCGGGGAGAGGGTTGGGGTGAGGGGCCTGTCCGCGCGTCTGCAGCGCCCTCCAAATGGGGCCCTTCCCCCTTCACCCGGAAGCCGCGTTGTGCGGCGCCCCCGACCTCTCCCCACAAGCGGGGCGAGGTGCTTGCCTGCGCGCTCAATTCCTTCGCCGCTAATTGATCGCGAAGCAATAGAACAGGCCGTCGCCGCCGGTGCTGCGCAGATCGGCCTGGCTGCAGCCGCCGTCGGGGCCGCGCGACGGATGCGAGGAATTCCACGATTTCGACGCGTCGTCGTCGCGCAGGCCCCGGCGGTCGGTGTGGCCGACCATCGCCGAACCCTGGGTGCTGCTCGTCCAGTTGTGGCAGGTCCGGTCGTCACCCGGCGGAAACGCCTTGCCGTCCGGCTGCGAGCCGGTCAGCGCATCGTGCCTGTTCGGGGTGTCGCCGATGCCATTGACGACATCGCCCTTTTCGGTGAGATCCGTCTGCTTGGTCAGGTTGTTGGCGCCGTGCAGCTCGTCGATGTCCTTGGAAACGACCACGCCTTTGCTGTTCTGCCAGGGCCCACGGCCGATGCGGTCGCGGGCATTGACCGCCGTCTGGCCGTCCGTGCTGAGATAGGCGTGCCAAGTATGGCTGCCGGCTCCAACGGCCTGGGCGAGCTGCTGGCACAGCCGGTCGGCGCCGGCGAGGCCGCCGAGATCGGCACCCTTGCCGGGGCCGGCGCTGGTGACAAAAAACGTCGTGCTGGCCTGCTGCGCCAGGGCGCCGGCATTGACGCCGAGCACGAGCGCGACCGATATGCCAAAGGCCGCCGAGCGCGTCGTCGAATTCATCCTGATCCTCCTGCCGCTTCGAGGGGGTACCGCTTCTACGACTCCCGCGCGATGAAAATCATCCATGCTCCGGTCGGCGTCGGCAGCGACCTCCTTCATCTGATCTGGAAGCTGACGTCCTCCGCCTGCGCGCTGCCGACCAGCATCATGAATTCAGCATCGGCAACGCCGTCATTGCGGAAATAGTGGATCCGGCCGGCCGGGTTGAAGATCACATCCTTCGGGCCGAGGCGATCCTCGACGGCGCCCCCGCGTTCATCCCAGCCGACGGTGATGCAGCCTTCCAGCACGAAAAAGGCG
>WNFR01032459.1_pt1 | contig 11435 bp, 11 predicted proteins | sample 5400221 | NCBI WGS metagenome assembly WNFR01 (sample SAMN13153357, study PRJNA577476) | soil metagenome | isolation source: 40 cm soil under Madrone tree | place: USA:California | collected 2016-06-14 | reverse complement strand
TCATCGGTGACGGTGACCGGCTCGGCGAGTTCCCAGAACAATCCGAACCCATTGCCCGAGTTGATGATCAGCGACGGCACGAGCGGAGCCGCTTTGATCTTCGCGAGCAATTCGGCGCGTACGGTCTCAACATCATCGGGTGCGGTGCCGGCGGGGAGATCGGCATCGACATGCAGAAAGCGAACGGTCGAGACTTCAGCCTCTTTCGCCTTCGCATGTCCCTTGCCGAGCGGTTTGACTTCGTTGGCGTTGAAATAAATGCCGAATCCCTTGCGGTCGGCTTCGATCAGCCATCGCAACGCGGCGGTTTGTCCGGCTTCCGTCTTCGGGAAACTCCGGCCAACTATCGGACGATTGCCGGTGGGATGAATAGCGCACAGATGCGCCTGATCTGTCGGCAGCGAGAAGGCGAACGCGACCGCCTCCGCCAAGTTCGGTTTGATGTCGATCATCGTTTGATCTCCTAATATGGCGGGACGGCGAAAACGCGCTTGCGTTCGGCGTCCATCAAATTTCCAACCCTGTGAGATGACTTTGACCGTCGGCGCATGACGGTCGAAGAGCAGACGTTCAAGATGCGGAGTGACCGATTCGCGTCTTGTCCAGGGCTCACGCTACGACCGCGTTGGCATCTAGCAGGCGCTCGATATCAGCGACGCGGATCACGACGCGTCTGCGGAGCTTTGACGCGCGGAGCTCCTTCGCCTTGATCATTCTATCGATGGTTTGAACATCAACGCTCAGCGCGTCGGCGACTTCTTCTCTGGAGAGGGTAATTTTGGGCATAGTAGTGACCTCAAAGATTGAGGCCCGACAGCCATAAGAGGCCGTCATTGCGCGGGTCCGTGCGCGTTGCCTATGCCGTGAAGGTGCGCACTCGAAGTGCGCCCGACCCGAAAGCCTTGCGGCTCTCAGCAACCCGGACGCTGGGCTCCGGGATGTGCCCGTTTAGGACCGGGCTGATGCGCGAGGTCCTACACCCGGCCGGAAATGCGCGCAATAGGGTATAGGACCGCCCGAGATGGCTCCGGGCATCATCAGGCCACCATGGTGGAAACAGACGTGGAAAGGCCGCGTCGGAAATACAAGAAACCCTTATAAAATAGGCATAACTTGCATTTTCGGGCGGACATGTAGTCCTCGAAAGCTCGGATAGACCATAGATGTTGTGTCGGCGACGTGACGAATCACTATGATATATCAAAGACTTGCTAAAGTGTTCTTAATTCGTTCTAGTGGCCATTGGGCAGGCCGGGTTTGAACCGGAAGGGATCGAGGCATGGACAGGACGCAAGCAGCTGAAATCAATAGGCACATGCGGAAAGCTGCCAACGCAATCGATCGGGCGAGCCAGATCATATCCGCCCTTGATGCAGCCGATCGGGAGATGCTGGCCGCACCGCTCGAAAAGATCGTTCTCGCGCTGCATTTCGAACTTTTGCGGGCAGTTTATCTCCGCTATCCGGACCTGCGGCCGCCTGCAGCCGGTCGATCCATTAAGAATACGGTCCGCAGATGGGAAGAAGTCGTTCTTCCAGAATCCATCTCCGAGACCGATCTCGATCGGACCATCTTTTTCCCGGTCGATGATGAAGTGGTGGGCGTGCGCATCCGGGCATTGGCTGAGGCCGGTCGCCTCGAAGGAGAGGGCGATCTTCGTAAATGGCGCTTCAGTGAGGTGCGACTGAACGCTGATGACCGCCGCGACGTTTGAAGTCACATCGCCGAGAGCAGCTTGTCGCCGCAATAATTGGCGTAGAATTTTCCGCCGCACTGCCGGCGGATCGCGGCGCAGCGCGCGGCGGGGGAAGCATTCTTTGCGACGCTGAATCCGCAGCTGAGGCCGTCGGCGCTGCGGCCGGTCCTGGTGCCTGCGGCAAATGCCGCGCTGGTAGCGCTGATGCAGAACACCAGAAGTGCGGCGGCGAGAATCTCGATGGTCAGTCTCATGGCCTGCTCCTTCTTATTTGATATCGCGACATGGTGTTTTGCGGATTTGGCCCGACTATATCACGAAAGCGGCGCGCGCGCAGGTCGGCGAACCGGCCCGGTCTTTGCATAAAATTCATGCACGCAATGCACAAACGAACCCGTCGCGGGTTCCGAACGGAACATAACGCGCGTATCATTTGCTCCGGACTTACACCTCCAGGATTTCGGATTTGCCCGATCAGTCGTTCCAGGGAAATTTTCCGGCGCTCGGCCAGCCGATCGACGAATTGGCGCTGGCCGAGATCAAGGGCGCGATCCTCGCCAAGCTCCGGCTGGCGATCGGCAAGGATACCGGGATGGCCACCCGCCACGACTGGTACAAGGCGGCGGCGCTGGCGCTGCGCGACCGCATTGTTCATCACTGGCTCACAACCGAAAAGCTGAGTTACGACGCCGGCGCCAAGCGGGTCTATTACCTCAGCCTGGAATTCCTGATCGGCCGCCTGTTCACCGATGCGCTGAACAATATGGGGCTATTGCCGGTGTTCGAGGCCGCGCTGGGCGATCTCGGCGTCAGCCTCGCGGAGTTGCGCAAATGCGAGCCGGATGCAGCGCTCGGCAATGGCGGCCTCGGACGGCTTGCGGCCTGCTTCATGGAAAGCATGGCGACGCTCGCTATTCCCGCCATCGGCTACGGCATCCGTTACGATTTCGGCCTGTTCCGCCAAATCATCGCGCAGGGCTGGCAGCAGGAATATCCCGATGAGTGGCTGAGCTTCGGCAACCCCTGGGAATTCCAGCGGCCGGAAGTGGTCTACCACGTTCATTTCGGCGGCGGCGTCGAACACGTCGAAACCAACGGACACGACCGCGCTATCTGGCATCCGGCGGAAACCGTGCAGGCCGTCGCCTACGACACCCCGATCGTCGGTTGGCGCGGCCAGCACGTCAACGCGCTGCGGCTGTGGTCGGCGCGCTCGCCCGACCCGCTCAAGCTCGACGTCTTCAACACCGGCGACTATCTCGGCGCCAGCGCCGAGGAGGCGCGCGCCGAATCGATCTGCAAGTTTCTCTATCCGAATGACGAGAGCCCGGCCGGCCGCGAGTTGCGGCTGCGCCAGGAATATTTCTTTGTCTCCGCCTCGCTGCAGGACCTGGTCAAACGCCATCTCGCCGCCGACGGACAGTTGCGCAATCTGGCCTCAAAAGCCGCGGTGCAGCTGAACGACACCCACCCCAGCCTCGCCGTCGCCGAGCTGATGCGCATCCTGGTCGACCTTCACAATTTCCGCTGGGAAGAGGCGTGGAAGATCACCGTCGACACGCTATCCTACACCAACCATACGCTGCTGCCCGAGGCGCTCGAGACTTGGCCGCTCGAGCTGTTCGAACGCCTGCTGCCGCGGCATCTCGAGATCATCTATCGGATCAATGTCGCGCATCTGGCGCTGGCGGAGGCGCGCTGCCCCAGCGACGTCGATTTCAGGGCCTCGGTGTCGCTGATCGACGAGAGGTCCGGACGCAGGGTACGGATGGGGCAACTGGCCTTCGTCGGATCACACCGTATCAACGGCGTCTCGGCGATGCATTCCGACCTGATGAAGGAGACCGTGTTCCACGATCTCAATCATCTTTATCCGGGACGCATCACCAACAAGACCAACGGCATCACCTTCCGCCGCTGGCTGATGCTGGCCAATCCGAAATTGACCGATCTGTTGCGCGAGACCTGCGGCGAAGCCGTGCTCGATGATCCCACCAAGCTTCAACTTCTCGAGGCCCGCGCCAGCGACAGCGCGTTCCAGCAGCAATTCCGCAGCGTCAAGCATCACAACAAGGTCGCACTGGCGCGGCTGATCGGCGAGCGCCTCAACGTCAAAGTCGATCCGACCGCGCTGTACGACGTCCAGATCAAGCGCATCCATGAATACAAGCGGCAGCTGCTCAACATCCTGGAAACCGTGGCGCTGTACCAGGCGATGAAGGACGAGCCGCAACGCGACTGGGTGCCGCGCGTGAAGATCTTCGCCGGCAAGGCGGCGGCGAGCTACCGCTACGCCAAGCTGATCATCAAGCTCATCAATGACGTCGCCGAAATCGTCAACAACGATCCGGCCATCGGCGGACGCCTGAATGTGGTCTTCCTCGCCGATTACAATGTCAGCCTCGCCGAAGTAATCATTCCCGCCGCCGATCTCTCCGAGCAGATTTCGACCGCGGGCATGGAAGCCTCCGGCACCGGCAACATGAAGCTCGCGCTGAATGGCGCGCTGACCATCGGCACGCTCGACGGCGCCAATATCGAAATCCGCGATCATGTCGGCGCTGAAAACATCGCGATCTTCGGCTTGGAGGCGATGGACGTGTTGGTGCGACGCAAGCAGGGACTGGATGCGACCGACGTGATCCGGCGATCGCCGAGGCTTGCGCGGGCGATCAACGCAATCGGTGGCGGTGAATTCTCGCCCGGCGATCCCGGCCGGTTTGAATCGATCGCGCACGCGCTGCGCTATCTAGACCATTACATGGTCAGCGCGGATTTCGACGCTTATTTCGGAGCCCAGCGCGGCATCGACGCGCGCTGGCAGGTTATCCCGGCGTGGACGCGGGCTTCCATCCTCAACGTCGCGCGGATGCCGTGGTTTTCTTCTGACCGCACCATCCGCGAATATGCCGAGGATATCTGGAATGTGCCGGTGCGCGGGACTCTGCCGCGCGCCTTGCAGGAGGCGGGCGCGCAGCGCGGCAGCACCCGCTGAATTCCGGCGAGCGGAAATCCATTATCTCGGGCGTCATTGAATTTCGGCAGAATTGCCGCGATATTGCGCGCAAAAGAGCCAGAGCGTCATTGCGAGGAGCGAAGCGACGAAGCAATCCACGCTGGCTTCGTTGCTTCTGGATTGCTTCGCTTGCGCTCGCAATGACGATGCTGACCAAGACCACACATCTTTTCGACGATCCGCAGCGGGCCGGCGATCCGCTGGCGCTTACGGTCAATTTTCGCGCGCCGATCGCGCAAGGCGCCTTCGACCTCGATGTTCGCCTGGTCAAGGCCAACCGGTCGACGCAGCATTGGGCGGTCGAGCTGTCGCAGGATGGCGCCGAGGTTGCGAGTTTTGCCACCGCCGTGTTTGCCGAACGCCGTCCATCTTGGGCGCACCAGCAGGCCACATTTCCGCAAGCCAAGCCGTTCGAACAGATCCTGCCCTATCCGGAGGTCGCGGCGTCATGGGTCAAGCAATATGATTTGCGCTTTGCCGAGGGCGATCCGGATTTCAGCGGTGCCGCTCAAGCTGCGCCGGCAAATGCTTTCTCCAAACTATGGATCGGCGACCGCGTGCCCCGGAAGATCGACATGCTGTCGCTGATGGCGATGTCGGATGCGTTCTTTGGCCGGGTCTTTCACGCACGGGGCGAGCTGGTGCCGTTCGGCACGGTATCGCTGACGACCTATTTTCATGCCGATAGCGAAGACCTTGCAGCCGAGGATATCAGCCGCGTTCTGGCCGTGGCCGATGCCAGGATTTTTCACAAGAGCTACGGCGACCAGACCGGCGAGCTCTGGTCGCCGAAGGGCCGCCTGCTCGCGACCACGCATCAGATTGCGTATTTCAAGGCGTGAGCTGATAGGCCGATTTATGCGATCGTCATGCTCGCGCTTGTCGCGGGCATCCACGTCTTTCTTGATGGCAACAAAGTAAGGCGTGGATGGCCGGGACGAGCCCGGCCCTGACGGAGAGGGTCTTATTCCGCCGCGAGCTTTACTTCCGGCGCGGCGGCGCGGATTTCAGCGTCAACCTGCGCTTCGAACTTGGCAAAATTCTTCTGGAACATGCCGACCAGCGCGCGCGCGGTCTTGTCGAACTCGGCCTTGTCGGCCCACGTCTTGATCGGGTCGAGGATATGCGGCTCGACGCCGGGCAGCGAGGTCGGTACCGCGAAGCCGAAATATTTGTCGGTGCGGAAATCGGCGTTGCGCAGCGAGCCGTTCAGCGCGGCCGTCAAGAGCGCCCGCGTCACCTTGATGGGCATGCGGCGCCCGGTGCCGTATTTGCCGCCAGTCCAGCCGGTGTTGACCAGCCAACAATCGACACCGTGCTTGGCGATCAGGTCGCGCAGCAAATTGCCATACACTGATGGATCGCGCGGCAGGAATGGCGAGCCGAAGCAGGTCGAGAATTCCGGCTGCGGCTCCTTGCCGAGCCCGCGCTCGGTACCCGCCACCTTGGCGGTGTAGCCGGACAGGAAGTGGTACATCGCCTGCGCCGGCGTCAATTTCGCGATCGGCGGCATCACGCCGAACGCATCCGCCGCCAGCATCACCAGGTTTTTCGGATGAGGCGCGCGGCCGGTGCGCGAGGCGTTGGGGATGAATTCCAGCGGATAGGCCGAGCGGGTGTTTTCGGTTTTGGAGCCATGCTGGCGGCATAAATCTCGGGCTCGGCTGCTTCCGACAGCTTGATGCATTTGGCGTAGCAGCCGCCTTCGAAATTGAAGACACCCTCGGGGCCCCAGCCGTGCTCGTCGTCGCCAATCAGCGTGCGGTTCGGGTCGGCTGACAGCGTGGTCTTGCCGGTGCCGGAAAGGCCGAAGAACACCGCGGTGTCGCCATCGGGCCCGACATTGGCCGAGCAGTGCATCGCCATCACACCCTTTTCGGGCAAATAATAATTCAGCGTGGTGAAAACCGATTTTTTCATCTCGCCGGCATAATAAGACCCGCCGATCAGGACGATCTTGCGGGCGAAATCGATCGCGACCACGTTCTCCGAACGCACGCCGTGGCGTTTGGGATCGGCCTTGAAGCTCGGCAGATCGACGACAGTCAGTTCGGGCACGAAGTCCTTGAGCTCCGACGTCTCGGGACGGATCAACAACGTGCGGATGAACAGCGAATGCCAAGCGAGCTCGGTGTAGACACGGGTCTTGATCCGAAAACTCGGATCGGCGCCGCCATAGAGATCCTGCGCGAATAGCGTCATGCCTTCGGCATGCTTGAGAAAGTCGGCGTAGAGCGCTTCGAACTGCTCTGAGGTGATCGACTGGTTGCCGGCCCACCACATGTTCTTGTCGGTCAACGCGTCGCGAACGGTGAATTTGTCCTTGGGGCTGCGGCCGGTGAACACGCCGGTGTCCGCGCACAACGCGCCATCGGCGGACAGCACGGCCTCGCCGGCGCGTAGCGAATGCTCATAGAGTTGCGGCGCGCCAAAATTCCAGTTCACGCCGTTGAGTTTTTTGAAGCCGAATTTGTCGGCGCCGAAGGCACCGTTATGCACGCCCGTCTCTTGCACGGAAGACTCCTCCTAGAACCCGCGTAGTTCCAGCGCTAACGCCGTCCAACGCGCCTCTGTCGCGGCAACCTCAATATAGCCTTCCGGCCTCGGTCCGGCGACCTATTACTGATGAACGCCGACCTTGCCAAGCCGATCCCGCAATAATTGGATTATTCCAAGGCGGCTGTGGACGCAGCTCAAATGGTTGTTGCAGCGCGAGCTTTTTTATTTGTGATCAAGCCGCGCGACGATGGGCCGCGGATTGAAGGAATTACTATCAAAACTATTGCTCCGGCTTTGTTGCAATGCACAATCCGACTGGTTAGCGAGTCGCGCACAAGGCAGCGATGAAATGGCCCTGCCGTTCTCTGGCAAGCCCCACCCATCGCCATCAGCGAACGCGCGATCGCCGGCGAGCCACTCGCCGGCGATCGCTTTTTGCAGGATCCGTGCGTCATTGCCGCGTCAGGCGAACCACATCCTGCCTCAGAAGGTAGAGCGACGCGGCGAGCAGAACGACGTCCTTCATCAGGAAGGGAACGTTGCCGGTCATTGCAGGGAATCCTCCAGCGGCGATGTCCCAGCCCTCCGGCATGAACGGAATGATCGTGACGGTCGCGATGAAGGTACCGGTCGAACCGAGGGCGCCGAGGATGCCGAGCCGCTTGTCCCAGAAGCCGGCGAGCAACAGAGTCCCGAACGTCCACTCGGAGGCGCCCAGGAAATAGCTGGCGCCGGCATGGCCGAAAACGGGATAGAGCCACCAGATCAGCGGTCCGTTGCTGATGAAGGGGACCAGTCTTTCGAACTCGTACGCAAACCACTTCTGGTAACCGAAGAAGAAGAACATGATCACCATGGAGGCGCGAACAATGTGGTAGTCGAGATCCTCCGCGAGCAGGCCGGACCTGTGGAGCGCGCGGACAAGCGGATTTTGAGTGGTGGTGGCAAGCGTGGTCATGGTCGCGATCCTTTCATTCAATATCTGATGGCGAGAGCGGTCGGCTTCACGCGACCGCGGGGAAGTCGATCTCGGTGTCGTTGATGCGGTTGAAGACGTTGGTGAAGACGGTGGTTGCGAAGGCCAGGCTGATCTCGACCAGTTGAGCATCGCTGTAACCCGCGGCCTTGATCGCGGCGAAATCCTCGTCGCTGACCGTGCCGCTTGACTGCGCGAGCTTGCGGACGAAGCCGACCAGCACATCGCGCTTGGCATCGCCGGTGGACTGGCCCTTGCGGATCTGCTTGAGCACTTCGGGCTTGATCCCCGCGAGCTTGGCGAGATGATTGTGGGCGGCCACGCAATAGTCGCAGCCGGCGACGCCGCTGATCACGAGCTTGATGGTCTCCTGATCGCGCTTGGTCAGCGTGCCCGCAGCGACCACCGTATCGGCAGCAAGCACCGCCTTGAGCGCGGCGGGACCGTAGGCGGCGATGGCCGCGAAGGTGTTCGGCACGCTGCCGATCGCCTTCTTGATCTGGGCATAGACCTGACCCGACGGGCCGGCGTCGGATTCGAGATTCGGGACTGAAAGACGGGACATGGTGACACTCCTTTGTGAGGGTTGGTGAACGATCGCGGAGTGACAGTATGACCTCGCATTGATACTTTGAATGTCCATAAGGCTAGACTATATGCTCCATCGTCTCACATTGACCGCTTTCAGGAGGCCCCCATGGATTGGCTCAGCCGACTTTTCGAGATGATGCCGGTGCGCGGGCGGCTCGACCTACGCTGTTCCTATGGCGCGCCATGGCGCATCGAGCAGGGACCCGGTGAGGCGAATGAAATCCCGTACCATGCCGTGCTCGCTGGCTCTGCGACCCTGGAGGATCCGGCGAAAGGCCGGCCGATGCAGCTGAAAGCCGGCGACATCCTTCTGCTTCCCGGCAACCCCCGGCACGTCATGCACGACGGCAGCGGGGCCGCGCCCCTGCTTGCCCGCAACCGCGCGTCCCTCAATTTTACGATCAGCGAAAATCTCGGTTCGGACCAACGGCTCGATCTGTTGTGCGGACACTTCGCCATCGCGCCCCCGCATGACCGGCTACTGCGCAGTTACTTGCCGCCGCGCCTGGTCGTGCACGCCGGCGCTTACGCCGGACAGAAGGAGACCGCCGCGCAGCTCGCCGGCCTCGTCTCCCTGATGCGCAGCGAGTCCGCTGACGATCATCTCGGCGGCCGCGCGATGCTGAACGCGCTGTCGACGGCGATGTTCGCGCTTGTGCTGCGGCTCGCCAGCGAGACCGAAGAGGCGCCACGCGGCCTCCTCGCTTTGGCCGGTCATCCGCGCCTTGCGCCCGCGGTGGCCGCCCTGTTCAACGAACCTGCGCGGGCTTGGTCGCTGGCGGACCTTGCACGACTGTGCAACATGTCGCGGGCCACGCTCGTCCGCCAGTTCCAGGAGAAGCTCGGAAGATCGCCGAGCGATCTTCTGACCGACATCCGGATGACGCTTGCAGCTAACGAACTGAAGAGATCGTCCCTCTCCACCGGCGCCGTGGCGGAGGCGGTCGGGTATCAATCGGAAGCGGCGTTCCAGCGCGCCTTCAAGGGCCACATGGGCATTACTCCGGCGCAGTGGCGCAAGATGCAGGAGCCGTCCGGCCGGGACGTCTTCGCAAGGCCTGCAGCAACCGCCGATTCGAAGCGTGCGGAGACGTCGGAAGCGGATCCTCCTCTCAAGCGCAAGTCAGCGAGGGGCGGCGATGCGCGCTCGCTGGCCTAGCGAAGATCCGGGACGGGGTGCCGATCAGGCTGCCGATGCGACCTCAGCCGCCGGGTAGTCGATGTAGCCGCGCGCGTCGCCGCCATAGAAGGTCGACCGGTCGTAGCGGTTGAGCGGCAGGCCGCGCCGCAGCCGCTCGGGCAGATCAGGGTTGGAGATGAAGTGGCGGCCGAACGCGACGAGATCAGCATCTCCAGAGGCAACGATGGCCTCAGCCGAATCCGGTGCGAAGCCGCCTGCCGCGATCAAGGTCCGCGAGAACTTCGGCCGCAGATGCTGAACTGCGACGGGCGCCTGGCCGTGCGCAATCTCCTCGGTGCCCTTGATGCGCGGCTCGACGATGTGGAGGTAGGCGATGCCCAGGCGATCGAGCTGCGTCGCCAGGTAGCCGAAGGTTGCGGGCGGATTGCTATCCGACATTGATCCGTACGTGCCGCTCGGCGAGATGCGTACGCCCACACGATCGGGACCCCAAGCAGAGATGGCCGCCTGCGTCACCTCGAGCAGGAAGCGGGCGCGATTTTCGATCGAGCCCCCGTACTCGTCCGTGCGCTTGTTGGTGCCGTCCTGCAGGAATTGATCGGGCAGGTAGCCATTCGCGCCGTGAATCTCGACGCCGTCGAAACCCGCACGCAGCGCGCGTTCGGCGCCGGATCGGAACTCCTCGATGATGCCCTGGATCTCATGCAGTTCGAGGGCGCGCGGCATCGAGAACGGGGCTTCGCCGCGCCTGGTGTAAGCGTAGCCCTCGGCCGCAATGGCAGAAGGGGCGACCGGCGCTTCGCCGTTCGGCTGCAAGTCGACATGCGACTGCCGGCCGACATGCCACAACTGCTGAAAGATGCGGCCGCCCTTGGCGTGGACCGCGTCGGTGACACGCTGCCATCCGGAGATCTGGCCATCCGAGTAGATGCCCGGCGCCCCGGCATAACCGTTGCCGCGGATCGAGACCGGGGTGGCTTCGGAGACGATCAGACCTCCGTTGGAGGCGCGCTGGGTGTAATATTTGACCATCAGGTCGCTCGGAATATCGCCGGGGTCGGAGCGCATCCGCGTCAGCGGCGCCATCACGACGCGGTGGGACAATCGATAGGGGCCGACTGGGGTCGGCGTGAACAGCTTGGACATCGTCGTTTCCTTTTGGACAGATCGGGTGAATAGACGGCGGCCGATGGTCGCGAAGACCTTGCGCCCCACCGGCCGCCTCATGCGCCGTCACGCCTTGACGGCGGTCGCCCGCTGAAGCACCGGGATCATGTCTTCAGGCTCGGGCCGGCGGGTGTAGTCGGGGTTCACTTCGGAGTAGAGGATCATGCCGTCCTGTCCGATGACGTAGCGGGCCGGCATCGGCAGCGTCCAACTCGGATCGTCGTTGAAACTCGGCAGATCGTTCTTCAGCTGCTTGTAGAGCTCGACCAGGTAGTCGGGCAGATTGAAGCGCAGTCCGAACGCGGCGCCGACCTTGCCCTTCACGTCCGAGAGGATCGGGAAGCTGAGC
>WNFR01007069.1_pt1 | contig 11435 bp, 8 predicted proteins | sample 5400221 | NCBI WGS metagenome assembly WNFR01 (sample SAMN13153357, study PRJNA577476) | soil metagenome | isolation source: 40 cm soil under Madrone tree | place: USA:California | collected 2016-06-14 | reverse complement strand
AAATCAAAAAACGCGGCCGGCAATTATTTTATGGGCGCGATGGGCGCGAAGTGCGAATCGAGCGGATTTATAACCGCGTCATTTTCGACGAACTACTGCGACGACCGGAGCTGAGTATCGGTTTCGCTTTTCACGATGATCTCGATGTGAGGTGGGTCGGCCATCCGAATTGGTATTTTCGGATTAGCAAACATTCGCTGCCGTTTTTGAAGACAGAACATTCATCGCCCGCGTTCTTCGCGAATGAATTTCCAGCCGATGAAAAGATCGAAAATTACGTTTTGAAGCCGCTCTACTCGTTCGCAGGACTTGGCGTGGATATCGAGCCCACTCGCGAAAAAGTTTCTGGCCTAACGAACCCGCATGAATGGATTCTGCAAAAAAAAGTGAGCTACGCCGAGTTTGTTCCAACACCCCATGGCCCGAAATCAAAAGCCGAAATCCGGATGATGTTTATCTGGCCGGAGAACGGCGAACCGATTCTGGTGAATAATCTCGTCCGCATGAGCCAGGGCAAAATGATGGGCGTCGATTTCAACAAAGACAAAACCTGGGTCGGCTCCAGCATCGCGCTGCACGAGGATTGACCGCAGATTACGCGGATTTGTTCTGCATCAGCTCGACAACTTCCGATGACGCGCGCACCGGAACGATTTCGAAATCCATTAAGTCGCGCCAATTGTTGATCCATTTATCAAAGAGCGCGAAATCTTCTGTCTGCATCAGTTGCCAGCAGATTTTGAAATCGTGATCGATCCAGCTGGAAACGTATTCCAACCCCTCCGGCATCATCCGGCCTTTCTCGCGAAAGCGACGGTAAATTTCCGGCGCGGCGCCTTCTTTGAACCGCTCGACCACCATGTAGAGCATCGTTATTTTAATTCTTCGTTCGTTTCGGCGAAAGCGTTGACCGCGAATTCCAAATCTTCGCGGGAATGCGCGGCCGAGACCTGGGTGCGGACGCGGGCGGTGCCGTGCGGGACGACCGGATAGAAAAAGCCGATGACATAAACGCCTTTCTCGAGCATGCGCGCGGCGAATTTTTGCGATTTGGCGGCGTCGCCGATCATGATTGGGACGATCGGATGCGTGCCGGGCTTGATCGTCAGGCCGCGCTCGGTCAATGCGTCGCGAAAATATTTTGTATTTTCCTCGAGCTTGTCGCGCAATTCGGTGGAAGCGCTGAGAAGTTCAAGCGCTTTCAATGACGCTGCGACGATGTGCGGCGCAACGCTGTTCGAGAACAGGTACGGACGCGATCGTTGCCGCAAAAGATCGACGATCTCTTTGCGACCGCTGGTGTAACCGCCGCTGGCGCCGCCGAGCGCTTTACCGAGCGTGCCGGTGATGATGTCGATCTTCCCCATCACGCCGCAATGTTCGTGCGTGCCCCGGCCGGTCTTACCTAGAAATCCAGCGGCGTGCGCGTCGTCGATCATGGTCAGCGCGTCATATTTTTCGGAAAGATCGACAATCGCTTTCAAGTTCGCGATCGTTCCGTCCATCGAGAAACAGCCGTCCGTCGCGATCAAACGAAAGCGCGCATCTTTTGCGGCAGTCAGCTGCTCTTCGAGATCGGCCATGTCGCTGTGCTTGTAACGAAAGCGCTGCGCTTTGCAGAGCCGAATGCCGTCGATGATGCTGGCGTGATTCAATTCATCGCTGATGACCGCGTCCTTTTCGGTGAGCAGCGTTTCGAACAAGCCGCCATTGGCGTCGAAGCACGATGGATAAAGGATCGTGTCCTCAGTTCCGAGAAATTTTGTGAGCGCGGCTTCGAGTTCTTTGTGAATGTCCTGCGTGCCGCAGATGAAGCGGACACTGGCCATACCAAAGCCATGGGTGTCGAGCGCTTCCTTCGCGGCAGCGATGAGTGCAGGATGATCGGCCAGGCCGAGATAATTGTTCGCGCACATGTTGAGCACGCGTTGGCCGCCGGCGATCTCGATCTTCGCGTCTTGTGGGCTGGTGATGATGCGCTCGGTTTTGTAAAGACCTTGCGATTTTATTTCATCCAGTGTGCGCGAAACCTGCTGTTCAAATTGGTCGAACATGGACGCCACAGATTACACAGATTTCGCAGAGCGGAAAAGGAACACAAAGCCGCAGAATGGAGCCGCTGGGGAGCGAGCGACATGGACGGGCAGCCCAAAGGGCGAGCGAACGGGAGTTCGCGAGTCACTACGCAGATTTACGCGGATTGAAAAAATGAATCTGAAAACCCTGACCTTAGGGTTCCCTCCAAAAAATAATTGTTGCGGAAGGTTGTGAATAACTGTTAATAACTCGCTGATCTCCCTTGGCTACCCCCCGAATCTTTCTTTTATCGCTGCTCGTCATCGGCGCTCTTTTTCTTGGCGCTTGCGGAACAACCAGGACGCGCGCCCTGCCGCAATACGAACCGCCGCTGGCAAAAACAGACTTCCAAGATGTGCGCACGACCGCCTATACGCATACCGAAGCTGACCATCGCGAATTCACCAATCACAACGCGCTGGGCGGAGAATTGCACGCCGCCGGCCCGGCGATTCATCGAGCGGAAAACATCGTTCGCGCTCTCCCCGTTTCCGACAGTGACGATGTCAATCTACGGCGCGTGTCGAACTCGGGTGTGGCTCTTCAGCCTTTCTCCGTGGACGACACTCGGCCAGTCGTGCGGGTGACGAGAACGACGCGTGTAACCAAAACAACACGCCGTGTGAAACACGCCATCGCGGTTACTAGACCGCCGCGAATCGGCAGCGCCGCAGCTGACTGGTCGCGCTGGCCGGTGGGCACAACGTTCCGTCTGCTTTCAACCGGACAAATCTATCGCGTCGATGATTATGGGTGGGCGCTCTCGGGTCGCAACACGATCGATCTTTACATGGCGAACTCGCGCGACATGAACACGTGGGGCGCGCGCCAGGAACCGATTCAAATTCTCCGGTGGGGCGATCCGCAGCAGAGTTTGCAGTTCCTGCAATCGCACCAGGACTACAAACACATCAAGCGGATGGTGCTCGAGCTGCAGGGCCGCGAGCGGGACGCGGCCGCGTTGCAGTAGCGGACCCTGTCTAGTGTACGCGCCTTGCGTGCTGATCTCGGCGTCCTCGCCAAGATCAGAGATTCTTCGACTCCGCTCAGGAGGACATCTCGCTCCAATCGAGCACGATTTTGCCGGAGTTGCCGGATTTCATGAGCTCGATGGCTTCCTTAAATTGCGTGAAGGGGAAGCGGTGAGTGATGACCGGTGAGATGTCGAGGCCGGATTGGATGAGTGCGGTCATTTTGTACCAGGTTTCGTACATCTCGCGGCCGTAAATTCCTTTGATGGTGAGCTGGTTGAAGACGACCAGGTTCCAGTCGATGGCGGCACTCCTGGGCATGATCCCGAGCAACGCAATTTTGCCGCCGTGAAACATGTTTGGTAAGATGTCGGCAAAAGCTTTTGCGCTGCCAGACATTTCGAGCGCGACGTCGAATCCTTCTTTCATCTCGAGCTTCTTCATCGCGTCGGTGAGTTTTTCCGTGCGCACATCGAGCGCGAGAGTTGCTCCCATTTTGCGCGCAAGATCGAGCCGATACGGATTGATATCGGTGATAACGACATGACGCGCGCCGGCCTGCTTGCAGATTGGGATGGCCATGCAACCGATCGGGCCTGCGCCGGTGATGAGGACGTCTTCGCCAACGAGATCGAACGAGAGAGCGGTGTGGACGGCGTTGCCGAGCGGATCGAAACAGGAAAGGACATCGAGCGGGATCGAGCGATCGGCGTGCCAGACGTTTGATTGCGGAATCGCGACGAACTCGGCCCAGGCGCCGGGACGATTCACGCCGACGCCTTGCGTGTTCGGACAAAGATGACGGCGTCCAGCGAGACAATTTCGACAATGACCACAAGTGATGTGGCCTTCGCCGACGACAAGATCTCCGGGCGCAAATCCTTTCACGTGATCGCCGGCAAGATCGACAATTCCGACAAATTCATGCCCGATGGTCATCGGGATGGGGATCGTCTTCTGTGCCCACGCGTCCCAATTATATATATGGACGTCAGTCCCGCAGACCGATGTCTTCACAACGCGAATTAGCACATCGTCGCCAGCGACTTGGGGAACGGGAACTTCTTCCAGCCAAAGACCGGGCTCGGCTTTGCTTTTCACGATGGCCTGCATCGTTTTCTGCACGACAAGAAAGTAGGCGAATCAGCAAAGCAGGAAAGGAGGAAAAGATTTGGCGAATCGTGATTGTCGATCTTGCGCGCATCGCCATCCTTCGAGATGATGCGGGTGCATGCCTGCAACGCTTGAGCAAGCCGATACGAAACCGGTCGTCACGCGATCCACTTTCCTTTTTCGCTTTATCAGCACGATTGTCCTCTGGTCGGTCGCGCTGGTCATCGCTTTTTCCGGTTACGAATTTGCGTTCTACGCGTTGATCTGCGCGTTCGGTCTGATCGCGCTGTGGGAATTTTATCGCATGCTCGATCATCGCGGCCTGCCGAACTTCAAGATTACAGCCATGATCTGCGGCGCGGTCATGTTAAGCGGAAGTTTTTATTACTTCGCGAAAATGGGACCGGCGCGCTCCTATGACTTTGAAGTCGCGGTCCTGGTTTTTTTCCTGCTGACGCTTTTCGCGCGGCAAATGTTTGCGCGCCTGCGCGATGACGAACCGCTGCAGACGATGGCCTATACGTTGTTCGGTCTGCTCTACGTGCTGTGGCTCTTCAATTTCATGACGAAAATTGTTTATCTCATGCCGCGCTCGAGTAGCGGCGCGGTAACGGGACAGTTTTACTGCCTGTATCTAATTGCGGTCACGAAATTCAGCGATATGGGCGCGTATCTCGTTGGCAGCGCGGTCGGACGCCACCTGATGGTCCCGCATATCAGCGCAAAAAAAACCTGGGAAGGGTTCTTCGGCGCGCTCGCCTTTGCGCTGCTCGCCAGTTTGATGTTGTTCAAATTGATGCCTGGACATTTGGCGGCGCTGAATTGGACGCACGCGACCGTGCTTGGATTGTTGCTTGGTTTTGCGGCTGTGGTCGGCGACTTGGCGGAGTCGATTATTAAGCGCAGCGCCGGCGTCAAGGATTCGGGAAATTTCCTGCCGGGAATTGGCGGCGCGCTCGATCTGGTCGACAGCCTGCTCTTTACCGCGCCACTTTTGTTTTTTTACCTGCGGTTGGTCATTCGCGTGCCGTGAAACTCCAGATTTCTGACAGAATGAACAGAATCAAAGAGGCACCGGAGGCCGAACTCATTCTGTAGATTCTGTTCATTCTGTCGAAGAGATGAAGCGCAAACGCGTGGTTATTTTGGGCGCGACCGGGTCGATCGGTGAAAGCGCGCTCAAAGTCGCGCGCGACATTCCGGAGCGGATGGAGATCGTCGGTCTGGCGGCGAACAGGAACGCGGAAAAACTGGCAGCGGCGGCGAACAGCGCCCGACCGGAGTCGGTTTGCCTGGTCGATGAAACAAAGATCGACATCCTGCGAGGAGCACTCGAGTACAAGCCTGAGATTTTTTCGGGCGAAGATGGGTTGCGAGAGATCGCTTCTCTGGCGAATGCCGATATGGTGTTGATCGCGATCGTTGGCACCGCGGGCTTTCGCCCCGCGCTGGCTGCGATTGACGCGGGCAAGGATCTGGCGGTGGCGAGCAAGGAAATTTTGGTGATGGCGGGTGAGATTGTGATGCGCGAGGCGCGCGCGAAAAATGTCCGTGTTTTGCCGGTCGATTCCGAACACAACGCGATTTTTCAATGTTTGGATGGGCGCGCGTCCGAAGTCCGCCGCATAATTTTAACGGCGTCGGGCGGACCATTTCGTGAAATGCCGGCGGAGATATTTGTCGATGTTACGCCGGAGGAGGCCCTCAAGCACCCGACTTGGAACATGGGGCCAAAGATCACGATCGATTCGGCCACGTTGTTTAATAAAGGACTGGAGATGATCGAGGCGCACTGGTTGTTCGGCGTGGAAATGAAGCGCGTCGAAGTGGTGATTCATCCGCAAAGCATTGTCCATTCGATGGTCGAATTCGCGGATGGCTCGACGCTCGCCCAATTGAGCTACTCGGACATGTGTTTTCCGATTCAATATGCGGTCACGTGGCCGGACCGCGTGCCAAACACGCTGCCGCCGCTCGATTTCGGCAAATTGTCGAAGCTGGAATTTTTCCCACCGCGTTACGACGATTTTCCCGCGCTTAATCTTGCGCGCCGCGCCGGCGAAACGGGCGGCACTTTGCCGGCCGTCATGAACGCGGCGAATGAGATCGCGGTTGCGGCCTTCTTAGATCGACAAGTACGGTTTCCGCAAATCTGGCAGGTCGTCGAGTCGGTGATGGAGCGTCATACGAGCGTTGCGCATCCCGATCTCGATGCGATATTGGCCGCCGATCAATGGGCGCGCGAGCAAACGCGTGCGGTCATCCCGGGCTGATTCAATCATGATTCTTCACATCGGACGCATTATCCTCATCATGATCGAGGTGGTAGTGCTTTTCAATCTGCTCATCATCGTGCATGAGATCGGGCATTTTTTGGCGGCACGCTGGCGCGGTTTGTACGTCGAGAAATTCGGGGTCTGGTTTGGCAAGCCGCTTTGGAAAAAAACGATCAACGGAGTGCAGTATTCCCTGGGTTCGCTGCCTTTCGGCGGCTTCGTGGCGTTGCCACAGCTCGCGCCGATGGACATAATTGAGGGCAAAGCCGATCTCGACCGGGTGAAGCTGCCGAGAATCTCCGCGCTGGACAAGATTATCGTTGCATTCGCGGGACCACTTTTCAGTTTTGGCCTTGCCGTCCTTTTTGCGGTGATCATTTGGATGGTCGGTCGGCCGGTCAGCGAATCGGAAGCGACGACGACGATCGGTTACGTGATCCCGGACTCACCGGCGGCCGAAGCGGGGTTGAAAGCGGGCGACAAAATTTTGTCGGTTGACGGGAAGCCGGTTTCGCGTTTCGGCGGGATGGGCGAAGACAGTATTTCGTGGCGGGTCGTCCGCAGCGAGGGCGAAAAAATTCCGATCGAAATCGAGCGCAACGTGAATGGTCGCGTAGAAGCGAAAACGATAGAAGCCAAGCCTACGATTCCGGAAACGAAGCCATGGATGCGCAAAGGATTTCGTGAGATCGGAATCGTGCCGGCGGAGACGCCGATGATTGCGAAGGTTGAGCCGGGCAGTCCGGCAGCGAAAGCGGGGTTGCGGCCTAACGACTTGATCCTGACGATCAACGACCAGCGGATTTACCACATTTTCGGCATCGCCGATTTTATTCGCGATCATCCCGATGAACCGCTCACAGTCGGGGTCGAGCGCGGCGGAACGAAGCTCACGCTGCCGTTCAGGCCGGGAAATCCGACGGTTGATGAAGTAGTTGCAGACGGCCCGGCTGCGCGCGCGGGTTTGCAGAAAGGCGACGTTGTAATGGCTGTTGATGGACAACCGGCAAAGAGCACGCTCGCCGTTTCCAATTACGTCAAACATCACGCGGGCCAACCAATCACGATGTCGATCTTGCGTGGAGACAAAAGGCTTGAGTTGAAAGTGACGCCGGAAATTCCGGAAAGCGAAAAGATCGCGCGGATCGGGCTGCGATGGGGGGACGATCTTGGAATTACCCCCGATGATTACGGCAAGATGACAGTGAGACATCCGCGGCCGATCGAACAAATCCGCGCCGGGATGTTGTCGATCTTCAACACCGTGGGAGCGATCGCTTCGCCGAAATCGGACGTGAAACTGCAGCACATGAGTGGGCCGGTCATGATGTTGCGCGTTTATTATGTGATGTTCGAAAACAAGGAAGGCTGGCGCATGGCGCTCTGGTTCAGCGTGGTGCTGAATGTGAACCTTGCGCTGCTCAATTTGCTGCCGATTCCTGTTTTGGATGGCGGCCACATTGTTCTCGCTCTGGTCGAGGCAGTGCGCCGGCGTCCCGTGAACATGCGTGTGCTCGAAGTCGTACAAACCGCCTGCGCGGTCTTGATCATCGGCTTCATGGTTTACATCGCATTCTTCGATGTGCAGGACTTGTTCGGGACCAAACGTGACAGGCCGAAGTTTGTGCCGAAAGCGACACCGGCAAAGTCCACGCAGCAATAGCGCCGCGGTTGGGTGCGTTGCGCGGCTAATGTGAATCCGTAGATTGTGTCTGCGGTGAAATATTGTTCTGATCCTTTTCGTTACGAACGTCGCCAGACCCGGGAGGTAATGGTTGGCAACGTCGGAATCGGCGGGACGAATCCGATCCGCGTTCAATCGATGATCACGTGCGACACGATGGACACGGAGATGTCGATCGAGCAGACGATGGAGTTAGCGGTGGCAGGTTGCGAGATTGTGCGCATCACCGCGCCGACGGTGAAGGACTCGCGCAACCTCGAACAGATCGTGAAAGGTTTGCGCGAGCGCGGATGCGATGTGCCGATCGTGGCCGACATTCATTTCAAACCGGACGCCGCGATGGAAGCGGCAAAGTGGGTGGATAAAGTTCGGATCAATCCCGGAAATTACGCCGACTCGAAAAAGTTTTTGATCCGCGAATACAGCGACGAGCAATACGCGGCAGAACTAAATCGAATTCGCGAACGCTTCTCTCCGCTTGTCGATCTTTGCAAGAAGCGCGGGATCGCGATGCGAATCGGGACAAATCACGGGTCGCTTTCCGATCGTATTATGAACCGTTACGGCGACACCCCGCTCGGAATGGTGGAGAGCGCGCTCGAGTTCGCCCGCATCGCGCGCGCTCTCGATTATCACGCGTTCGTCTTCTCGATGAAGTCGAGCAATCCAAAGGTGATGATCGCCGCCTATCGGCTGCTCGTTGCGCGACTCGATGAAGAAGGGCCGGACTGGAATTATCCGGTACATCTCGGCGTGACCGAGGCGGGCGAAGGCGAAGACGCGCGAATTAAAAGCGCAATCGGGATCGGGTCGCTTCTGGCGGACGGAATCGGCGACACGATCCGTGTGTCACTGACGGAGGACAGCATTCACGAAATTCCGGTGGCGAAAGCACTGGCCGCGATGACTCAGAAAACGTCCAACATCCGATGCCCAACGTCCAACGTCGACGTTTCGTTTGATCCATTCTCATACCAAAGACGGGTGACGGAAACGATTGAGCGCGACGGCGTGCGAGTGGGCGGCGAGGAATTGATCCGTGTCGTAATCCTGCAATCAAACTTCGATAAGATCGCGCATAAGATCGACAAGATGGGCGACTACAAACCGGAGATTGTTTACGAACACGCGCAAATCGAAGAAGTCGATCCCCGCGATGACGACGCGATTGCACGACTGAATGAAAATCCGACGCTACAGTTCGTTACGGTCAGGGACGATGTCGATCTTCCGGTGATCACAGCGTTTCGTTTGCTTGCCGCGCAGTTACAACCGCGGCACTCGATCCTTTTAAAGGATGAATTAAGAACGATGAAGGATGAAAGCAGGGACTTCCTCCATACGCTGCTGGTTGCCGCGACAAACATCGGTTCGCTGCTGTGCGATGGAATTGGGGACGCGGTCCTGGTGCAGGGGGAAGAAGCGCCGGGGCAAGGACTGCGCCTCTCTTATAATATATTGCAAGCCGCGGGCTCGCGGATTTTCAAGACCGATTACGTCGCGTGCCCGTCTTGTGGCCGGACGTTATTTAATTTGCAAACCACGACGGCAAAGATCAAAGCGGCAACGTCGCATCTTAAGGGCGTGAAGATTGCGATCATGGGCTGCATTGTGAACGGGCCCGGAGAAATGGCCGATGCAGATTTCGGTTATGTGGGTGGAGCACCAGGCAAAGTGAACCTCTATGTGGGCAAGACGCCGGTAAAATTCAACATTCCCGAGGCGGAAGCAGTCGAGCGTTTGCAGGATTTGATTCGCGAACACGGCAAATGGATCAAGCCTGCGACGGCCGCAGCGGTCATGGCGTAAGTACGCGCGCCGGAAATTTGTCGAAGCAACGTTGCTGCCGCCGGCAAAATGGATTGACCCTTTTCAGCGTTTCTTTCTAAACTCGCGGCTCGAGCACGAACGATAGAACGGCAAATCTTCTCTCACTCTGATGAAAATAATTTTGTCTCGACTGTCAACGCTTTTGCTTTTGACGATCGGTGTGTTTCAGGCGGAGGCAGGGACAATTTTTTATGCGGCCATCCCGGCCAGTCAAAGCGACGCGAACTCAGGCCTCAGCGCCAGTAATCAGTACACCAGCGCCGTGGACGGCGGGAACACGCGCGGCACGGATCGGGTGGTCAATGGGATCCCACTGCATGCTTTGACGGGATCGGGACAGAGCAGCACCGCGGACAACTGCACGTTGAATGCTTTGTCGGGCACGCTCAATAACGCGGGCGGTTCGCCGGCAAATATTCAAGCGGATGGCACACTATCGGAAGTGCAAGCAGACATGACTTTTAATGCCGGCGCGGGTGACAACTCGCAGCAGGAAATCGTACTCGACCCAGCCAGTCTTACGCCGGGGACAACATATGATTTGCGCATTTATGTCAGCAATTCCGGCGGACAAAATCGACAAGTGAACCTTGCCTTTGTCGGTGATGGGCAAGCGCCAGTCGAAACCGGTTTTTTTAATGAGGACGATGCGCGCACTTCGGCCGGCGGTTTCAAGGAAGCCAATCAGGTTTACTATATTGATTATCGTTTTACCTGGGATGGCAATTCGACGCCCGGTGTAACGATCACGCAAAAATCTGGCAGCGCGCCATTTTGTTTGTACGCGCTGACCAATCAGCCGGTGACGGGAGCTGTGGCGGCAGAAGGGGGCGAGGGGGAAGCGGGTGAGGGATTGAGCGCGGGATTTGTGAACGCTGAGTCCGATGAAGTTGGCGTTTCAAGCGATGATTTTTACAATAGCGAATCGCTAAATGCGAACGGCCACTGGATTAAATTGGAAAAATGGGGGACGTGCTGGCAGCCTACGAGTGTCGCGAGTGGCTGGTCTCCTTACACGAATGGATCCTGGCGGCAGTGTGACGACTGCGGCTGGACATTTATCTCGGAGGAGCCATGGGCCTGGTGCTGCTACCATTATGGACGCTGGTGCAAGATCAGGACTGGCTGTGGCTGGGCCTGGGTGCCGGGCAAGGTTTGGGCATCGTCATGGGTATCGTGGCGCCAGGGGCAAAATGAGTCGTGTTCTTGTATAGGCTGGGCGCCTTTACCGCCGGAAGCTTCTTGCGAGGTCGGCGTCGGCATTAGTACATGGGTTGACCGGACGTGTGATATCGGCCCGGACTACTACATTTTTATCAACGTCCGTGATTTTGGCGTCGATTCCTTTTTTGGCTGCGGCTGTATCTACGAGCGCACGCGGAACGTCACCATCATCAACGAGACGATCAACATCACAAACATCGTCTACAACCGCAACGTCACCTATTGCGGCGGACCCGATTACAACTGGTGCAATGAACGGAT
>WNFR01007066.1_pt1 | contig 11437 bp, 10 predicted proteins | sample 5400221 | NCBI WGS metagenome assembly WNFR01 (sample SAMN13153357, study PRJNA577476) | soil metagenome | isolation source: 40 cm soil under Madrone tree | place: USA:California | collected 2016-06-14 | reverse complement strand
AGCTTGCGACACTATTGCCAAACGCGTAGCCTCGCTCCGTGAGAAAAATGGTCCATCGACCACGCCGGTTACGAAGTTCGCCAGGCCTGCGGAATCTTATTCGTGAGACGAACCTAAGCGCGCGCGATTTTGTTCTGCCGCTCTTCGTCAGCGAAAAAATAGAAAAACGCCAGGCGATCGAGAGCATGCCAGGCGTGTTTCAATTTTCGCCGGATGGAATCGTCGATGAAGCGCGGCGCGCGCAGGATCTCGGGCTGCAAGCCATCCTTCTTTTCGGAGTTCCTCGGGAAAAGGATGAAAAGGCGAGCGGCGCCTATGCCGAAAATGGCGTCGTCCAAAAAACGCTCCGCGCCATCAAGTTAAAATGTCCGGAAGTGGTCGCGATCACCGACGTTTGTCTGTGCCAATACATGAGTCACGGTCATTGCGGCGTCGCGCGGATCGACGGCGATCATTTCCACGTGCTCAACGATGAGACGGTTGATCTCTTGGTCAAGACCGCGCTCTCCCACGCCGACGCCGGCGCAGACATGGTAGCGCCCAGCGATATGATGGATGGTCGCATCGGTGCAATCCGCGAAGCATTAGATGCAAACGGGTTCGATCAAACCGGCATTATGAGTTATGCGGCCAAGTTTGCCTCGGTCTTTTACGGTCCGTTTCGCGAAGCTGCGGAAAGTCCACCCCGGTTTGGCGATCGCCGTTCTTATCAAATGGATTGCGCTAACGCTGAGGAAGCATTGCGCGAGGTCGCGCTCGATGTGGAAGAAGGAGCGGACATTTTGATGATCAAACCGGCGCTTCCCTACATCGACATCTTGTGGCGGGTGCGCGAGCGCTTCGCCAAGCCGACCGCGGTCTATCACGTGAGCGGCGAATATGCCATGGTCAAAGCTGCTGCCGAAAAAGGCTTTCTCGATGAGCGCGCGGCCGTTCTCGAAATCATGACCTCTCTCAAGCGCGCCGGCGCGGACATTATCGTCACCTACTGGGCGCGCGAACTCGCCGAATGGGTGCAGGAGTAAACAGCCGCGGCGAAACTGTCGCGCACGCGCGCTTAAAACGTCTCGCACTTCTTTGGGCGCAGGCACACGATTATTCCGCGTGCGCTTTCGAAATCACTTTGCCGCGATGCCGCTACCGCGCCGATCTGGCTGCTTATCGGCCCAGGCCGAGAGAACTCGGAGCGACGGCCATATTTGAGTGCAAACAGGCGCTTGTCGATCTTCGGCGAGACAATTGCAGCACCATCGCAACCCGCCGGCGCCTCGAGAAAGTGCAACGGCGCCGGCAAATTCTCGAAAGACATTTGCGCATACATTATCCGAACCTTCGAATCGCCGATTCGTTATTCAGCGAATTTGAATCGCATGATTTCGCCGCAATCAAACATCGCGGGTATGGCCGGGTTTTGCGCGAAGTAACCGCGTTACAAAACCGCCTGTATGATTGCACGAAATTCGAGACTCTGGTGCGCTATCGTTGCGCAAATTTGTTTTTTCTTGTTTTGCCTAACGAGTTGTTCCACGCCTCGGAGGTGCCGGTTGGCTGGGGCGTGCTGGCACAAGCAGATGGCGAGCTCATGCTCATGCGCAAGCCTGTCTGGCAGGAAAGCGCGCCCGAGAATCGCCTCTGGTTCTTGCAGCGAATCGCCATTGCTGGTACGCGAGCATTGAACCGGCAGTTGGAAATCACGTTCGAGGACGTGATCTCCTCTTGTTGCCAATCTCGCTAGCCGTTCCTGGCTCTCTACGAAACTGGGACGAGCAAATTTTTTCCCGTCATTTCCGCCGGTTGCTTCATTCCGAGCAAAAACAAAATCGTCGGCGCGACGTCAGCCAGAATTCCATCTTTGCAGCGAAACTCAGAGGCATTCTCCGCGACATAAATGAAATGCACCAGATTGGTGGTGTGCGCGGTGTTCGGCGATCCATCCGGATTGCGCATTTGCTCGCAGTTACCATGGTCAGCGGTGACAATGCATTTGCCGCCAAGATCGAGAAGCGTCGGGATGATTTTGCCGATGCATTCGTCCACGGTCTCGACCGCCTTGATTCCCGCTTCGATGATGCCGGTATGCCCGACCATGTCGGGATTCGCGAAATTCAGGACGACCAAATCATAATTGGCCAGGCGTGCAAGCACCTCGTCGGTGACAGGCCGCGCGCTCATCTCCGGCTGCAAATCGTAGGTAGCAACTTTTGGCGAAGGCACAATCTTCCGGTCTTCTCCGGCAAAGGCGCGCTCGATTCCGCCGTTAAAAAAATAAGTCACGTGCGGATACTTTTCCGTTTCGGCAATGCGCAGTTGCGATTTGCCCGCAGCGCTCACGATCTCGCCCAAAATGTGCGCGAGTTCTTCCGGCGGGAAAATAAACGGCGAGTGATAGCGAACATCGTATTGCGTGAGGCTGACAAACCGAACGCGCGGCCAGGATTCGCGCTCGAAACCGTCGAATTTCTCGAGAAGAAAAGCTTGTGACAATTGCCGCGCCCGATCCGCGCGAAAGTTGAAAAACAAGACGGTGTCGCGATCACGGACGCGTTGTTCATTCGCGTGGGCAAAGATGAGCGGCGGCATAAACTCATCGGTCTTGCCGAGTTTGTATTGTCGATCTAACGCTTCAGCCGGCGACGATTCGCAAATTTCGCCCCGGCCAAGAACGATTGCGTCCCAGGCTTTTTTTGTCCGGTCCCAGCGACGATCGCGATCCATCGCAAAATAACGTCCGACAACGGTGACAATTCGCGCGCCGCTCTTTTTCAATTCCTCAGCGCAAATTTTTAGATACTCCGCGCCTCCGGTGGGGGATGCATCGCGCCCATCGGTGAAAGCATGAACGAAGATTTCCTTAACGCCCGCCTCTTGGGCGGCATTAGCGAGTGCAAGCAAGTGCGAATAATGGCTGTGCACGCCACCATCTGAGATGAGCCCGAGAAGATGAAGCCGATGGTCCCGCGCCGCTGCAAACGCTTCCTCGGCGACGGGATTGTGTGCGAGCTCACCCTCGGCGATCGCCTTATTGATGCGAGTCAGATCCTGATAAACAATTCGACCGGCGCCCAGATTGAGATGGCCTACTTCCGAGTTGCCCATTTGTCCTTTCGGCAAACCGACATCGGCCCCGCTGGCGCTCAATCTACTGGCTGGATAATCGCGATAAAGTTTGTCGTGGAACGGAGTGCGGGCGAGAAGCGTGGCGTCCCCATTTTCCTCGCGCTTTTCTTTCCCGCCAGGATTGATGCCCCAACCGTCGCGAATGATGAGCAGGACCGGGCACGCCATAACGGCGCACTCTGCCGACGATTCTCAAGATCGACAAGCCGTTCTTTCGTTGACAAGGCAAGGGAGGCGCCTCTACATCGCCCTCGTGAAGTGGCGCAACCGATTGCTGGCGCTTATCTGCCTCTTCGTCTTTGCCGGCCTCGGCGTCGTTTATTTCAAACACTGGGTCGTCCAAAAGCCTTTCGGAATAATTTTGTTCATTGGAGAAGGACTCGCACCCGGCCGGCTGGCCATGACGCGCGTTTACATCGGCGGCGCAGATCGGCCTCTGGCCTTCGAGTCGATGAATCACGTCGCTCTGATAAAAAATCACTCGAAGGATTTTGCCGCTCCCGACCAAGCCGCCGCGGCAACTGCAATAGCAACGGGAACCAAAGTGAACAATCGAGCGATCTCCGTCGATGAGAATGGGAAACCGCTCACGAGCATTGTGGAGTTGGCTCGTGTGCACGGTCGCGCTACCGGTCTTGTCACCAACGCAAAATTAACTGATCCTACGAGCGCAGCGTTTTACTCGCACTCAGCCGATCCAAACGACGCCGAACGCATCGCACGCGAATTTGTCGAAAACGGAAAAATGGACGTTACTATGGGCGGCGGCATCAAGCTTTTTCTTCCCGATGCAAAGGGCGGGGAAAGACAGGATGGCCGCGATCTTTTGCTCGAGCTGCGCCGTAATGGTTTCGATATCGTTCGTACGCGAGCCGAACTGGAAGCAATTCCCGCATCCCGCCGGCCACGTCTATTCGGTGCTTTTAGTAATGGGGACCTCGCGTTTGCGAATCAAGCTGAAGAGCGGAGCGAACAACCCAGTCTTAGCGACATGGTGCGTCGCGCAATTGAACTGCTTCAATATAATGCGGGCGGGTATTTGCTGGTGGTCGACGCCGGATTAATGCGCAAAGCTGCCCAGGACGACAACGGAGAAAGAACGTTGGATGAGACAGCGGAATTGGACCGCGCCGTCGCAGTTGCCCAACGCTACGCCAGTGAAAGATCGACAATCATCGTCTGTGGCGATGTCGCGATTGGTGGGTTGAGCTTGAACGGCTTTCCGTTTCGCACTGACAGTGGAATCGCATTGCTCGGCCTTAATTCAGGCGGAGAACCGTGGATTACGTGGGCGACGGGCCCGAATGGCACCCACTCTTACGGCGCGGCGAAATTGCCGGGCAAACTTGAAGGGGCACCCCAGCCCCGCGACCCAGAACGTCTCGAGCCCGCTGCGTTGTATACGAAGATGGCGCTTGGCACCGTCGATGATGTCATTGCCTTCGGAACCGGCCCGGGAACCGACATTTTGCAAGGTTGGATGGAGAACACGATCATTTTCGAAATTATCCGAAATGAGCTTTAGTAACTGCCTACGCCGTCAATAAAAAGCAAATCGATCGGCGTGCTTTCCGCTACGATGTCGACCTTTCAATGACGTTCCAATTCGGAGGAACGACATAAGGAGTGGAGCTGACACTCAAATAAACGGACTCAGCGAAACACGAGAGGGAAAAGAGACAAATTAGTCCTACGATTAAAACCAAAGTCTTTCTACCGGCGTAAGGGGCGATACTTATGAAAACCATGATTTACTTATGGTTTATATAGCACCCGCTATGCCAATCCCTCACGGCCTGTTGGCCAATGACTCGGAAATTTTCTACCGCTTCAGACACAGGATTCCGCCGTAACTTGCGCGGATCGGAGACCTACCGAAAACCTGCCTCCTCTCGGACGACGACTCGAAGATCCCACCCACGCCATCGTCGCATCGCTGGAAGCGATCACAACCCCGGCCTGCCTCCTTATTGGATGGCCATTCATTGTTGACTATTCGCAGAAAAAGGCATTTGAGTTGCCAATCTTCTTTTTAAGCCGCCGTTAACGAATCAGCGACGCCCACCACCATGGCCTTGTCACCAGCTAAGCTGCCGCGCAACCCGAACTTAATCGTCTTTCTTCCAGACCAGCAAAGGGCTGACACCATCGCGTGCTATGGGAGTGGCAAAGTTCATTCGCCTAATCTAGGCAAACTCGCTTCGCAATCGGTAATTTTCGAGCGCGCTTATGTGACACATCCGGTCTGTTCTCCTTCGCGCTCCTCTCTCCTGACAGGAATGTGGCCACATGTCACTGGGGTCACGAGGAATAGCGTGCCGCTGAGCCCGCAGTTTCGTGCACTGCCTCAGCTGCTAGAGAAGAGCGACTACCGGACTGCATATCTCGGCAAATGGCACCTCGGCGACGAAGCGATTCCACAAAGAGGATTTCAGACGTGGATTTCGACGGAAAACGTTGGCGATTACAGCAGATTCCTGATTGAAAGAGGCCTGACGAGCGACAAACCGGATGGCTCTTTTTCAACGCTCGCGTTGAGCGAGCTGCCGCTTGACCTCTCGAAGCCGCGATTTCTCGAGAAACACGCGTGCGAGTTCATCGAGAAACACCATCGCGATCCGTTTATCATGTTCGTCGCCTTTGCGGAGCCTCACTCGCCATACAACGGCCCATTGAATGATGAGCACAGGTCGAGCGAGGTAGATCTCGACCTTACAGCCACCGCCCCTCCCAGCGACAACATTCCTCTCCGTTACCGTCTGATGCGGGAATGGCAGCAAGCCGAAGCGGCTCTCGATCGAACGCGCTGTCCCGACCTTTACTTCTTTGGGATCACTCCGGACGAATATAGAAGCATCAAACAGAAATATCTCGGCCTTGTTACACTCGTTGACCGGAGCATCGGTTCGATCCTTTCCTGTCTGGAGCGGGTCGGTTTAACCGACGACACCGTTATCGTGCATACAAGCGACCACGGCGATATGATGGGCGCGCACCATTTGTTTGCAAAGGAAGTGATGTTCGAAGAATCCGTGCGTGTGCCGTACTTGATCCGGTTGCCTCGCCAGCAGCGCTCCAGAATAATTCCGCAGGCAGTTAGTCACATCGACTTTGTGCCAACGCTAATTGATCTGATGGGTCAGCCCAAGCCAAGCCAGTGTGCGGGCAAAAGCCGAGTGCGTTTGATGCACGGAGAAACGGAGCGCCCGGAGAATATTTTTCTCGAGTGGGCTCCCAACCGGACAAAGATAAAAAAAGGGACATCACTCGCTCCGCGCCGCCTCGTAAAACGAGCGGTAGGAGAGTCTACACGGGCTGTTATTTCCCCCGATGGCTGGAAACTGTGTCTTCGTGACAAGGATCTGAACGAACTATACAATTTGAATGAGGATCCCCTAGAAACGCGCAATCTCTATTCCAACCGGCAATACGCCGCGGTTATTTCACGCTGTCGCGGAGAGATCCACCGCTGGCAAGAAGCGGTCCACGACACACTCAAGATTTAACATGGTATAGCCTCCCGCGCGTCGCGAGTTGAAACAACGACGATTGCGCCACGCTCGCAGTCCGGATTTGACGGAATGTTTCTCCTTTAGGCGCGCTGCCGAGGCGAGGGGCTATAACTTTCCCATCGTCACATGTTTTCGGCTAGGACGCCGATACTTCTGCGGAAGCTCAATACCCGCGTGTCGAAGGCTGTCGTAGCAGTTGCGAGTTATGCGACCGTTCTGTGTGCTTTCCCCAAACACAGCAAAGTTTTCCTTCGTCACGAACAAGCGATGATCGGAGAGTTTAATGATATCGTTTTTCAGAGTGTCCATTGCCTTCGCGCTGGGGACCGAGTCAGGCATATTCAAGAAAAAATAACGCAGCACTTTCGCTCTAAGGAATTGATGAATCCATATTTGGTACCAAGCTCTGCGCTCAAGAAGAATATCGCCAGAAGGCGTAGGCCATTCACGCGGGTACAGTGCAAGGTCAGGACGCTCTAACGTCACCCGGCATCTACAGAACATGAGACCACTGATCTCGGATGACTGACGAACATACAACATCAGGGCTGCGATCTTATCGGTCACAAGCTGAATAGGATATTTGTCGTCCGCGCACCAGTAGACCAGCTCTTCGTCATCGACGTCATCGAGTAACCGCAGAACCGATGGCGGGATATCTGTAGCTGTGCCCCCGGGCGCCTTGATATATTTTATTCGCTCCGAATCAGGCCCATGAAGATTCTGAAAGGGAATTCTGAAGACAAACGGGTGATCCGGCCATAGCCGATCGTACTGCAGGATCATGTGCTCTGTGAGAGCGCGGTAACTATCGCAGGTCATAACTATTGCCTTCATCCCTTTCGGCAGCCTGTTTAGCTACTAGCCGGCAAACTCATAGCCGAAATGCTCGATATCTACTTTGAACTTGGTTGCGATTATCTCTCGCGTCCTGGCGGTGTAATATTCTGTGTAGTGCCGTGTCCTTAAGCTGGCTCGCCTATGGGGCAACGTCTCAGTAATGCCAAGCTTCTCTGCTACGACGGCCCAGTCTTCTTCAAGTCGTTCGAACTTTCCGATAAAATCGGCCAAAACTTTCCCGTTGGGATCTACGAACCAGTCGAGTTGATATCGATGCGGCGACGAATGAACACACGTGCTGCTGCTGTATTGGATCCAATCGACAAATTCATCAAACGTCATTTCGTTTCGCATCTGTTCGGCTTCGGTGCGTTCATAAAGCGAGACGACGCGGTCCCACGGATTACGCACAAACCCAAACTTAAAATAGGTTGCGAACTGCCTTTGTCCGATTTCGACCCTGCGTTGCTTGGGGATTGTGAGATACAAACACTCCAGGATGCGATTCTTTCTTCCGCCTCGTTGTGTCCAATAACTTTCCATCAGCCTTTTGTTTTCCCATAAATTCAGGTGAGGTCTCAGCGGCTTGCCCAGAATTGCCCTCACGCTGGTAGACCCGGTCTTGGGCACTTCGACAAAAATGCATTTATACTTGTGCGAGACCACTCGGTTTGCTGTTTCGTTTTTCTATTGCCGATCAAAAACGGTAGCCGTGAAGTTCGATCTCTCTGGCAAAGGCCTGTTCGACGATTCGCCGCTGGTCCTCGTTGAAGACCTCCTGATACGGTGTGTAATCAGTGCGGTAGTCCGACTTCGCTCTCACGCCGAGGTTACCTTCGAAACGAACGTTGATCCGGGTGAACACCTCCGCAAGATCGCGTATCAGGTTCTCATAGCGCACAACTCGGTCAATGATAATTCGCGCCCCGGAGGGATCGGTATACCGGAAATAGTTAATTGGAAACCTGCCTCCAGCGAGATACTGATCGAGCGAGAGCGACCCGCCTGCCCGGGAGGCTGTCATATAATAATGGGACAATACCTTGTCCCAGGGATTTCTTTCCACGCAGAACTTAAAGTAAGTGTTCCAGACACGAACAGGAACGCGCCGCTGAATGAGCCACGCCGGCATATGATTATAGAATTTCTTACGCCTCTCGAACACATTCCGCAAGGCAGCAAGCAGTCCTTCCGGTTGCCGGACAAGTTCAGATATCGGATTAACCAATTGTTCGTGATTGCGCGGCTGGTGCCCCTCGACCGGAGGAGCGATCGGCGTTATGATGTCTTCTGCCCCGCACTGCTGCGATAAGAAGACCTCAATGCTCGTGCCCGCAGTTTTCGCTGTCTTGATAAAAATGAATTTATGCTCGTGCGAAATGATCATCGCAGTAACCGTATCGGACAATGGTTAGATACCGGCAGCAAGTGGCGCGACCGCAAAATGGAACGTTGCATTACCAAGCGTGACCCTGCACAGGATGTTCTCGCCGGCTGGGCTCTGCCGAAGCGGCAAAGCGAGTTGATGCAAAGGCGTTCGAGCGACTCATTATCCTAATGACCTAGGTTCTGTTCCGATGATCTCGTTTGAGAAACGCTTCCTCTTCGTTCACATACACAAAACGGCCGGTAATTCAATTCAGAGCATCCTCCGGCGCTACTCCGAGGATGAAATTGTGAGCGCTCGTGCGCACCAGGATGGGATCGAGCGCTTTGGCGTGCGCAACCCAAATTACGAAATCAAGAAGCACTCGACCCTGGCGGAGTACCGCGCCGCCCTCGGGGAAGCGCAGTTCCGCAGCCTCTACAAGTTCACCTGCGTGCGGAATCCCTGGGATCGAATGATCTCACTTTACTTCTCGCCCAGCCGCGAGAGGACGCAGTGGAACCGGAAATTGTTTAAAAAACTGCTGTCGAATACATTATCGGTCGCGGATCATCTCCGCTTGGAGAAAGATGATCCCGACCCGTTCAGCAACGTGGACCGCGTGATGCGATTTGAAGCTTTGGCGACGGACTTTCGCTCCGTTTGCGCCGAACTCGGCATCCCCGGGGCGCCGTTGCCGAACTACAACCGGTCGAGGCGCGAGCATTATTCGAAATATTATGATGATGAGCTGCGGGAGTTGGTTAAGCGGCGATTCGCTTCTGAAATCGAGCGATTTGGTTACACCTTTGATTGAATGGAGCAGGTGCCACGCAGGCCACTGACCGGCGGCCAAGATTCGCACGGTCCACCCGACATAAGAGGTCTTCCGCGTTAGGTTCCGCACGGTGGGGAAACCGTGCTATGGAAATGCCGTTTATTAATTCCCGCTCGGGCGGCCCGAAATCACATGAACAGATGGATCCAATGCCTCTAGCGCGCCCTCCGTTGTAAACCGGCCTGTCCGGTCGATTTCACTGCGATTGTAAGCGTTCAGCGGTGAAACGGTCTTGGTTCCAATCCTTTTAACCTTCACCTTCTGAGGGATCATCGAACCCGTGACAAGTACATACGCATACCTGTCCCCGGGCTGATCGTTCGGCGAGGCAACAGCCTCTCTTGCCACCGCGGCAAATACCAACAGCGAGGCCCCGATCGTTGCTAATTTTAGCGTCTTCATATTTTAAATTATACCTTCACTTTCCTACCGTCAATTTATTCAACCCGGCGGACCGCTCCGAGTTTCGAGAAATCGAATGGTAGGCACGCCGCGCTGTCCCGGGCAGTGCAGTAGTATCCGATGAAAGGTCGGCAGCGCGCGGCCCTGGCGGCTCCTGGCATGCGCGATGCCAGTACAGCAAGAGAGGCAGCGGCCGGAGCCGCTGCCTCTCTGTAAACTGACTTTCGCGATGGGCTAGAATTTCTTCTTCAGTTCGACGTAGACGAATCGTCCCAGGTTGTCATACTGGAAGCCAGGATAACCGGTCGAGTTGCCGTTCTCGAACCCAAACTGCTTTGGCGGATCCTCACCAAATATGTCGTTCACACCCACGGTTATCCGGGTGTTGTTGAAGATGGTCTGCCAGCACGGCATGGCGTAGGCCGCTGCGCTTTCAACCGCTTTGCCTTCTTTGCTGCGAAGGACTTCCTTGCCCCCTTTCGAGTACCCCGCCACTGGCGCGGCCTCCACCGGAGGGGTGAAGATCAGCTCGTAATAGAGCTGCGCATCCTGGAACCATGTCCCATGGACCCAGTGCTCCGTTCTGTCGCCGAAGGCTGCTACGTTGGCAGCGCTGTCGAACTTTTCGTGGAATCCATCGAAGTAATGCACCGTCCAGGTCAGACCGATGCCTTTCCACGGCCAATCAGACCAGTCGAGCCGCGAGATCCCTTTCCACTTGACCCAGCCGTCGCCCCCGGTCACCTGCCCGAAAAAGGCGCCTTCGAAAGGATCGCTGTTGGTGCGCCCGCTTACTTCTCTAGCCCGCGATGTGTTCGTGGGTTGGAAGATAAAGGAATCCAGATAGGTCGCCTGAGTTACCGAAGTAAATGTCCCAAAGCGAGTCTGGATTTGGAACTGAATGCCAAAGTCAGCGCCCCGCGCGTTCTCCTTGCCCGCGTTAGCAAACGTGGTCTTGACGAAGGTCACGTTTCCCGCTGCCTGATCGATAATGACCTCTTCTCCAGGCAACAATGTTCCGGTTAGACCGCGTTGAACCACTTCCTGCGCGCCGGGCACCACCACGACGCCACTTCGCTCGATATCCCACAGGTCAACCGACACGGTCAGCGTGCTGTTCGGGATAAAATTCTGGACCCATTTCGGCGTATAAACCACACCGCCGGTCCAGGCGCGGGAATCTTCCGGTTTCAAGTTCGGGTTGGAATCGACTTCCTCGGTCGTTTCCGGCTCCGGTTTGCCCCCAGGCAGCGTAGTCGGCGCCAAAGTGAACTCTGGCCCCGAATAGAGCTGGAACAGGCTGGGTTCGAGGAAACCTTCGCCCCAGGTGCTGCGAATGGTCAGCTCTTCGTTGAATGGCTG
>WNFR01007064.1_pt1 | contig 11438 bp, 7 predicted proteins | sample 5400221 | NCBI WGS metagenome assembly WNFR01 (sample SAMN13153357, study PRJNA577476) | soil metagenome | isolation source: 40 cm soil under Madrone tree | place: USA:California | collected 2016-06-14 | reverse complement strand
GGCGACGGCGCAGAGCGCGCGTGCGTGCGTCCACGAGATGTCGGAGCGGTTGAACGCCGTCGCGACGGCGGGCAGCGCGTCGAGGCGCTCTGCCACCCAGGCCGCCGCCTGCACGGTGCGCGCGGAGACTCCGAGGCGCTCGCGCGCGTAGTCGCTCAGACGGACGAAGCCGAGGCGGCGATACACGCGCCGCCGCAAGAGGCCGCGCGCCGCGTCGCCGAGCTCACGGCGCGCCGCCGCTTCCATCCGGCACGCGACCCGCAGCTCGATGTCGATCTGCGTCGCGACGCGCCGGCGCTCCGTCATGCGCTCGCGGTCGAGCTCCGCTTGGGCGGCGCTGGGCGGGGCGATCGCGGTGGTCGACCGTGCCCGCGGCACGTGCCCGCCGCGGCGCCAACCCTTCGGTCGCCGGCGTCGCCAATGAGTGGAGAACATCGGGTGCTCCGTCAGTCTCGACTCTATACAAAAATATAATCGATTAGAATCAGGTTTACTGAGGCGAAGAATACACGAAAACCGGGCCCGTGGTCAAGTGTTTTGGGGGCAATTTCCGGCAGCGATCAGCGCCGGAATCCGCGTCATCGTCACATTCGCCGTCCGCCCCGAGCACGTCGATGCTCGGCGAAGGGACAACGACTGCGCCGTTCCGGCGCATAAGTTCGGCGTCCACTTTCGTCCGGCGGCCAACCTGACCGCTTCCCTCGATTTTCCTGGACCGGCGACCCGACCTATGCGACTACGGCATCGGAAGTAAGCAGGATTCCGCTACCGCCAAGAGGATATCGCCATGCATCGAATCACAGCTGTCCGCCACATCGCCGCATTCGCCGTCGGAATGATCACTGCCAGCGCGGCGGCCACGATCTTGGCTGCGGACGCGCAACAGGCGTGTGAGGCGGCGAAGAACAAAGCCGCCGGGAAGTACGCCTTCTGCCGCCAGAAGGCCGCGGCCAAGCGCGCGACGACGGGCGACGTCACGCAGTTCGGCGGGACGGGCGACGTCTCACAGTACAGCGGCGATATCGGCAAGTGCGAGGTGAAGTTCAGCGGCGCCTGGCAAAAGGCGATCGACAAGGCGGCGGCCGCGAGCACCACTTGCCTCGACGCTCCGCTGACGGCCGGCGATTTCGATGGCGTGATCACGTCGCATGCCGACAACGTCAAGATCGCGCTCGCGGGCGGGGGATTGGTCGAGGACTGCCCGAGTGACCTCGCAAGCTGTCAGGGCAATCTCGGGACGTGCGAGCCGGCGCAACAGAGCAAGCAACTGAAGACGGGTCAGACGTCCTGTTACGATAGCTCGGGGTCGGCGGTCGGCTGCGCCGGTACAGGACAGGACGGCGAGCTCCAGCAGGGGCTCGCGCGCAGCTACACCGACAACGGCGATGGCACGATCACCGACAATCGGACGGGCCTCATGTGGGAGAAGCTCTCCGACGACGGCTCAGTTCACGATCGGTATCACACCTACTACTGGCGCTCCGCCTGGAGCAAAGTGGCGATGTTGAACTATGTGAACTTCGCCGGTCACACGGACTGGCGGCTGCCGAACGTGAGCGAGCTGGAGAGCCTGCTGAACTACGGCGCAGGGTATCCGGCGGTCGATGCGGTTTTCACCGCCGGCTGTGCGCCGGGATGCTCCGTTACGATGTGCAGTTGTACCAACTCGCAGCCGTACTGGTCTTCCACGAGCGACCTGTACCCGTCGTCGCCGGACTTTGCGCCGGCCTGGATCGTGACCTTCAACGACGGCCGCGTGGAAAGCACCCTCAAGAGCGCATCTGGGCTGTACGTTCGCGCCGTCCGCGCTGCGAGCGCGCCGGCAGAGACTTCGGCTGCCGGACCCCAAGAGGCATGTGAGGCGGCGAAGAACAAAGCCGCCGGGAAGTACGCCTTCTGCCGCCAGAAGGCCGCGGCCAAGCTCGCGACGACGGGCGACGGCTCGCGGTACAGCGACGCGATCGGCAACTGCGAGCATCACTTCAGCCGCGCCTGGCAAAAGGCGATCGACAAGGCGGCGGCCGCGAGCTCCACTTGCCTCGACGCTCCGCTGACGGCCGGCGATTTCGATGGCGTGATCACGTCGCATGCCGACAACGTCAAGATCGCGCTCGCGGGCGGGGGATTGGTCGAGGACTGCCCGAGTGATCTTGCGATCTGTCAGGGCGATCTCGGGACGTGCGAGGCGGCGCAACAGGGCGAGCGACTGAAGACGGGTCAGGCGTCCTGTTATGACAGCTCGGGGTCGGCGGTCGCCTGCGTCCGTACGGGACAAGACGGCGAGCTCCAGCAGGGGCTCGCGCGCAGCTACACCGACAACGGCGACGGTACGATCACGGACAATCGGACGGGCCTGATGTGGGAGAAGCTCGCCGACGACGGCTCGATTCACAACTGGACCAACACCTACACATGGGACGCAGCCTTTGGCAAAGTGGCGGCGCTCAACTCCGCGAGCTTCGCCGGTCACACGGACTGGCGGCTGCCGAACGTGAACGAGCTGCAGAGCCTGGTGAACTACGGCTCCTATAATCCGGCGGTCGATGCGGTTTTCAACGCCGCCTGTGCGCCGGGATGCTCCGTTGCGACATGCAGCTGTATCCGCTCGGGCCTCCACGTGGGGTACTGGTCTTCCACGACGGACCAGTTCCCGGACTACTATCCGTCGGTCTGGGGCGTGGACTTCACTGACGGCTATACGGAGCCGTGGGAGAAGTCGGGAAGCATCTACGTTCGCGCCGTGCGTCCCGGCGCGTGATCGAGAATTCGATGCTCCGAACCACGTACTCGCTGGGTGCCGAGTTGCGGCGTGACGGTGCGCAGCGCGTGCTGAAGCTGGTGCGTGGCGCGTCCCGAAGCTCATAGTGGCGGACGAGCAATCGACACACGGTGTCCTCCTCCATCCCCGATTCGGACACTTTCGCTTTTCCCATGCTCGGCCGATGTACTTAAAATCATGCGTGCGCGAAAAGCATTCGGCCAAAATGTCCTGATCCTTAGACGAATCAGACACGCCCCGGATTTTCGACGTGGATGTGGACATCTCGCGGGGCACGTTTGACTCGACGACTTTAGTCGGATCGAGGGACCACAGGATGTCGGGTTCGCGAGGCCGCTGCTTAGACCGTATCGTCGACCGCCTGCGCGAGCCGCCGCACGCCCTCGCGGATGGCGCGCTCGCTGAGCCCGCCGTATCCAAGCAACAGTTCCGCGTGCGCCGGCGGGTGTGCGTAGAACGGCGACGCCGGATACACGCCGACGCCGCGTTCGCGGCACGCGTCGCGCAAGCGCGGCACGTCGCGTCGCGCCACGCCCTCGAGGCGCAGCAGGACGTGCAAACCGGCGCTCGCGCCGGATACGTGCGCGCGATCGCCGAGCTCTCGCGTCAGAGCTTCGAGGAGTGCTCGACGGCGGCCGGCGTGGCGCATGCGGATGCGACGCACGTGACGCTCCAGGTGGCCGCCGGCGATGAAATCCGCGAACGCGAGCTGCTCGAGCGTGGGTGTCCCGGTGTCGGCGAGGGCGTGCGCCGACTGGAAGGCGCCGAGGAGCGCCGGCGGCACGACGAGCCAGCCGATGCGCAGCGCGGGGAAGAAGATCTTCGAGGCGGTGCCGGCGTAGAGCACGCGGCCGTGGCGATCGAGCGATTGGAGGCATTCGAGCGGGTGACCCTCGAAGCGGAACTCGCCGTCGTAATCGTCCTCGAAGATGTAGGCGGAGCGCGCGTGTGCCCACGCGAGGAGCGCGAGTCGACGCGGCAACGACAGCACGCCGCCGGCTGGGTACTGATGCGACGGCGTCACGAACGCGAGTCGCGCGGCGTGCACGCGGTCGAGCTCCTCCACGCGCAGTCCCTGCTCGTCGACCGCCACGTACGTCACGTCGGCGCCGGCGGCTTTGAGACAGAACGCGAAGCCGGTGTAGTGCGGCTCCTCGACGACGACTGGATCACCGGGATCGACGAGGAGGCGCGTCGTGAGATCGATCGCCTGCTGCGAGCCGCGCACGATCAGGATCTGCTCGGGCGCGCAGACGACGCCGCGTGCGCGGGCGAGGTAGCCCGCCAACGCTTCGCGCAGCTCGGGCGCGCCGCCGGGCGGCTGGTAGGCGAGCCGGCGCACGGAGAGGCGGCGCGCGCGGCGGCCGAGGAGGCGTGCCCAGGTCTCGAGCGGCAAGTCGCCGTACGCGGGCTCGCCGTAGCGGAAGTCGTACGAGACCGACTCCCGGCGCAGGCTCCACGTCAGGTAGCGTGCCGGCAGCGTATCGACGGTACGCTGCCCATAGGCGGATAGGCGCGCGACGCCATCCGCCGACGACGTGCGGCGCGTGCGTGTGGCGCCGCGCGGGGCGACTGGCAGCGTCGCGGCGACGAACGTGCCCGACGCCGGGCGCGTGGTCGCATACCCCTCCGCGATCAGACGGTCATACGCTTGCAGGATCGTGTTGCGGGCGATGCCGAGCTCGCGCGCGAGCTCGCGCGTCGAGGCGAGGCGCTCGCCGGGTTGGAGACGTCCGCCGAGGATCGCGGCACGCAGTGCGCGATACGTCTGGCGCTGGAGCGAGCCGCGTCCGTCGAGCTCGAGGAGAAGCATGCGCAACTGGTACCATCAAATCGACAGAATGTGGAGCTTCCATAGGATCGGTGTACCTGGCATCCAGGGCACATGGAGGAGACCTCGCATGGCCACTGATCTCGAACGATTCTTCGAATACGCGCGGGCTTTTGAGATGGCCTACGTCGCCGACATGTGGTCGGGGCTGGAGCCGTACTTCACCGACGACGCGCGACACGTCGTCGAAGACGGCGGACCGATTGCGCGCCGCGATCGCGGCCGCGCCGCCGTCGTCGAGGGACTGCGACACGGCGCGCTCGCGCTCGATCGGCGCTTCGACGTCAGGATCCCGGAGATCATCGACGGTCCGTCGTGTCGTCCGGACGGCATCTGGATGCGCTTCGGGCTGACGTTCCGGCGCGCCGGTCTGCCGGAGCTCAGGCTCGAGGGCGAGCACCTGGCGCGCTACGAGGACGGCCGCATCGCGGCGCTGGAGGAACGCCTTGCGCCCGGGATGAGCGAGCGCCTCGAAGCGTATCTCGACGAGTATGACGGCCAGCTGCGGCCCGCGGAGTCGCCCTTTCAATTCGATCTCCGGCCGCTCGATCGGCGCGACCTCGACCTCGCGTTCCACCGCACGCTCGTGCGCAGCTACGCGTGCGCCAAGTCCAACCAGGATCTCGGCGCGACGATTGCGGTCTGCAGTCCGGACTTCCGCCTCGAGACGGTGTGCCTCGGCCTCACGACCGCCGATCGCGACGAGGCCGCGCAACAGCTCGCGCTGTTCTTCATGGCATTCCCGGACTACGGCGTGAGCCTCCACGGGATGGCCGCCGAGGGCGCGCACGTCGCGTGCTGGGGAGAGGCGCGCATGACGTTCGCGGGACCATTCCTCGGCCACGAGCCGACCGGCAAGAGTGCCGTCCTGCCGTGCGTCGCGGTCTTCACGTGCGCGGACGGGATGCTGCGCAGCGAGCGCTTCTTCTTCGATCTGGCGGCGCTGTGCGCGCAAATCGATCTGCCGCTGGCGGCGGTCCTCGATATCGTCGCGCCGCTCCGCGCCAGCGGCCACAGCGCGGATCGGGCCGCGCACGATGACGCGCAGGCGCTGGCGTGATATTCGCCGCCCGATAAACTCACCCGCACCCGCACGCTGAACACTCGACGCGAAACGAAATGGAGGCTCCGATGGCGCATACGGTTTTTCACACCTGCTCCCTCTGCGAGGCGACGTGCGGGCTGAAGTTCGAGGTCGAGGACGACCGCATTCTCTCGGTGCGCCCCGACGATGACGACGTCTTCTCGAAGGGCTACGTCTGTCCGAAGGGGATCGCGATCGCCGACATCCATCATGATCCAGATCGGTTGCGGCGGCCGGTGCGCCGCACGGCGAACGGTGCGTTCGAGGAGATCTCCTGGGACGAGGCGTTCGAGCTGGTCGCGCGCCGGCTCGGCGAGATCCGCACGCAGCACGGCAAGGACGCGATCGGCTTCTATTGGGGGAACCCGACGGGCAACAACCACGGCGCGCTCATGATGCTGGGCTCGTTCACCAAGGCGCTCGGCACCCGCAACCGCTTCAGCGCCGGGTCGCAGGACGCGAACCCGCGCATCGTCACGTCGTACGAGCTCTACGGCTCCGCGTTGGCGATTCCGGTCCCCGACATCGATCGCACCGATTATTTCCTCTGCCTCGGCGCCAACCCGATCGTCTCGAACGGCAGCGTCATGACCGCGCCCGACATGAAGCGGCGTCTGCGCGCGGTGCGTGAGCGTGGCGGCAAGGTCGTCGTCGTCGACCCGCGCCGCACCGAGACGGCAAAGGAAGCGGACGAGCACGTCGCGATCCGTCCCGGCGGCGACGCGGCGTTTCTGCTGGCGATGGTGCGAGTGTTGGTCGAGCACGGGCGCGTCGATCGGCAGTTCCTGGAGAGCACGACGAGCGGCTGGCCGGAGATCGAGCGGCGTCTCGCCGCGTTCACGCCGGCACGCGTCGCGCGTGTCGCCGGCGTGCCGGCGGAAACGATCGAGCGCCTGGCGCTGGAGTTCGCCGCCGCGCGCGCGCCCGTCTGCTACTCGCGCGTCGGGGTGTGTGTCGGCGCGCACTCGACGATCGCGACCTATGCGACCGACCTCTTGAACATCGTGACGGGACGTCTCGGGCGCGAGGGCGGCCCGATGTTCACGACGCCGGCGTTCGACGTGACGAAGATCGCGCGCGCGACCGGTCAGGACGGCCGCGCCCGCTGGCGCAGTCGGGTACGCGGACTGCCGGAGACGCTCGGCGATCTCCCGTCGGTCGCGCTCGCCGAGGAGATCGAGACCGCGGGCCCGGGCCAGATCCGCGCGATGGTGACGTTCGCCGGCAACCCGGTGCTCTCGGCGCCGAACGGCAAACGCATCGGCGCCGCGTTCGACACGCTCGATTTCATGGTGTCGATCGACATCTACATCAACGAGACGACACGCCACGCCGACGTCATCCTGCCGCCGTGCTGGAATCTGGCTGAGGACCACATGGATCTCCTCTTCGGGTCGCTCGGCGTGCGCAACATCGCGCGCTGGTCGCCGCCGGTCGTCGAGAAATCGCCCGACGAGCGCGCCGACTGGGAGATCCTGCTCGAGCTGAGTGAGCGGCTCGGCGGCGGTGCCCTCGGCGAGCCGTGGCTCGACACCTCGCTCCGCTGGCTGCGTCCGCTCGGCGTGCGGTGGACGCCGAGCGGTTTCATGAACTTGCTCCTGCGGCTCGGCCCGTACGGCGACCGCTTCATGCCGTGGTCGAACGGTCTCAATCTCGCGAAGCTCAAGACCGCGCCGCACGGCATCGACCTCGGACCGCTGCAGCCGGGTGTCGAGCGGCGCCTCTACCATCGCGACAAACGCATCCACCTCACGACGCCGTGCATGCTGGAGGCGATGACCGCGCTCGAGGTCGATCTGGACGCGAAAGCCGCCGACGATGGCCTCGTGCTGATCGGCCGCCGCGAGCTGCGCAGCAACAACTCCTGGATGCACAACGTGCCGTCGCTGGTGTCGGGCCGCGAGCGCTGCGTGCTCTACGTGCATCCCGACGACGCCGCCCGCTACGGCGTCCGCGACGGGGAGATGTCGATCCTCGAAAGCCGCGTACATCGCGGCGAGGTGCGCGTCGCCGTGAACGACGAGATGCGGCCCGGTGTCGTCTGCCTGCCGCATGGCTGGGGTCACGCCGAGAGCGCGCGCTGGCAAACGGTCGCCGGTGATCATGCCGGCGTCTCGTTCAATGATTGGGTGGACGACGCCGTCATCGAGCCGATCATCGGCCAGTCGATCTTGAACGGCGTCCCGGTGCGTCTCCGGCGGTCGGACTCGGAAGGTTCGCGGGCCGCATCTTAGACACGACGAACGACATGGCGTAGTGACGTCTGCGGCCCGACGCCGATCGTCGCGCGATCGGTCCGGCTGACATCCGCCATGCAGAATCTCATCCGCTTGTACCGCGGCGCGGCACTGATGCTGCTCAACACGTTGGTGCTGTTGCTCGTCGTCAATCTCGTCCTCGGCGCCTACTACTGGATCCGCGATGCGGCGGCCGTCGGCGATCGTCCCCTCTACTCGATTCACTTCAATGCCGACTCGTATACGCACATCAGTCGTGAAACGGCGGCGGCGGTCGGGCGCGAGTTCGACCGCATGGGTGAGCGCGAGTCGTATCAATTCCATCCGTGGGCGGGGTTCATCGAGTCCGGATTTCAGGGGCAGCTCGTCAACGTTTCGGACGCAGGGATCCGCAACACCGTCGCGGTCGCGCCGCCTCCGGGCGCGCACGACAATCTCGTCGTCTGGATGTTCGGCGGGTCGACGATGCTCGGCTGGGGCATGCCGGACGCGGAAACGGTTCCATCGCATTTCCAAGCCGAGCTGCAACGGCTGGTGCCGACCGCGCGCGTCGACGTCGTCAATCACGGCCACGCCTACTACACGAGCGCGCAGGAGCTGGCGCTGCTGCTCGCGGAGCTGCGGCGCAATGCCCCCGCGCCGAACGTCATCGTCGTGCTCGACGGTCTGAATGACGCGATCCTCAACGCGAAGGGCAACGTCCTGCCGCCGTTCTCCGCCACCGCTGCCGCGGGGTGGAAGAGCGATAAGGCGCAGCATCAGTGGGCGCGCGAGCTCGGGTGGCGTGCGCGCGTGGCATGGTTCGAGCCCACCGTCGCGTTGCCGATGCTGCGCTTGAGCGAAGCGATGCGAAAAGCGGATGTGGTTCCGGGTCGAGCGTGGGGCTACATCCCCGACGGGCCGGTCGAGATGCGACTCGTCGGGCGACTTGTGCAGCCGACGGAGCGCGCGGCGCGCAATTACCTCCTGCATCGCACCCTCGTCGACGCCGCTGCGCGCGCGGTCGGCGCCCGCGCCGTGCAGTTCCTGCAGCCGGCGCCGGGCGTGGGCGCGTACCGCGCGAAAGTCGGCCCGCTCGATCCGCCCGCGCTCGACTTCTATCGGCAGCTGCGCGCGCCGGGAGGAGACCCGTTGGGGCACGACATCTCGGACGCCGTCCTCGATCAGGAGCATCCGTTCGTCGACCACGAGCACTATTCCGATGCGGGCTGCCTCGCGGTCGCGCGCCGGATGGCGCAGATCGTGGGTGCCGACCTCGGACTCGCTTCGCCGAGCCGGAACGCCGCCGAATGATCACCGTTCGAGGTCAACGTCGCCGACTGCAGCGAGCCCGGTTCATCGCCCGTCGTAGTCGCGCCTGCTCTCCAGCATGATACGAGGCGCCGGTACCGTCGGCATCGGCGCCTCGTCCATTCGGCCGTCGAGATAGGCTTCTCAGGCGGGCGTTGTCGCTCAGACGGGCTTCGTCGGGTCGAGCGTCGTCAGCAGATCCGCCATGTCGTCGGCGTGCTCCTCCTCGACGGCGAGGATGCCTTCGATGAGGCGGCGCGTCGTCGGGTCGTCGTTGCCGAAGTAGCGGACCATCTCGCCGTAGGACTCGATCGCGATGCGCTCGGCGACGAGGTTCTCGCGGATCATGTCGACCAGCGACTCGCCCTCGATGTACTCGGCGTGGCTGCGGGTGGCGAGGCCGTCGGGGTTGAAGTTGGGCTCGCCGCCGAGCTGCGTGATGCGCTCGGCGATTTGGTCCGCGTGCTGCTGCTCCTCGTCGGCGTGCTGCTTGAACTCCGCCGCAACCGGCTGCGCGTGGATGCCCATCGCCATGAAGTAGTGGCGCCGGTAGCGCAGGTTGCAGACGATCTCGGTCGCGAGCGCCTCGTTGAGCAGCTTGATGACGGTTGTGCGGTCGGCTTTGTAGCTCTCGGTTACGGCGCCGCGCTCGATGTGCTGGCGCGCGCGGCGACGGATCTCCTGTACGTCGCTGATGAAATCGCCCTTCGCCATGGTGGCTTCCTCCCCGCGCTTCAGGATTCCATGCCGCCGCCCACAGTCAACTTCCGTACTGGGTCAATTTGCGTCGCCATACTTCATTGCTCGGTCGCTGCGCTGCTCGGCGTAGCTCCGCTTCGCCTGCGCTGCTCGCTTCTCTCGCGCCTCGTCTGGCTCGCAACTTGACCCAGTCCGGGCGCAGTGGCTCGCAACTTGGCCCAGTCTGGGCGCAGCGGCTCGCAACTTGACTCAGTCCCTCATCAGCGCGGGGCCATGCGGAGGGCGCCGTCGAGGCGGATCGTTTCGCCGTTCAGCATCGGGTTCTCGACGATGTGACGGGCGAGCGCCGCGAACTCCGACGGCCGGCCGAGGCGCGACGGGAACGGAATCGCGGCGCCGAGCGCGTCGCGGTGCTCTTTCGGGAGGAGCGCCAGCATTGGCGTATCGAAGGTGCCCGGCGCGATCGTCATGACGCGGATGCCGATCGACGCGAAGTCGCGCGCGATCGGCAACGTCATGCCGACGACGCCGCCTTTCGACGCCGAATACGCCGCCTGCCCGATCTGGCCGTCGAACGCGGCGATCGACGCCGTGTTGATGACGACGCCGCGCTCGCCTTCCTCGTTGGGCTCGTTCTTCGCCATCTCCGCGGCGGCGAGGCGGATGACGTTGAACGTGCCGATCAGATTTATCTGGATGACCTTGGTGAAGAGCTCGAGCGGCATTGGGCCCTGCTTGGTGACGGTCTTCATCGCGACGCCGACGCCGGCGCAGTTGACGGCGATGTGAATCGCGCCGAAGGCGTCTTTGGCGCGCGCGACCGCGGCCGCGACCTCGTCGCCGCTCGTCACGTCGGCGGGGACGAAGACCGCGTGCGCGGCGCCGAGCTCCTGCACGAGCTTCTCGCCGTTCGACTGCGGCCGGTCGAGGATCGCCGCGCGCGCGCCGCCTTCAACGAGCGTGCGCACCGTCGCCTCGCCGAGGCCGGACGCGCCGCCGGTTACGATCGCCACTGCGCCTTCGACCCTCATGTCGTGCCTCCTTCGGATGCGATGTTGCGGCGACCTTACATCAAAGCGTCCGCGTTCTCACCCTCGCCGGACCGTCACTCGAGGACGAGCGCGAACTGTCGCTGCAGATCCGTGCGCTCGCGGAGGTGGAACCCCGCCGCTTCCGCTGCGGCGAGGACGCGCGCCTCGGGAATCGCGTGCACGCCCGCCACGAACTCGGCCGCAGCGCGATCGACGATCACGAGCCGGCCGCCGCGGCGAAGCGCGCGTCGGACGACGGCGAGCGTCGCCGCCGGATCGGTGAGCTCGTGAAACGTGTCGACGAGCAGCACGCCGTCGAGCGCGTCGGGCTCGAGACGCGGATCGTTCGCGAGACCGCGCCGCACCTCGACGTTCCGCGCGTGCGCAAAGCGGGTCGTGAGCTGCGTGAGCGCCTCCGCGTCGACGTCGACGGCGATGTGAATCGCGCCGAAGGCGTCTTTGGCGCGCGCGACCGCGGCCGCGACCT
>WNFR01037430.1_pt1 | contig 11442 bp, 4 predicted proteins | sample 5400221 | NCBI WGS metagenome assembly WNFR01 (sample SAMN13153357, study PRJNA577476) | soil metagenome | isolation source: 40 cm soil under Madrone tree | place: USA:California | collected 2016-06-14 | reverse complement strand
ACCAAAGACCCAAGGCCGAAGACCCCTTTGCAATCCGAAAGGAGAGAAACAGATGAACCCTCTATGGCAAGACCTGCGTTACGGCATGCGAGTGTCGACGAAGAATCCTGGGTTCACTCTGGTCGTGGTGATCACTCTCGCGTTGGGCATCGGCGCTAACACGGCGCTCTTCAGCGTCGTAGATGCAGTCTTGCTGAAAACGCTCCCCGTGAGACAGCCGGAACGGTTAGTGCTGTTTGAATGGCAGGCGGGCGAAAAGTTCAGAACGAGCGGAATGCGAGGCATCTTTATGCCGAATCCTAAAGGCAGGCGCGGTGCTTCGATGTTCCGCTACGACACCTATGAGAAGTTACAGGCCGAACAGTCGCACAATGAGCAAAGTCCGTTGTCTAGTCTCTTCGCGTTTGCGCCGCTCTATGAGCAGACAGTCACGGTGAATGAGCAGGCAGAGATTTCGGAGGTGCAAGCCGTCTCTGGCAACTACTTCGCTAGTCTCGGAGTCCAGCCAGCGCTGGGGCGCGCGATCACGGAAGTTGATGACAGCGTGACAGCCCCGCCCGTGGTGGTGGTCAGTCATTCTTACTGGCTTGGGCGCCTGGGCGGCAATGCCGACGTCATCGGTAAGCAGCTCAAAATCAATAAACTTGGTTTCACGATCATAGGCGTTTCGCCAGCAGATTTTACGGGCTCCTTGCAGGTGGGCCAAAGTCCGCCACTGACAGTTCCGCTCGCGGTCGAACCGGCGCTGATGGGCGAACAGACTGCGCACGCCCAGGCGGACCATCCCGAATACTGGTGGCTGCATTTGATGGGGCGCCTTAAACAGGGGACAACTTTGGAGCAGGCGCGTGACAGCCTAAAAGGCACATTCCAGATGCTGGCGCTAGATGCGATGCCACCCCCAAAGGCAGAAACTGAGGTGGCGAACCTCGATACGAAAGATTATCCGCAATTGACTGCGCGCTCTGGCAGTCGCGGGATGATGGAGAGTAGGCAACGTCTATCGTTCCGAATATACGGCTTGTTTATCGTGGTGGCCATCGTGCTGCTGATTGCTTGCGCCAACGTCGCCAACCTGCTGTTGGCACGGGCGGCAACGCGTGCCTATGAGATCTCCCTCCGGCAGGCAGTCGGTGCAGGCCGCTGGCGTCTGATTCGGCAATTGTTGACCGAGAGCGTTCTGCTGTCAGTGCTGGGTGGTGTTGCAGGCGTGCTAGTTGCTTTATGGGGCATGCAAGGGCTAATGGCCATTTCGGATCGTCACACTGATTTTATTCCCACTGAAGTTGATCTGCGGCTGAACTGGCGTGTCCTTGGATTCACCTTTGCCGTTTCCTTGCTGACTGGGATTCTGTTTGGCTTGGCACCCGCGTTGCGCGCGACCAAAACTGATCTGGGCAGCATGCTTAAACAAAGCCACCGGAGCACCGGCAAAATTTCGCGCCTGGGCAAAGGTCTGGTCGTTGTTCAGGTCGCACTTTCTCTCCTGTTGTTGATCGGTGCGGGCTTGTTCATACGCACCCTTCACAACCTGCAACAGGTGAAGCTCGGCTTTAATCAGGAAAGTCTGCTGCTTTTTTCCCTGGATGTGCAACAGGGCGGTTACAAGGACGAGCGCTTGAAAGACTTCTATCAGCAACTCTTCGGGCGGTTGGACTATCTGCCCGGCGTGCAGTCCGTAACCTTTGCTCGCATCCCGCTGATCTCTCACTCTATGTGGAACACTGACATTCTATTGCCAGGAGAGACCTTGAAAAACTCGGGCCAGCATGTTTCTAACAGGCAGTTAGTGCGTGAGAACTATTTTTCAACAATGGAAATTCCATTGCTCGCCGGACGCGCCTTCAACCAGAGGGACACCGCCCAAGCCCCCAAAGTAGCCATTGTCAATCAAGCCTTCGCCCGCAAGTTTTTCCAGAGCGATAACGTCCTCGGCAAACGTGTCAGAGATGCCGACGTGAAAAGTGAATTTGAGATTGTGGGCCTGGTCGCAGATACGAAATACAACAGCCAACGCGATGAGATCGAACCGCTGCTGTATACAAACTGGCAGCAGCAGCCCGACCAAATTGGTGCGATGAACTTCGCGTTGCGTGTAAAGGGCGAACCAACCCAGCTTACCAACGCCGTGCGGCAAGCCGTGGTGGCGCTGGACACCAATCTGCCCCTGACGTATGTGACCACCCAGGCCATTCGCTCCAACGAGGCACTGGGGCAGGAGCGTTTGTTCGCGCGCTTGCTGACCTTTTTTGGCGTGCTGGCGCTAGTGCTGGCGATCGTAGGGTTAGCGGGAGTGCTGGCCTACTCTGTCGCGCAACGCACCAATGAAATCGGGATCAGAATGGCGCTAGGAGCGCAAATAAGCGACGTCTTGCGAATGGTGATTTGGCAGGGAATGAAGCTTGTGCTGGCGGGCCTGGTGGTTGGTGCGGCGGGCGGTTACGCACTCAAGCGCTTGGCAACCAGCAAGTATGTGACTCTTGAAGATTGGCAACGTCAGCTCAGCGAGCAGCTTTATGGCGTCAGCGCCACAGATCCCTGGACGTTTGGCGTCATAGCCATACTGCTGGCGTTGGTGGCAGTGGCGGCTTGTTATGTGCCGGCGCGGCGCGCAGCGAAAGTCGATCCGTTGGTAGCGCTTAGGTACGAGTGAGGTTTGGTTTTTGGTCTTAGGCCTTTGGTCTTGGGGTTTTGTTTCTTGACTTGAATGTTTCGGCTCGATTGAAACTACTTAGTCAATCCTAAAGACCTAAGACCAAATGCCCAAGGCCAAAAAGACCAAAAGCCGATGCGCTCTTAAAGGAAAAAAAAGATGACGTCTCTATGGCAAGACCTGCGCTACGGTTTGCAGATGCTCCTTAAGCATCCGGGCTTCACGGCTGTCGCTGTATTGACGATCGCACTCGGTGTGGGAGCAAACACAGCGTTGTTTAGCGTCGTCGATGCAGTACTGCTCAAAAAACTGCCAGTCTCGGATCCTGATCGCCTGGTGTTGTTTAGAGCCACGTGGGATCGAGAAAAATTCGGTCCCGGTGGTTACAACGGAAGCAATCAGCGCGATCCCGCCACTGGCCTCACCAATGGGACATCGTTTCCATTTCAAACTTTCTCGCGACTACGACAAGAGAAGGGCGCTCTGTCTGATGTCTTCGCTTTTGCTTCGGTGGACCTGAATCTGAACGTGGGCGGTCAGGCTGAGGTTGCCAGCGGACAAGTTGTTTCCGGCAATTACTATTCGGTGCTGGGCGTGCCCGCTTTGATGGGCCGTACCATCAACGATGCGGACGATAGTGCGGGCGCTCCACCCGTGGCCGTGCTTAGCCATCGATATTGGGTAAGTCGCTTTAGCAGTGATCAGGCAATCGTAGGGAAGCAGGTCAATCTCAATAACATCGCGTTCACGATTGTCGGGGTCACACCTCAGGGTTTCGAGGGCACCGGTCAGGTCGGCTCTTCGCAAGACGTTTCGATCCCACTCGCCTGGGAACCACAGGTTAGCGGCGAACGGACATATTTGAAGGGTGCCGGAATTTGGTGGTTGAGATTGATGGGGCGATTGAAACCCGGTGCAACGCTCGAACAGGCGCGCGCCACTTTGGAGGGAGCATTTCAGCAATCGGTTTTAGAGCATCGAGCTGCACGGCAAGCGCAGTCGCAGAATCCGATTCGACCACTCGAGCCGAAAGACTATCCACGACTTGCGATCGATTCAGGTAGTCAGGGCGAGATGAATGCGCGGCGCTTTTTGACGAAGCCCTTTCGCTTGCTATTCGGGGTCGTGGCGTTGGTTCTCTTAATCGCCTGCGCCAATGTGGCGAACCTATTGCTTGTGAGGGCATCGTCGCGAAAACGAGAAATTGCCGTACGGCTCGCTGTTGGCGCAAGTCGCTGGCGTCTGATCCGCCAGTTGCTCACAGAAAGTCTGTTGCTGGGAATAATCGGCGGCGGCTTGGGCGTTTTATTCGCTCTGTGGATCAAAGATAGTTTGCTGGCCGTGGCTGATTGGAGCAGTCGCGGAATGGCGGTCCTCAATCCTCGACTTGACCTACGTGTGCTCGGCTTTACTCTCGGTCTCTCCTGCTTGACCGGCATCATCTTCGGGATTGTGCCCGCGTTGCGTGCAACGCGGCTGGATCTCACGCCGACATTAAAAGATACGGGCCGAGGTTCCAGCGGGTATACGCGTTCCTTATTGTCCAAATCGCTGGTCGTGGCTCAAGTGTCAATATCTATGTTGCTTCTAATTGGCGCAGGCCTCTTGATTCGTACGCTGCGCAATCTGCAACACGTCGAGACTGGATTCAATGAGCGCAACCTCCTTCTCTTCAGTGTTGAGCCGAGACTGATTGGGTATAAGGAGGACAAGCTGGCAGCTTTGTACCAACAGACGATGGAGATTCCTCTTCTGCTGGGACGAAGTCTTACTCCGCAGGACGATGCACGCGCGCCACAGGTCGCAGTTGTGAATCAGACCTTCGCCCAAAGGTTCTTTCCAAACGAGAATCCGATTGGCAAGCGATTCGGGTTCGATTCTGACAAACCTGACGAGATCGAGATTATTGGTCTTGCGCGCGATGCGAAATACACGAGCCAGCGTGACGAGCCACCACCGACAACCTACATCTCGTGGAAGCAGTCGCTGCGCTCGATGGGCTTTGCAACCTTCGAAGTGCGCACCGCGAGTGATCCGAGTTCCTACGTGGGCGCCGTCCGTCAAGCGGTCCACGACGTTGAAAGCAATCTCCCACTCAACGAAGTCAAGACACAGATAGAGCAAGCCGATGAAACTTTAGCGATGGAACGGTTGTTCGCAAAACTGCTCAGTCTGTTTGGTCTCGTCGCGCAACAACTCGCGGCAATCGGACTCTACGGCGTCATGGCCTATTCAGTTTCTCAACGCACTCACGAGATTGGAATTCGCATGGCTCTCGGTGCGAGTCGCGGCAACGTGCTGAAGTTGGTTCTTAAGCAGGGAATGGCATTGACGCTCATCGGTGTGGCGCTGGGTCTCGGCGCCGCTTATGTGCTTACCCAGTATCTGGAAAGCCTGACCAGTATGTTGTTTGGGGTGCAACCGCGGGATCCGGTGACTTTTGGTGTGATTGCGGTGCTGCTAACGGTCGTGGCACTCGTCGCTTGTTTCATTCCGGCGCGTCGCGCAACGAAAGTCAATCCGTTGGAGGCGCTGAGGTACGAATGAGATGGTCTTTGGTCTTTGGTCTTGGGGCTTTGACGCATAGCCGTCGACGAGTGGCCACGTACTCGGGCAACTAAGACCAAAGACCAAAGGCCCAAATCGCAAATCGAAAGCGGGAGCGATGGAAACTCTACTAAAGGACATTCGCTATGCAGTACGCAGTTTGTCGCAGCGGCCGGCATTCACTGTGATGGTGGTACTGGTCTTGGCGCTGGGCATTGGTGCTACCACGGCTATCTTCACTGTCGTCAATGCGGTGTTGTTGCGACCGCTGCCTTATCCAGAAGCTGATCGCCTGGTGAGGGTCTTTTCATCAATGCAGCGCGAAAACCTTCGCGAGACCGGCGGTCCCGTGTTCGCTCCCGACTTTGTCGAGTGGCGCGCGCAATGTCAGACCTGCGAGCATCTGGGTGCGTACATGCTGGCCTGGCCCAGCAATCTGACGGGCGGAGCAGAGCCTGATCGAGTGCGCGTGTCGCGAGTCAGCAACGATCTTTTCGCCACGCTCAGAATTCAACCGTTGCTTGGACGCACGTTCACAGCTGAAGAAGCCGCCAGACCGGTGTTTACGAACGAGAGTGCCGCTGCGCCCACCAATACTGCAGTGATCCTTGGTTACAGTCTATGGCAGAAGCGTTTTGGGACCGACAAGGCAGTGCTCGGTAAGACTGTCAAGATCGAAGGCGACGACTGCACGATCGTGGGCGTAATGCCCGCTGGTTTTAAGTTTCCTGATGAGGCAGATGCGTGGTTGCCAATCTCGCTCGGGACGAAACGTGACAACCGTTTCCTGCAAGTCGTGGCCCGGCTGCGCACGGGTGTCACACCGGCCCAGGCAAATGCTGAGTTTGCAACGATCGCCGCTCGGCTTGGGCAAGAATTTCCGAAGACCAATCAGGGGCTGGACATCGACGTTGTTGGCTTGCAGCAGTCCATTGTCGGCGACGTGCGGCCGGGACTGCTCATCTTTCTAGGCGCCGTCGCCTTTGTATTGTTGATTACCTGCGCCAACGTCGCGAGTCTGCTGTTGGCACGCGCGGCGACCAGACAGCGAGAGATGGCGATTCGCACTGCGCTCGGCGCGAGCCGCTGGCGCATCGTGCGCCAACTGTTAAGCGAGAGCGCGTTGATTTCGCTGCTAGGCGGTGCCTTCGGATTGTTGCTTGCCGTCTGGATCTTGAATCTGCTGGTAGCCGCAGCACCGCAGCAGATTCCGCGTCTCACTGCAATTGAAATTGATCGCTGGACTCTCGCGTTTACTCTTTTGCTCTCAGTCGCAACCGGAGTGATCTTTGGCCTTGCTCCCGCCCTTCAATCAGCTAGACCAGATTTGAATAGCACACTCAAAGAAGGCTCCAGACAGATGGCCGGCGGGCCGCGCCAGCGCTTGCGCGGGCTGCTAGTGATTTCCGAGATTGCCCTCTCACTGGTGCTGTTGATTGGCGCAGGTCTGTTGCTTAAGAGCTTTGCGCGTTTGTGGACTACTCCGTTGGGTTTTGATTCCGGACACGTCTTGACCGCGACCGTCACGCTACCGGAAGCGTCGCACCCGACAATGACTTCGGTGACCACTTATTACCAGCAGGCGCTAGCGCGGATTGCCGCACGGTCCGAGGTGCAAGCCGCCAGTGTCGTGAACTCGTTGCCGCTGGGTCATTACGGCGTCCGCATTCGCGGCGATCTGACAATCGAAGGCGGACCCACCGAGCACTCCGGCTTGTGGGCCAACAAAGTAGGAATTGGTCCTGATTATTTTAAGGTGTTGGGCATTCCTGTTATGAAGGGGCGCGCGTTCACGCGCCATGACAGCGCTGATTCACCGGGCGTGGTAATCGTCAGCGAGAGTCTGGCGCGCAGCGCATGGCCCAATCAGGATCCAATCGGGAAACGAATGAACATCGGGTTTGGCGGCGAAACGTGGCGCGAAGTTGTCGGCGTCGTTAGCGACGTTAAGCAAGGAGAGATCGGCGAGCCTTCATCGGCGTCGCTCTACCAACCCTTTCTTCAAGTTGCCGAAAAACGCCGCTGGTTTATCGGCGACATGACTTTTGTCGTTCGCACCGCTGCCGAGCCGGAAAGCTTTGCAGTCACGCTGCGAAGCGAACTGGCGAACGTCGACAAGGATCTCCCGTTGTACAACGTGAAGGTCCTGAATCAAGTCGTCAGTGAACAGTTCACCGATCCCGGCTTCTACACGCTACTGCTGGGCTCCTTCTCGATGCTCGCGCTGGTCCTGGCGGCGGCGGGAATCTACGGTCTGGTTTCCTATGCGACGACCCAGCGCACACATGAGATAGGCGTACGCATGGCGCTTGGCGCGCGCACCGGCGATGTGCTCCGACTCGTGATCAGGCAGGGAATGAAACTGGTCGCTGCCGGGATAGCTATCGGTATTGTCGGAGCTTTCGCTTTGACGCGTGTGCTGTCGAAGTTTTTGTATCAGGTGACAGTCACAGACCCTGAAACATTCGTTGCGATTTCAGCGCTACTTGCAATTGTCGCGTTAGCGGCTTGCTACATCCCGGCGCGGCGGGTAACGAAGGTCGATCCGTTGGTGGCCTTGAGGTACGACTGAGGGGGTCTTGGGTCTTTGGTCTTGGGTTTTAGTTTGAGTGGTTGCGGCGGGCACCAAGACATACGTTACAGCGCGCGGATGTTGCTCAAGCAACCCGGGTTTACGTTGATTGCGGTTATCACGTTGGCCCTTGGCATCGGCGCGAACACCGCGATCTTCAGCGTCGTGAACGGCGTTTTGTTGCGGCCGCTTGCTTATCACGAACCCGAGCAGATCATGACGCTCTTGAACGAAGGGCAGTTCCCAGTCTCGCCCGCCAACTTTTTGGACTTCCGCGCTAATGCGCAAAGCTTCGAGCAGATGTCGGCGGCGGAAGCATGGGGCGGCACGCTGGCAGGCAATGACAGGCCCGAATCACTGGCCGGGCTACGCATGGGCGAAGGATTGTTTCCACTGCTCGGTGTCCCACCATTGTTGGGGCGTACGCTGCAAGCCGAAGACTACGAGCCGGGCAAAGATCATGTGTTGGTCCTGAGCCATAAGCTTTGGCAACGCGCATTCGGTGGCGATCCGCAGATCGTGGGGCGGCAACTTACGCTCAGCGGCGAAAGCTACAGTGTGGTTGGCGTAATGCCCCCGCAGTTTCAATTCCCGCCATTCTGGTCCACTCGCGCAGAGATGTGGGCGCCGCTCGATCTGCGGCCGCGCGCTACCAGCCGGGGTGGTAATTCGTTGCGTGTCTTTGCGCGGCTCAAACCCGGCGTGAGTCAGACGCAGGCACAGGCCGAGATAGACACCATGAACAATCAACTTGTCCAGGCCTACCCGGATGACAACGCGGGTCTCAACATTCGTGTGACCCCGTTGAATGAAAAGGTCGTCGGCAACGTGCGCCCGGCATTGCTGGCGTTGTCGGTTACGGTCGGCTTTGTCTTGTTAATTGCCTGTGCGAACGTGGCTTGTCTTCTGCTGGCGCGCGCAGCAAGCAGGCAAAAAGAGGCTGCCGTCCGCGTCGCGTTGGGTGCGAGTCGCTGGCGAATTCTGCGGCAGTTGTTGACCGAGAGTCTGATGCTCTCGTTGTGCGGTGCAGCCGTCGGGATTCTGCTGGCCGTGTGGGGCGTAAATTGGTTGACGGTACTGCTCGCGGGGAACAGCACCAGCTTCAGCGTCAAATTGCCGCGCCTGAGCGAGATCAAGCTCGATGCGGTGGCTCTCGTCTTCACGTTCACGGTTTCGCTGGTGACCAGCGTGCTCTTCGGTCTGGCGCCCGCGCTTGCCGCGTCCAAGCCGGATCTGAATCAGGTACTCAAAGAGAGTGGACGCGGGACCACGGGCAGACGCCGCGGCCTGCGCGAAATGCTCGTCGTGGTTGAACTCGCGTTGGCGCTCATGCTGCTGGTTGGCGCGGGCTTACTGATGAACAGCTTTGTGAAGCTGCAAGCGGTTGATCCAGGATTCAATCCGCGCAATGTGCTGACGATGACGACCTCCCTGGCGGGCGCTTCGCAATACGTAGGGCCGAAGCGCGAGGCGTTTTACCAGCAATTGACGAATCGGCTCACTGCCTTGCCGGGCGTCGAGTCGGCGAGCGCGATCAATCATCTGCCGCTGGCGGGTGACAGGTGGGGGAGAGCGCTGACGATTGAAGGCCGTCCGTTGCCGCCATCGGGACATGGCATCGAGGTCACCTTCCGCGTTAGCCGTCCGAACTACTTTACGACGATGGGCATCCCGTTGCGCACTGGGCGCGACTTCACCGAACGTGACACACCCGATGCGCCTGCCGTCGTCATTCTCAACGAGACTATGGTCCAGCGTTACTGGCCAGGGGAAAACCCCGTCGGCAAACGCGTCACGCTGGGTGACCCGCGCGACAACTCGGGGGCGCCGCAGTGGCTCACCGTCGTTGGCGTCGTGAAGGACGTCAAACAGGATAGTTGGATAGACCCACCGTCGCCCGAAATCTATCTGCCATTCCAACAGAGTGGGGACTTTTTCGCGGGTACCGCAGGGCACTTCACCTCAATGACGATGGTCGTCCGCACCACCGTTGCGCCGCAGAGTTTAGCAACGGCCGTGCAAGAGACAGTAAAGGCGGTCGACCGCACTGTGCCGGTGTCGAATGTGGTCAGCATGGACCAGGTCATCGTCGACACACTTTGGCAGCCGCGTTTCAATTTACAGTTGATCGGTTTGTTCGCCGGAGTGGCGTTGATGTTGGCTGCGATTGGTCTGTACGGCGTTATGGCGTATTCGGTCGCCCAACGCAGGCACGAAGTCGGGTTGCGCATGGCGTTGGGCGCGCAACGCCGCGATGTGATCAAGCTGGTAGTCGGGCAAGGGATGACGCTCGCGCTGATCGGAGTGTCCGCCGGTCTCCTGGGTGCATTTGGGCTCACGCGTTTGCTGTCGAACCTGTTATTCGGCGTGACACCTACGGATGCAGTTACTTTCGCCAGCGTTGCGCTCTGTCTTTTGGCCGTCGCGCTGCTCGCCTGCTACATCCCGGCGCGGCGCGCAACGAAAGTCGATCCATTGGTGGCGTTGAGATACGAATAGGAGAACTTTGTACTTAGAGCTTTGTACTTTGGATTTGTGCCACGAGAGTTCACGTACAGACACAAAGACCTAAGAACAAAGTACTAAGTACAAAGCACAAAGTTCCTGGTTGAAGTATATCGGACATCAGCGAGAGGCTAATTCATATGTTTCGAGACCTGAGTTACAGCGCGCGCATGTTGCTCAAGCAACCCGGGTTTACTTTGGTTGCGGTCATCTCGCTGGCGCTGGGTATCGGCGCGAGCACGGCAATCTTCAGCGTAGTACATGCTGTACTCATTCGCCCCTTGCCTTATAAGAATTCCGACCGCGTTGTTTGGCTTTCAAATCGCAACCCTACGCTTGGTGTAAGCGGGACCTTCCTCAATGACGCTGACATTCTCGACTATCGCGATCAGGCGCAGAGCTTTGAACAGATAGCCGCGTGGGGAACCCTTCCGCTGAATATCTATGGTGCGCTCACACTCGAGCGAGTCGAGGCAGTTTACGTCACGACCAACTTCTTTCAGACGCTCGGCGTGCTGCCTGTGTTGGGACGAGATTTCACGGAAGCCGAGGGACATGAAAACAGCGTCATCATTAGCTACGGTTTGTGGCAGCGGCAGTTCAACGGTGACCGGAGTGTAATCGGCCGCAAAGTGAATCTCGGCACGAGGGAGAAGCAAGCTTTCACGATCGTCGGCGTGATGCCCGCTGAGTTGAACGTTCCGCAGCGCGTTGATCTGTTTACGACCTGGGCGATGGATCGCGCCGATACGCCACGCGGCGGCTCGCACAACTCACGCACGATAGCATTGCTTAAACCCAACGTCTCAGTAGAGCAGGCACAATCCGAAATCAACGCGTTGGCTCGGCGGCAGGCCGAACAATTCCCTGACACCAACGCCGGCTGGGATGTGGCAGTGGTGCCATTCCGCGAATACCTGTTCGGCAGTGCGCAGACAGCCTTGCCGATGTTATTTGGTGCAGTCGTCTTCGTCTTGTTGATCGCCTGCGCAAACGTTACGAACCTACAACTCGGACGCGCAGTTTCACGGCGCAAAGAGATCGCGGTCAGGCTCGCGCTTGGTGCCGGACGCTGGCGCATCATGCGGCAATCGTTGATTGAGAGTTTGCTGCTGGCCGTTTTGGGGAGTGGCTTAGGCTTGCTTTTGGCCCAATGGGGACTAGC
>WNFR01007060.1_pt1 | contig 11442 bp, 14 predicted proteins | sample 5400221 | NCBI WGS metagenome assembly WNFR01 (sample SAMN13153357, study PRJNA577476) | soil metagenome | isolation source: 40 cm soil under Madrone tree | place: USA:California | collected 2016-06-14 | reverse complement strand
CTTTGATGTCCACAAGTTCAAAGTCGGCGTCGCTACGCCTTTGCGCAATTTCGTAAACCCACTTGGCCACGGTCTCGCCCTTACGACCGGGCCGTGTGCTTCCGATGATGATGGCAATCCTTGTCATAAATACCTCCCGTGCTGTTACCAACACTCGATCTTTACCGTAACCCAGTTAATAGATTCATCGTTCGCTGGCGTCGTCCCCACGCGACGAGGCTCGTGACGACTAAAAGAATAATCGCCATCAAGGGGCTTCCGCCGACGATGAAGATGTGCGTCCCAACAGCGCAGGCCATCACCCCGGCGAGCATTAGTGCACTCAATCCGCTCGTGCGCGGGATCAAGAGCAGAATCGCCCCCACCACTTCCAGCGTTCCGGTCACGTAGCGGAACCACTGCCCGAGGCCGATGGCCTCAAACAGCCCGACCAATTGCGGATTTCCCGATAGTTTCAAGAACCCCACCATCAGGAACATCCCGGCGGCGGCGATCTGCAAAACCCATAGGAGGACGTTAACGATCTTCGCGATCGAACCCGAACGCGAAGTCGACTGCGTACCCTCTGTTAATACCTGTGCCATACCTTCACCACTCCTTCCATCTTCGATCATTCAAGAGTTAATCGAGCCCACGGTTTCGTCATCTTGTCGCACTTCGGCAGGTTCACCCACAGTCGGAATCCGTGCAGATACCCTCCGCTGCGCGCGAACTCTCTGGCGCGCATCTCCGAGAGGATCACGCCCGCGCCTGCAATTCCACAGCACGTCACCCGGCCTCAGGCAGGTCTCCTCATTTCTCAATGCTTCACTCACTATCGACATAACATCTCCTCTCTTTAGCGATTTGGCGCGCCCAGTAGACTACGTAAGCGACTCACGCCGTACTCTCCTCTTCACTTCGTTCTGACGCGCTTGCCGCTTCATAACCAATCTTCTTCAAGAGTTGGATGAGCGTCTTGCGCTCCGCCTTCGTCAGTGAGGCGGACGCAAGCTGTTCCATATCGGCGGCGTGATCGGCGTAGGCGCGTGTGATCAGCTTCCTGCCTTGCTTCGTCAAATGAACTATTCTCGTCCGCCGGTCCGTACCATGAGCGCGCCGCTCCACCAACTCCTTCGCCTCCAGGCGGTCAACTGCGACTGTGATTGAGCCACTCGTCAGGAGAACCTTTTTTCCGATCTCGTTAACTGGAAGCGGCCCTTTGTGCAGCAGGGCTTCGAGCACGGCGAAGTCGCTGCCGCACAACTCCAACCTCAGGATGCTCTTTTCGGCGTAGGCCTGAGCCGCATGCGCCGCCTTCCACAACACCAGGAACACGTGAACGCCACTTCCGCCCGTCAATGATTCGAGTTTATCTGCTCCCATGCCATTACCTTGATGTCAAGATACTTTACCTTAAGATAGGTGTCAAGGGCTAGAGTGTGAAGAATAGGATTGGTCGTAGAAAAAAGTGAGAGAGCTCGGTGCCGGGTAATGTCCTAATTTGTAGGGGCGTCCCTCCGTGGGCGCCCCATTCTGCTGACTTTTTACTCAAGAAAGGGCGCCCACGGAGGGACGCCCCTACAAATCAGGACACAACTCGGCGCCGTTTCTGGTTAATCCTTTAATGAGGTTGAGTTGACTATACCAGCGCGACTCTCATGATCATGTTACTACTTGCTCATCTTCTGTGCAGTTTCTCTTAGATTAATCTTGATGAACTCAATGGCTTCGCGAATAATCTCGCGCGATCTTTCGTCATCATTCTGATTGTCGAAACCGTGAACGCCTTGCGGGTGATTGGCAAAATTCAGAAATATGTTTTCGGCAAGCGCTTCACTAATAAAACGGTCAATCGAATCGTTCATGGTCGGGACTTGATCGCGTCCGGCGCGAGCAATAAAGATCGGCGGGATCTTATTCGCGTTCTTTCGTAGATAAGTTATCGGAGAAAACTCCATAACGGTTTCCGGCTTTTCAGTCTTTTGGTAATCCGATTGCCGGATATCCATAAAAGCATAAAAACCAACAAGACATCGCACGAACGGAGTATCTCCACGCATCGCCAGCGATAACATCGGTCCACCCGCCGAATAAGCGATTAGGCAGATGCGGTCTTTATCAGTATTCAATTTATCGGCATTAGCACGAACGTAGGTGATGGCGTCTCTCACATCTTGAGCCGCGTTCTCTAACGACTTGCTCCGATATTCGAGACGGTGCGTGAAAGTCACGCCAACAAATCCCGAGGCGGCGACAAGTCGTCCCCAGGTTTTGTAAACGCCCCAATCCTTCGCGGTCCATTCGGGTTTCGCGCCACCGTGTATGAAAAGCACTGCCGGCCGTTTCTCAGCTTTGGCAAGAATGGGTGGAAGATAGACGTCCATCAAGATATTCGGATCATCGGACTTGGCGTATTTCAAGTTTTGGATGACCCTTACTTTCTCCATTCCAGGCACTCTGTAAACGATCGGCATCATCACCTTGCGCGCCATTTCGCGCACATCGTCAGGCTGATTGTTTTGCGCGGTGGTTGGAAACGCTGTTACGCCAACAGCGATGAGCAAAACAGCGAGTGCGATGGAGTGTTTCATAGTTCCTCTTGGATTGAATTCAAGAATTAGCAACCGTTTGGTTCTCCGTGTCTTCGTGGTGAAATGGTTTTAGGCACTTTTATCACCACGGAGGCACTGAGTACACAGAGAATGCAGTAAAGCAATCTTAGTTTAGGACAGTACTCAGCCGTTTTCTGAGCGAAAGCGGTTTTCCAGTTCCACTGAAATCAAGACCGCTTCTTCTGATAATGCCTCCATCGCGGCACGTTTCAACTCTCCTACATAAAGGGCTACGCTATCGAAGTTCGTTGATAAGGCCAACGGTACATCCGAAAAAATGAGATTGATGCGATCCGGAATGCGGTCGCCACTATCTGAAAGATAGCTACCTTCAAGACCTCTCACAATGCTGCACCCACCAAACGCATAGGTGAATTCTTCTTCAAAGGACCGTAATAGGTTTTGGTATTCCGATGAAGGAAGATCCGGAAGATAGGCCTCAACTCTTACTCGTTCGAGCAGTGGCAAGGAACCGCTCCTTTCGCTTGGAAAACTCCTTCATTCGCTTCAAGGCTTCCTTTTCCGATACCTTCGCGCGGCGAGGGCGCTCGACTCTAATTTCTTTTGTCGACCTCAATTTCTTCATGACTTCATTTTGCACGCACCCTTGAATATGTCAACCAGTCGCCCAACTCATATCATGAGGCTGATTCAATTCAATGAGGCCTTTCAAAATCAGACGGCCTAAACGCCATTTCCGAGGGCGGAAAATTTGAGTGCCCTCGGAAAACATGAAGCCGCACGCGCCCAGCTAACGGCGCGTGAGGGAGGTTGTGGTTTTCAATCATGATATTCCTTATTGGCTCGCTTCTGCTTATGCGATGGAACACGAGCGAGACGAGGCTTTCAGGTGGCTGGAGAGAGCGATAAGTTTGGGTAACGAGAACCTTCCGTGGTTCGAGTCCAATCCGGTGTGGTTACCACTACATGACGACCCACGCTTCAAGGAGTTAATGGGCATACTCGAAGCCGAACGTGAGCAGCGCAAGTCGCTTACCAGTGATAAGACCCATTAAACCCACCCGATGGTTTGGCCGCTTCTAGTCCAGCTATTTATCCCAGCCACTGCGGGTTCTGAGCAGTGCCGTCAAATCGCTTGTCGGTTTTGAATAGCTCGTATCTTCCTGTCTGCGCTGCCTGTGCAGTGCGCGCAAGCAACGCCGTAACCTCGGATTGATTCAGCGGCTCAAACGTGCGCGCAGCCTCAATCGCCTGATCGAGTCTGTCCATGCTCTCGATACCAGTAATCACAGTCGAGGTCGGCAGGTTCATTGCATAGTGCAGGCACTCGATGGAAGTTACAATCTTGCTCTGCAAGATAATGCCGTCGCCCATGGACTTCATCCCAAGCACGCCTGTTCCATCACTCACTAGCTTTGGCAACACATGATGCTCAAAGCTGCGGAAGTGCGCATCCATCACATTCAGCGGCATTTGCACGGCGTCGAACTTGAAGTTATGTTGCGCTGCTGTGTCGAGCATCCTTAGGTGCACTATAGGATCTTTATGCCCTGTGAAGCCGATGTAGCGGACCTTGCCAGCCTTCTTTGCGGCCAGCATCGCCTCGATTGCCCCGCCGGGAGCAAAGATGCGATCAGGATCTTCAAGACGAATAACCTCGTGAAACTGCATCAGGTTCACGTAGTCGGTCTGCAGACGAAGCAGCGACTCGTCAATCTGTTTGGCCGCGGCCTCCTTCGTCCGTCCGTCGATTTTGGTCATCAAGAAGGCCTTTTGTCGGTAGCCGTCACGGAGAGCTTTGCCCATGCGAATCTCGCTGCCGCCGTTGTGATAATCCCAGCAGTTGTCCATGAAGGTGATGCCACGGTCGATAGCAGAACGAACGATTCTGATTCCTTCCTGATCATCTTTGGGGCGACCAATGTGATACCCGCCCAAACCGAGGGCAGAGATCTTTTCACCGGTTTTGCCCAGAGGTCTGTAGGGCACTTCACCTGAAGCGGGTTGCTGATTGGCAGGTATTTGCGGTGATGGCAACAGTCCGCTTTCGCCTTCACGCTGATGCGAACTGTAAGCCACGGACAAGATGTTCTGCGAGACGGCTACACCAGCGACCGCCGCCGCCCTTCTGAGGAAATCTCTTCTATCCATGATGAACCTTCCATGATGTTGCTGGCAGGGGATGGAGACGCCAACGTCATCGTAAAGCCGGTTCAATCAAGAATGTGTGGAGTATGTGATGAGAATATGTGCACCTTCGAAATGAAAACGCCGGATTGGGGAAAGCGGCCGTCGGCCAACTTTGTGTCCCAGGCCGTTAGGCGTTAGTCTGAAACTAAGCCGCTTGGTCTTTCAGGTTTTACTTAGAATTAGCCACCCTATGCTCTTGACGATACCAGTCTTTCAGCCATGAACCCGCGAATTGATTCTGCCACTGTATCCGCGAGATACCACGCCATCCAGTGTTCCCCTCCGGGAATGATTTCCAAACTTGACCCCTGAATTGCTTCATGAAGCCGTCTTGCGTGCTCCGGCGGAAAGTGCTGATCGTGTTCTCCCCAGAGCACAAGTGTGGGGCAAGTGATTGTCTTGTATAGCTCAGGTAACCGCTCCAACGTCCCCTGATAACCAGCGCAAAGACGGGCGATAAAGGAACGTACTTCACTCTGCGAAAAACTCCTCCAGAGATCAGCACGCAACTCGAAAGGAAGTTTCATACCGCGGGGGAGAAAGGTCATCTCGGCGCGTTTGAACACTAAACGGGGACAATTGCGTATGATGAAGCGGTTCCAACCGTACTTGCGCAACAGTTGAATCTCCCACGAAGTCTTCTCGTCCCACAAAACCAACGAGTTCATCACCACCAGATGATGCACCCGCTCGGGATGCTGTGCGGCAAAAACGAGTGCAGGTTGACCGCCCATGTCCATTCCTACCAGGTTGGCACGTTCAATAGCGAGCTCATTGAGAATCTTGTGTAAACGATCGGCCATATGAAACGGGGTGGTACCACCAGACCACGCGCCGCTGTAGCCCATTCCTGGCCAGTCGAATGCTATCACTTCAAACTGATCGGCCAGGCGCATTGCCAGGTCAGACCAAATCTGTAAGTTGTCGGGATAGCCGTGAAGGAAAATCACCGGTGGCCCACTACCCAGGCGAGCGATTCGCAGGTGTCGCCCTGAAGTGAGCGGCTCAAGTTTTGTTTGCAACATCACCTGAGGTCCTCAAGCAAATCGTCCGCAGCCAAAATTCCTGAAATGGCGTAGAAACTGACCCACTGTCCGGGATGCGTTGAGCTACCTGCCAGGTAAAGCCCTCGGGCGTACGGACTCTTGTGAGCTAGACGTCCTGCACGCATGAACCCCGCGGTCATAACGGGATTCATGCTGTCTCTATAGAGATTGTACTGCGCGCCCCATTCCGACGGTACGCGTGTATCAACCACGCGATAATCATCAATGCCTTCGCGCCACCAACTCTCTTCCAGGAGCTTATTAAGGTAGTCGCGTTGCCCTTCAACCCCCAGACGCTCGGCTACTTCATGTCGCATCGGACTAATAAGGCGTGCAGGAAACCAGCCATTCTTCATCAACTCGGGGGCAACGACTGCTGGCATGACAAGAAGACGACAGAGTTCTCCAGTGCCAGACAGTTTAAATCGAAGATAGGGCTGCCTCGCCTCGCCCCGAATTGCGAGATATGCACAAGCTCCAGGTGATTGCAGTGGAAGCTTATTAAGGCTCCGTCGGGCCCGTGCCGGAGTTTCCTCTAACATCTCAATGTATGTACCGATGCCGCTGTAGTTGGAGACAATTGCGTCGGCGGCCACAAACTCGCCCTCGTCAGTTTCGACTCCGCTGATTCTGCCGCGTTCACACACAATCCTCCGGACTCTTGTGCCGTATTGGAATTCGACTCCAGCTTCTGCCGCTACCCGTCCCAGCGTGCGGGGGATCCCTGTGACGAAAGACAACTCACCGAGGGCGCTAACCCTCCAACGGTATTCAATCGCTGAATAAAAGTAGTTTTCGTCAATCTGTTGCCGCCCGATCGTCCCGCTTGGGTTCCTGTATCCTTCACATTTAACTTTAGCCAGGCAATCGAGTCCGCTCTCACGGTGGCGGTACCGATTACGCGGCCCCAGACGGTGCTCGTGTCGTGCGAGTCCTGCCAGGTGGCGCGAATGATGCCTCCCTCCAAAGGGTTGGGGCTGAAGAAGTGGGTGGTAAGTTGCTCTCGCTGGTTGTCGAACAACGTCGCCTGCGGCGTAAACAATGTAAAGGCGACACCTAAAGGGCAGTTCGGCTTGGTCGGGTCGCAAGGCGCGCAAACGTAGTTTTGTGTGCCGACGCCGTGACCCAAGAGGAACACTTCGTTTCCTGCTTCCACCTCAATACCTGTGGGCACTGGTGGCGGTGTAATCTTCTGCGCGTGGGCCGGCTGCGGCCGCGAGACCATGAAACCCACTGCGAGAGCAGTGGCGCACGCGATGAGTCCACGATATTTAGTAGTTAATGAGATTAACTTAGTGGGCCAGCTACGATCTGCGGTGGGTGGTGGAGCGTTTGATGTCGAACTTTTCCATTTTGCGTGGCAGCGTATTCGGATGCATAAACGCATTGCTATCGGAAGCAAAGCATGGCTGACAAAAACTAATCATAGGATGGCGAAAAATCCAATGAATTTCGATCGGTTCGCTAGGGGGAGGAGGTTTCAGAAAAAGTCGAATGACACCCATGGAAATGGGCGGATGCTTCAGATCCTATCTACAACGAGTGATAGGGCCACCTCATGAATCCCGCCAACGGTAGAAGTTGTGAAAAAAAATCGAAATCGCTTGATGACACCACCGGGCTTCAGCCGGTGGTACTCAGTTTCAACCTAGAGAGAGCAAAACAGTAGCGATTCTTGGATACCACCGACTTTAGTCGCGTGGAGGTTCAGTTTCTACCTAACATTGCAGCGTCGAAGAAGGCCCAAACTAAAACTCCGACACGGCTTCTCGATTTGAAACTGCTCTCGTTTTCCTTCCAGCAGTTCCGTAACCAGAGCCAGGTTAGCCTCGCGGTAATCCTCATGAGTAATCTCGAGAAAGGAAACCGTTTGGAATTCCTCGTCCGTGTAACCGAGCATTTTTTGGTAAGTGGGATTTGTGGCCAGGAAGCGGCCATTCAGATCGGTGAGCGCAACGCCAATGGCCGAATTCTCAAAGACAGATCGCCACCGCTCCTCGCTCTTTCGCAGGGCCTCTTCCGTTCGCTTGTGTTCCGTGGAGTTCTCTAAAGAAGCGTGGCCTTGCGGTTTTCCCCTGTTTGGCCCAGCCGGCGGCATATCATTTCTTCCGCAGCTGCTCGACAGACTGAAGGCAGATTCTTTCAACCAGAGCGGGCAGCAAGTAAAAAGCCCAGAACAGAAATCCGAGCGACGACTCCAAGACAGTGATTCGGTAACGCGTTTCAGCTCGAATTGTGCGACCTAGAGATTGGGTTTTGGCGTGCGGACAATGGAGCGGAACCTAAACAGGTGGAAACCAATCTATAAGTGCGAACGGATCTTGTTTCACGTAAGGAAGGAAGTCAAGGTAGCGAGTGCCCACTGCACAATGGACGAAATCTCCGGCCTTAGAACTAATCTGGTGGAAGACTTTGCGCTACTTCTTGAGCTGGCGAACGTAGGCTACCAGCGAGTTGATTTCTGCTTCGGACAGCTTCTTCCCCCAGGCCGGCATGTGTCCACGTCCATTCGTAATTGAATTGAAGAGACGCTCGTCACTCACACTTGCTTGCCACGCTGAATCGGTGAGATTCCGCGCGCCATTGAATTTCGCCTTGAACGTTTTTGCTTTTCCATCCCCACCATGACAAGAAGCACAGTTCTTCGCAAAAAGAGAGTTGGCGTCAGGGTCTTTCTGCGATCCACCTGGCAATGGAGAAACAAAAGCGTGGGCCGCGAGTGTTACCAGAAAAACCAGGCCGGCCGCAGATACTATTAAAGACCCGACTCGCATGATTGTTTCTCAAGCTAACCGAGCGAAGTAAGCGCACCTGTCAGGAGGAATGATATATAAAGCCCTCACAAGCGCGCTTACCTCCGGAGGCCGGTTTAGCCCTCTCGCTCGCCAGCCTCGATTCAACCACCTTGTTCCATTCGGCTATGTATACCGACCAAGCCTGGGAAATATTCCCGCCGCCATTGTTTCGAGAGCGACAATAAAAACAACGGCTCGTCCTGGTTGAAAACCTAATCAATTTATTCCCGGTACTGAATCTCACCCATTATTGGAATTTTTTGCGTACTCCTGCGGTATGGAGCAGCAGAAGGCGACAAGAGCTCGTTAGGTTTTGAAGACAGCTCGTTGATTGATAGCCGCCTGAATGATTGCAGGAGAGAACCGACTTTGCTCTCGAAAAGGTAGACGTAGGTGGGCGCAGTTTGGGGCAGTCAATTGACCGCCGCTCGCCGAAAACAGATAGGAGATTGTATGGAAGGGAAAGTTATCAAGAGGCTCACAATGCTGAGCCTGGTTTCGATATTCACTCTTTGCGCGGCGGTTGCATCCGCGAACGCGCAACTCAGTAATCCAATCAGGGCTAAGATCCCGTTTGACTTTAATGTCGGTGAGAAGAAGCTTCCGGCTGGCGACTATACCTTCAGTCGCTTATCGGGATTCTCTGACAACAAAGCGATGTTAGTCAGCAGTGCAGATGCCAGGGCACATGTGTTTCAGTCGACCTTTGAGGCTCGCATTCTTAAAGCTAAGGACGACTCGACATTGGTCTTCCACAAGTACGGCGACCAATACTTCCTTAAACAGGTCTTTTCGGGTGGTGAAGAAGAGGGGAACCAATTACCGGAGTCTCGCAGTGAGCGAACTATCCGGCGGCAATTAGCACAGAGTCAGCAAAGCAATATGTCTGGGAAAGTGATGAGGGTCGAGACGGTCGACATCGTCGCGAGCTTGTTTTGATTGTCAAATTAAGAAGCACTCCGGTTGGGGCGAAAGTGGACCACAGCCACACGGCCCCGACTGGAGCGACCTATTACAAGACCTAGTTCCTTGCGAATTACGGCAAGTTATTCGTCCTCTGCGTGGTGCCAATGGCTATGCCGGCGCTCTGCCAGTAAGCTACGGCATCTGCTTCAGCAATAGCCGTTTCCAAACGTGTGTGGGTACGGTCTAGTTCATCGAGCTGGACACGTACACGTACCCTTGCAATCTCCAGTTGCCGCCGCCGTTGTTCTCGCAATAGTTCCGGACGTGTACTGCCTATACCAACCAGGCTTCGCTCAATATTTTCTGGTTTCAGATCCTCTTCGAGTTGTTCGTCGCGCGCCTGCAATTCCGCCTGCCTGACTTCTACTTCGCTCAATTGCTCACGGAAATCAGCGGCGATTTCCTGAGCGCTCGTTTGCGCCAGTGTAGTTATTGCAAAGAGACCACTCAGCAGCAAAACGGCAGGAATTCGATTCAAAAGTCTTTTCATTTCCATACTCCTTCTGTCATCTTCTCGCCTTACAACCTCACCCGTGTTGCCGGGGTGAGCAAGATGCCAGTGACAACTACCCATACAAAAACCTCGCCACAGCTCCCGCTTGTTGCTGTGTTAAATGAATTGCTTGAAAAGGGGCCGATATTTCCTAAAGTCCGATATGCCTTAGCCTGTCGTTATCGTGTGATGGAGTCTCCCTGGATAGTCCGCGACAAGCTAAAGCATATCGGACAGCCTCTAGCCGGCTAGCGTGATATAAGTGGCCGAATGCGGCCAGCTGACGAGCAGTGGTCACGACGGTATTATCCAATAAGAGGATGGAACGAGATGATTCATCACGCGGTGTCCGTAGTGGGCTTCATGACCTTCGCGGGAATCTCCTGGTTGCTTTCCAGTAATCGACGAAAGATTGCCTGGAGAACGATAGCGTGGGGCGCCGCTCTGCAACTTCTGATTGGTCTGATTATTTTTCGCTTACCTGTTTCGCATCGAATCTTACTCTGGCTGAACGACGCGGTGCTGGTCTTACTCAATGCGTCAAAGAGCGGTACGGTGTTTCTGTTTGGACCACTTGCAGCAAGCCCCGGAGAGTCAGGATCCATCGGCTTCATCCTCATCTTTCAGGTTCTTCCGGTGGTAATTTTCTTTGCAGCGTTCACCTCTATGCTCTACCACCTGCGAGTGCTTCAGATATTCGTCCGGCTCTTCGCCAGGCTCTTCCACCGAACGATGAAAATCAGCGGCGCAGAATCACTCTCCAGTGCGGCGAACATCTTTGTTGGGATCGAATCGGCGCTCGTGGTCCGACCGTATCTGGAAAAGATGACGCGATCGGAGTTGTTTCTGGTATTGACTACCGGCCTGGCGACGGTGGCATCAAGTACGCTCGGAGTCTATGTGGCCTTTCTAACGGGAGTATTTCCACAGATAGCAGGACACCTGATATCGGCTTCGATCCTGGCAATTCCTTCTTGTGTGATCACTGCCAAGCTGCTTATTCCCGAAACCGAAACGCCGGAGACGCTCGCGGCTGTTCCTCCAGAAGACGAGTCTACCAGGTCGAAAAATCTGATAAGCGCAATTATCCAGGGAGCTATGGACGGGCTGAAGCTGGCGGCGGGAGTCTCGGCGCTACTCATCGCGATTCTGGGAATCGTAGCGTTGGTCGACAAATTACTCGGCGCCGGCAGTTCGTGGTTGGGAATGAGCGAACCACTTTCGCTTGTGAGAATCTTGAGTTGGGTTTTCTATCCCTTCGCCTTTCTGCTTGGATTGCAACGGAGCGATGTACCAATAGCGGCTCGCTTGTTGGGCGAGCGAGTCATACTGACTGAGGTCTTCTCATACAACCATCTCGCACAGTCAATCTCAAGCGGACAGATAACCGATCCTCG
>WNFR01007057.1_pt1 | contig 11443 bp, 9 predicted proteins | sample 5400221 | NCBI WGS metagenome assembly WNFR01 (sample SAMN13153357, study PRJNA577476) | soil metagenome | isolation source: 40 cm soil under Madrone tree | place: USA:California | collected 2016-06-14 | reverse complement strand
TGGAAGCGTCTATTCGGAACGTAGTCGATCGCGGTGTGCTTTGCTGCATGTGCGGAGCGTTTTCCGACAAATGGCTCGATGTCGCCAAGCGTTGTGGGAAGAAAGCTGAGCCGCTTGAAGTGGAATGGGGAAAACACATCGACCAGAAGGAAGTCGATCGGCAACTGGCCACTGGAAAATTCGATACAGTCACGTTGACCCACAGTGAAACCTCAACCGGTGTGATGAATCCGCTCCCCGAAATTTGCTGCGTGCTGGCCAAATATCCTGATATCGCGCTCATCGTCGATACGGTGTCATCGTTTTCCGGAGTTAAGATCGACATGGACGCGCTCGGGATCGACGTAATGCTTACCGGTGCGCAAAAGGCGCTCGCGCTGCCGCCGGGTTTTTCTTTGTTCTCCGTTTCGGAAAAGGCCTTCACACGCGCCCAGAAAGTTCCGAATCGCGGATTTTACTTCGATTTCCTGGAGTTCCGAAACGAGCAGGCCCAAGGGATGACGCCGAGCACGCCGAGCATCGGACACATTCATGCGCTCGAATCGAAGCTCGATGAGATTTTCGAGGAAGGCCTGGAAGCGCGCTATGCTCGGCACGCCAGCACCAATGCTCTGGTGCATGGTTGGGTGCGCCGCACCGGTTTCGAATTCTTCGCCGAGGAAGGGTTCCGCACAAAGACATTGACCTGCGTGAAAAACAATAAAGGCATCGACGTACTGGAGTTCGCGCGAAGGCTGCGGCAAAAGCATCACTTGGTAATTGATCCCGGTTATGGAAAGATCCGCGGCCAAAGCTTTCGCCTATCGAACATGGGTGACGAGACAGAGCAAACTGTTGCGCATTTGCTCAATTGTCTGGATGACATCCTGTAAGCTGGTTGATTTGAGGGCGTCTCGAATTGCCCAGCTGATTTTGCTCACGCAGCATGGCGACGTAGGTTGATTGAGGACCATGGCAGCGATTGAAGCTTCAAAGCTAACCAAGGTCTATCGGACTTACCGCAAAGAGCGCGGCCTGTGGGGCGCAGTGAAAGGCCTCTTGTGGCGGCACTATGATGAGACGCGAGCGGCTGATCAGGTCTCGTTTCAAATTGAGGAGGGCGAGTTCGTCGGGTTCCTCGGCCCGAATGGCGCCGGGAAAACTACCGTACTCAAAATGCTTTCCGGGCTGCTGAATCCGACATCAGGTGAAGCGCGGGTTCTCGGGTTCGTTCCCTGGGAACGGCGCAACGAAATGAAACGGCAATTCAGTTTGCTCATGGGCCAAAAGAACGCGCTCTGGTGGGACCTGCCGGCGCAAGAATCGCTCGAGCTAAATCGTGCGATCTACGGCATCGACCGCGACAGGTTTAAGAAGGTCGTGGACGGGTTATCGGATCTTTTGGAGGTGCGCGACAAGATGAACGTAATGGTGCGAGAGCTTTCGTTAGGCGAACGAATGAAGATGGAACTGATCGCCGCGCTCATTCATGAGCCGCGCGTGTTATTTCTTGATGAACCAACCATCGGTCTGGACGTGGTCAGCCAAAAACGGGTTCGCGAGTTTTTGCGCATCTACAATGAGCAACATCGCATTGTGACATTGCTGACCAGCCATTACATGCAGGACATCGAGGAGCTGTGTCACCGGGTGTTGGTGATCGATCACGGCCAAATCTTTTTCGATGGACCTTTAGCGGAAATCGTCGATCGCTTTTCAGTCTATAAAGTTCTGAGTCTTACTTTCGAGAAGGACGGAGAACGCGACCTGTCCATGTTCGGCGAGATCACGGAACAAACGCCAATTTCAGTGCAGTTAAAAGTTCCGCGCGCAAAGGTCACCGAGACATGTCGCCGGCTTCTGGAGGCGTGCGATGTTAGCGACATCAACGTGCAGGAAGTGCCCGTCGAAGATGTGATTCGCCAGCTATTCGGCGAACGCCGTGAAGATCACGATGCGGCGAATCTCGCCAGACGAGAAACAGCACAGGTGAACTAAAGTAGCGCGAGCCTCTGGCTTGCGATCGGCGCAAGCTGGGACGCATGCGCTACTCTAACGCAAAGCTCGGCAGAATGCTGTTTTCCATTGCATCGGCGAATGTCGGGTACTGCGGCGTCCAGCCTGAACGGCGCAATTTGACGTTGCTCACACGTTTGTTGGAGTCGCCGCGTTTACGTGGGTGCGCGGATTTGGCGAGCGGTGGAAGCGGACGATTGAGCTTCTGTGCCAACCACCGGTGGCATTCGCTTTGCCGTATCGGTTGATCATCAACAATGTTGTAAATCTGCGCGACATCCTGCTGTTTTCGATTCAGCAAAAGAAAAACCGCGGATGCGATATCGTCTCGATGGATCTGATTAACAAAACGATCATTTCCAATATCGTTGGTTGCCGTGCCGTTCAGGAATCTGGTCAACAGCGCCGAGCGCCTCGGTCCGTAGATCCCGGCGAGCCGCACTACAGTTCCGCCTTTGTCGAGCACGAACTTTTCCACTTCCAAGAGAATGCGGCTGGTCTGGCGGAGTGGTTCTGTTTCGCTCGCTTCCGTCACCCAGGATCCGTCGCGTTGCGCATACACGCTGGTGCTGCTTGTGAAAAGGATTGTTGTCCCGGGAAAACGTTCGACGAGGTTGCGCGCCCCGTTGAGATAAACATGGCGATACATCTCAGCATCGCCGCCGTGAGAACTGACGCAGTGGATCACCGCATCGAATACTCCTCCACGTTGCGGGAGCTGAGCGCGTTGTGAGATATCAATCACGCGAACGGAGTACGGTTTTTTCGAAAGCCTCGTAGCGGATTGTTTCGAGTGCACCCAACCTTCGACATCCCAACCGGCGGCATGAAACAAATCGGCCGTCGCCTCCCCGACGTAACCACATCCAGCGATCAAAATTCGTGGCATGAATGAAACATACGTTTGGGAACGCAGAGCTCGGCAGGCACGATGCCCGCCTGCCCCACAGCCCAGATGGCTGTGCTCCTACGCCGCCGCGATCTCAATTTCTTCAAAGGCGTTTTTCTGGACCGCCCGGACTTGCTTGAGGCGGATCAGTTCCAACAGCGCGAGAAATGTTACGACGACTTCGACGCGCGATGCAGCGGCGCCAAACAAATCAGAAAAACGGAGGCGAGTGCCGCTCGCAACGTGCTGCAAAATCGAATCGATCTTCTCAGAAACACTAAAGCGCTCGCTGAAAATCTCCTGAACGTCTTCTCGCGCTTCGATGCGTTTTATCACCGTTTGAAAAGCGCTAATCAGCTGAAAGATTCCAACCTCGCCCAGCCTCAAAGGTTCCTCAATAACCGACACGGAGCCGGCTTCTCGCACAAACATCCTCTCTTGTTCAAGCGCGCGCAGATTGAGTTCAGCCGCTGCTTCCTTGAATTTTTTGTACTCGATCAGTTGCCGAATTAATTCCCAACGTGGGTCATCTTCACCGGCGTCTTCTTCGGGAGGCTGTTGATCGCGCGGCAGCAGGCTTCGGCTCTTCAAGTAAATGAGGTTGGCCGCCATTACGATAAATTCGCCGGCCAGCTCGATGTTCAGTTCTTTGAATGCCTGGAGGTAGTCGAGGTACTGGCTTGTAATACGCTCGAGCGAAATGTCGTAAATATTGATTTCGTCCCGTTTAATCAGGTACAGCAACAGGTCGAGGGGACCTTCGAAGACCGCGAGCTTGACCTTGTAATCGGCGTCCATCTCTGCGCGCCCGATTCTACAGGCAGACGCGCGTCAAAGGAAATCGTTTTGCGGCGTATTGATTGCCAATGATCGGTTGGCCCGCCGCGCAACCGGCTGGTTCGATTACGCCGGAAGGTTTCGATGAATCCACACGCTGTTCACCAACCCGAGGCCAAACATGATCATCAGCACGAAGGAACCGCTGTAGCTGATTAATGGCAACGGCACACCGGTAATTGGCAGCATCGCGATCGTCATTCCGATGTTTTGGAAGATGTGCGTGAAGATAAGTGCCGTGATCCCGATGACCAGAAGCAGACCGAGCTGGTCCCCGGCGAAAAAGGCGACGAACAAACACGTCATCAGGAGCAAGGCGAATGCGCCGATCAGAAGGATCCCGCCGACAAATCCCCATTGCTCGCCGATCGCAGAGAAAATGTAGTCGTTATGCACAGCCGTAGCGGGTAGAAACCCCAGCTCGATCTGCGTGTTCGGCGCCTTGAATCCCTTTCCCGACCAGCCCCCTGACCCAATGGCGATCAATGATTGGTTGATCGCCCAAGCGGAACCCTGTTTGTCGATGTCGGGATGCGTGAAGGCAGTGATCCGCTGCTGTTGGTATGGTTTTAAGCCAAAATTGATCGCGATGGGGATAAACGCGATCCCGATGAGAATGACGCAAATTAAATAGCGCAGTGGCAGACCGGCAACGAACCACAGCGCAAGCATCACCGGCACCCAGATGATGACCTCGCCCAAGTCCGGTTGCATGAGGATTAGCAGACACGGCGCGCCCGCGATCGCTGCGGAGAGGAGTAATCGCAGTGCCGGATGCATTTCGCGAAATTGAGTGAGAAACAGCGCCAGAACCATAATACCCGCGACAACCGCAAGCTGCGCCGGCTGAAAATTAATTGGTCCCAAATGCAGCCAGCTGCGAGCTCCATAAACTTTTACGCCTATGAACTTCGTCATGATGAGAAAGACGATCCCGGCCAGATACATCGGAAGGGCGCCCCAGCGGATCCAGCGGTAATGAACCAAACTCGTCAGCATGAATGCGAAAACACCCACGGCGACCCAGTTCGCCTGCTTGTGCCAGAAATCCGTCGCGTATGGGTCTGAGCGCGTGGAGGTCGCGCTGTAGATCGCCACGACGCCAGAAACAGCGAGCGCCAACATAATTAGTAAGAGCAGCCAATTTTGGCCGAGCAGCTTTCGAAGAAGCGGGGTCATTTGCTATCTGATGGCAGTCAGTTCCTGTGATCTTCCCGTAAACTTGAGACGATTATACGCATTTTAGGTTGTGCGCAAAACGCTTGAACCCGAGAGCGCTGGATCCGACATAACATTGGGCGAGAGCTCAAGCTTGGCGGTGGTCGGTGGTCGGTGTTTTCGTTTTAATATTACGAAATAAATCTCTGCATATGAGATATTTACAATAATTGTCTACCAAAATTGTTGCTTCGCTTGCGACGAGATTTGGGGACCATTACAGTACTCCGTCGCGTTTACTCTTCGGAGCACAGCAATGGGTAGGAGGAAGAAAAGAACCAAACGAAAACTTGCGCTGCCGAACCTGCCGATGCAGCGGCAGTTGAATTTGCGCGATGAGGGAACGCATTTTGATCTGCGCGCAATCTTTGATGATTTGAATCAGCGGCATTTTCGTAAACGTCTTCGTGGATACAAAGTTGTTTGGGGACGCCGGCGGAAACATCGCCCAAGGGAACAATTCGTTTTTGGCACAATCCAGGAAGAAGACCGAATGATTCGAATCAATCCGGCACTGGACCAGCCCTTCGTGCCGTTGTGGTTTTTGCGGTACGTGTTGTATCACGAGATGCTGCACTCGGTCGTGCCCGACGAAACGCTCTCTAAAAATCGCCGGCGCGTTCACACTGAAGAATTCAACCGTCGCGAGCGCCAATTTCCCGATTATCGGCGCGCGCGCCGGTGGGAAGACGAAAATTTGTCGCGATTTTTGCGTTAGATCCGAGGTCAGCTGTCTTAGTTAACTTGCGGCTGGGCGGGTACGCCTTGTGTTGGTTTTTTGGCAGCCTGGCAGGTTGCGGTCCGTGTCAGGCTAGCAGCGCGACATTCACGTTCAGCGTGCTTCCGTCGCCGGCGCAGGGTACGGCCGCTCAGACGACGACGGCGTCGTCGCTACGTTCTTTTTGATTAGATACCAGAGCGTCGTTGCTAGCAGAAGCGAGATCAACTTCGCGCGCCAGTTTTTCAGAATCAGTGTCTTCATACTTGCTGTGCAACAGAATTTCGGCGATCCGCTGACGGAAACTCTCCGGAGTGAAATTGCGCTCGATTCGGCGCCGATGACAAATGGAAATAGCGCCGGTCTCCTCAGAAACCACCACCGCAACGGCGTCGGATTCCTCAGTGATCCCCAGACCGGCCCTGTGACGCAATCCAAGGCTGCGATCCAGTGTTTCCCTTTGGCTTACCGGAAAAATACACGCGGCGGCTGCGATTCGTCCATTGCGAATGATCACGCCACCGTCATGGAGCGCAGCCTTCGGATGGAAGATGGTCAGCATCAATTCGACAGAGAACTCTCCGTCGATGATCACGCCTGTTTCCTCGTAAACACGAATCGATGTATCACGCTCGATCGCGATCAGTGCGCCAAATTGTTTGTTTGCCAGCTGCGTCACTGCCTCGGCCAAGTCGTGAACGGTTTCCCGTCGTTCACTGGTCAGCGAAAAAATCGGATGCCCTCCAAGGGCAGCCAAACCACGGCGCAGCTCCGGCTGAAAAATAACCACCAACGCGATAGCGAGGAAAACCGAGAAACTTCGCACGATCCAGCCGATCACCACCAGGTTTAGCAGCGTGGAGATCAATGTTAGGGTCAGAAAAACGATGGCTAATCCGGTCAATACTTTCGCGCCGCGGGTTCCGCGGAAGTAGAGATAGCCGTAATAGATCGCCACCCACAGCAGAAGGACCTCCGCCAGACTGCGCCAGCCTCTGAGCCAGAGATCTATAAATTGATGGATCATTTCGTGCTCTGAAGAATTGCTTCGGTCACTCGCAAGGCATGAACATTTTCCTTCACGTCGTGAACACGGAACACGTCTGCGCCCCGTGCTCGCAGGAGCGAAGTCAGCGCGACACCGGGGACGAGCCGGTCACTGATTTTCGGCAATCCGACCAACTTGCCGAGAAACGATTTTCGGGAAACGCCAACCACCAGAGGTCGATCATGCGCACGTAGCCGCTCTAACCGCGCGAGCAATTCGAGGTTGTGTTCGAGCGTTTTGCCGAAACCGATGCCCGGATCAAACACAATCGCCATGGGATCAATATTTAAACCTATGGCGCGCGCATATTGTTGTCGAAAAAATTCCGAAATTTCTTCGACCACGTCTGTGTATCGTGGCCGGACTTGCATCGTGCGGGGAGTTCCCTGCATGTGCATGATGATGAAGGCCGATTTGGTTTCGGCTACGAGCGGCAACATTCGCTCGTCTCCTCGCCCGCCGGTGACGTCATTCACAATCGAAGCGCCTGCCTCAATCGCTGCGCGCGCGACTTCGGCCTTCGAGGTGTCGATTGAAATGGGGACATCAATCTTTGCTCGCAAATTTTCGACGACTGCAATCACACGCCGCAGTTCCTCGTCCGCGGCGACAGGCTCCGAGCCGGGGCGCGTCGATTCGCCGCCCACGTCGATGATGTCCGCGCCTTCCGCTGCCATAGCCAGGCCGCGCTCTATTGCTTTCGTCGACGTGAAGAATTCCCCGCCATCGGAAAATGAATCCGGGGTGACATTTAACACGCCCATGATCAACCCATGCCGCGAGAGGTGAAAAATGCGCTCACCGACTCTCCAGATCCTCTCGCGCATCACGATTGAGACTAGCGCAGGCGCACAATTATTCGAACGCGGAGCGCCCATTTCCCAGCGGGTCGCGTTTAGCATGTTGCAAAGACTGATCCCGCGTCAGCAAAGATGTTCGTCAGGCAAGCACTGCACACTGGAAGCGTGCGCCGCCGATGCGCCTGCGCTTATTTTTTTGCGTAGCGGCCGATCAATTCGCCTTGTGCGATGACATGCCCTTTCATCGCGGCGTCGAGTTGGCTCCGCTTCGCTCCGGAACGCAAATCCAGTTCGCGATCCAACGCGAAAACTCTGAAATAGTACCGATGCATGCCTGAGGGCGGACAGGGCGCACCGTAGCCGGATTTCCCGAAATCATTTGTGCCTTGCAGGCCTTTTGGCGCACTCCCTTCCTCGATGGAATTGGTCTGCGGCGGGATGTTCCAAACCAGCCAATGCGTAAACAACCCGCCCGGCGCATCCGGATCATCAGCTATCAGCGCAAGGGTTTTTGCTCCCGAAGGAACATCCCCAATCTGTAATGGCGGGCTTGTGTCTCCGCCGTCGCATGTGAATTTCGATGGAATGCTTTCACCTTCCCGAAAAGCAGAACTTGTGATCTTCATCCTGGCTCCTCCTGCAGCAAAAGAAGCGATCGCCGCCAGTAAGACCGCCGATATGCTCGCGGTAATCGGCTTTCTCATTGTTAGACCTCCGGTTGAAATCGGGTTAAGTCGACACTAACCCGCCGAAACTATTTCGCTGCTATGAGTTCAAACGGACGTAAGATTCGCGACCAAATTTTCGCGCTGCTCTCCAGGAAAGATTACCGGCCGCTAAACAAGATCGAGATCGCTCGAAAGATTGGAGTAAGCGGCAGTGCACGAGTCGCGTTGCGAAGAATGTTGCGCGACCTCGAGCTTGCAGGCGAGATCGCCCGGATCCGGAAGGATCGATATGTCTTGCCGGTCGAGGCTGACCTTGTTACCGGCAAATTGTCGATCCATCCAGTTGGCTATGGCTTTCTCGCGCAGGAAAAGTCGGGCGAGCCGGACGTTTTCATCGCGGCGGAAAACATCGGCACAGCAATGCATGGAGATCGTGTGGTCGCGCGCATGTCGCCTGAAGCGCCTTCCAGACGCATAAAGGGACGGCGCGAAGGGCGCGTGATTCGAATCCTCGAACGCGCTCACGATACCATCGTCGGTACACTGCAGCGCTCACGCAGTTTCTACTACGTCGTACCCGATGATCCACGTTTCGTGCACGATGTTTATGTGCATCCCACGCAGGATCGGCGGGCCCAGGCCCCCGGCACGGTAGGCGACAAAGTAGTAGTTCGCCTCGGTGCTTGGGAGTCGCGCCACGTTAATCCCGAAGGCGAAATCATTGAAGTGCTCGGCCCCGCGTCGGCGCCAGGCGTGGACGTGCTTTCGATTATTCGGAAGTATCATCTGCCGACGGAATTTCCGTCAGACGTGTTAGAGCAGGCGGAGCGTATTCCGGAAAGAGTTGAAGCGCAGCAAATCGCAGGACGCGAAGATTTGCGCAACCAATTCATCGTCACCATCGACCCCGACGACGCGCGAGATTTCGACGATGCCATTAACGTAGAGAAGCTTCCAAACGGCGGGTGGCAACTCGGCGTGCACATCGCCGATGTTGCCGCATACGTAGAGCCAGGCAGCGCGTTAGACCGCGAAGCGCGGCGGCGCGGCAACAGCGTTTATCTGCCAGACCGCGTCATCCCGATGTTGCCGGAGCGGTTGAGCAACGGTGTTTGCAGCCTCAAGCCAGAAGTCGATCGGCTCACGCATTCGGTTTTTATCAACTTTGACAAACGTGGCGTGGTGAGAAGCGCGCGTTTTGCGCGGAGCGTCATTCGCAGTGCGCATCGGCTCACGTACAAAGAAGCGTACGCTATCTTGACCGCACCACCGCGCGACCACTTGGGGGAACAGCTTCACCTCACTTGGGAACTCGCGGCGTTGTTGCGGCGAAAACGATTCGAACACGGCGCGCTGGATCTCGATTTTCCGGAGGTAAAAGTCTGGGTCGATAAACAAGGCGAGCCAATCCGATTAGAGCGGGTCGAGAACGATGAGTCGCATCAGTTGATCGAAGAATTCATGCTGGCAGCGAACGAAGCGGTGGCGCGGGAACTGAAGAAGCGTGCGATTCCTACCATCTATCGCGTTCACGAAAATCCGGATCCGGAAAAACTTGCAGAGTACCGTGAGTTCGCGCTCAGTTTTAATTACAAAGTTGGCGATCTGACGCATCGCGCCGAATTACAGCGACTGCTTGCTGAAATTCGCGGAAAGCCTGAAGAGCAGGCGTTGAAGGTAGGTCTGCTCAAAAGCCTCAAACGGGCGCGCTACGATCCTCAGTCGCTAGGCCATTACGGCTTGGCCAAGACGAATTATCTGCATTTCACTAGTCCAATCCGCCGCTATGCCGATCTGGTTGTGCACCGAGCGCTAGGCAGGGACGGCACTCCGTTGCCGTCCGCTGTTTCTCGAACTGCCGAGCGGCGGTCACGGAGTGACGCGCCCTACCACATGGGCGAAATCGCTTCTATCGCCGAGCATATTTCAACCACCGAGCGAAATGCAGCCGATGCCGAAATCGACGCAGCGCAGATGAAGAAACTAGAATTTTTTCAACGGCAACTCGGGGAGGGCAATCCTCAGATTTTTTCGGCCACGATCGTGGATGTTCGGAATTACGGGTTGATGGTGGAATTGCCGGACGCGCTGCTCACCGGACTCATTCACGTGTCTTCGCTAGCGGACGATTTTTATATATTTGAGCCAGGCCGGCGCCAGCTCATTGGCAGACGATCACGCAAACGGTTTCAGGTTGGCGACAATCTGTCTGTATTTGTTGCGCGTGTTGACCAGTTTAAACGTCAGGTGGACTTCGCGATTGCGGCGGCCAAAGAAAGATCGAAGGCAACTCGCCGTTCGAAACGTTGCTCAAAGAACGGTTGAAATTTACGCAACGCTCGCAAGCGGAAATGATGGGTGAACATTTGCGGCAATTACAAATCGCCGCTAAAAAATGCTGCTATGACTGAAGCTACTGCCACTGTTGCCGCCCTGCCGTATTCGCGGACGAACCCTTTCCCCGCCAAAATGCTGGTCAACCGGCGGCTAAGCGGGCCCGAATCTGAAAAGGACACGCGCCATTTCGAGCTCGATCTCAGCGGGTGGGGACTGAGCTTTGAGGTGGGCGATTCTGTCGGCGTCTGTCCAACGAATGATCCTGATCTCGTGGATGGAATTATTCGTGCGCTAGGCGCCACGGGCGATGAAAAGGTTCCGCGGCTGAAAGGCGAGCCGACAACGTTGCGAGAAGCGTTGCTGCGCGACTATAGCATCACCCAGCCAACACCAAAGTTTTTGAAGGCCATCGCCCAGCGGGCCGACGCTGCGCCCACGCTGAGTTATCTTCTGGCGCCCGATCGCAAACAGGATCTGCAGACATATCTCTGGGGCATGGAAGTGGTTGATTTTCTCATCGAGCATCCGTCCGTGCGCTTCACGCCGGAGGAATTTGTCGGGCTGCTCTCGAAACTCCAGCCGCGACTGTATTCGGTCGCCTCGAGCCTGAAGGCGTTTCCTGAGCAAGTGCACCTGATCGTGGACGTCGTTCGTTACGAGAGTAATGGCCGCCTGCGCAAAGGCGTGGCCTCGTCATTCCTCGCCGAACGCGCGGACGACGTTCCCGTGCCGGTTTTCCCCAGCAACGCAAAACATTTTCATCTGCCGGAAAATCCCGACACACCGATCATCATGGTTGGACCCGGCACAGGTGTTGCGCCGTTTCGAGCGTATTTGCAGGAACGCCAGGTCACCGGCGCAAAGGGAAAAAACTGGCTCTTTTTCGGAGCGCAGCACGTGAACTGCGACTTCGCTTATGAGGAGGACTTCGAC
>WNFR01007055.1_pt1 | contig 11445 bp, 8 predicted proteins | sample 5400221 | NCBI WGS metagenome assembly WNFR01 (sample SAMN13153357, study PRJNA577476) | soil metagenome | isolation source: 40 cm soil under Madrone tree | place: USA:California | collected 2016-06-14 | reverse complement strand
ACCCTGCTCCAGATCAACGCCAGCATCAACAGCGACAGCAGCCAGTCCAGCCGGCTGGCAAACCAGTTCGTCGCCGCATTTCTCGAGCGCCGTCCTGAGACGAAGATCGTCGTGCGCGACGTTGTCGCGGCTGAAGCCGTGCCCCACCTCAATGCGGAGCGTTTTGGCGCCTTCATCGCCAAACCGGATGATCGCAGCGCCGCTCAGCGGGCGGTGGTGGCGTATTCCGATACCCTGATCAATGAACTGAAGCAGGCCGACGCCATCGTGCTGGGCTTGCCCATGTATAACTTCGGCGTGCCCTCGCAACTGAAGGCGTACTTCGATCACATCGCCCGAGCCGGCGAGACATTCAAGTACACGGAAAAGGGTCCGGTGGGTCTTCTCGCCGGCAAGAAGGCATTCGTGTTCGCCGCCCGCGGCGGGCTCTACGCGGGTACGCCCTTGGACACGCAGACCAGCTACGTACGCGACTTCCTGCGCTTCATCGGCATGACCGATGTGGAATTCGTCTACGCTGAAGGTCTCGCCCTCAGCCCGGGGCACAGGGAAGCGGGTCTGGCCAAGGCCGTGGCTGAGATCGAACGGCTCGCCGCGTAAGGTTGCCGCCGGAGAGAAATGTTTCCAAGGAGACCGAAGATGAACACCCGAACGCTGGTCCATGTCATCGAGTCGAAGCCCACTTCCGACGGCGCCGGCGTCAAGCTGCGCCGGAGTCTCGGCAGCCAGCGCGGTCTGCATGTGGATCCGTTCTTGATGCTCGATGAGTTCTATTCCGACAATCCCGATGACTACGTCGCGGGTTTCCCCGCGCATCCGCATCGCGGCTTTGAAACCGTCACCTACATGCTCGATGGCCATATGCGCCACGAGGATCACCTCGGCAATCGCGGCGACCTCGGCCCCGGCGATGTGCAGTGGATGACGGCTGCGCGCGGCATCATCCATTCCGAGATGCCGCAGCAGAGCGAAGGCCGCATGCGCGGCTTCCAGCTATGGCTCAATCTTCCGTCCAAGGAGAAAATGAAGCCCGCCGGCTATCGGGACATTCCCGCCGGCGAGATCCCCCGGGTGACGCTGCCGCAGGGCGGTGAAGTCAAGGTCATTGCCGGGACACTGACGCTGGAGGGCACCGCCACCAGCGGTCCGGTCAACGGCAGCGGAGCGAACCTCTCCACCGACCCTTTGTACCTCGACGTTCGCTTGGCCGCAGGCGCGGTATTCTGTGCGCCGGTCGCGGCGGGCTATAATAGCTTCCTGTATACGTATGAAGGCAGTGCGGAGATCGGGCCGGATGGCGCGGCCAAGCGGCTGCCGCATCGCGCGTCAGGCGTGTTGTCCGATGGCGGGCTGGTGCGGGTGCAGGCGGGGGCGGAAGGTGTACGCTTCCTGCTGCTGGCGGCGAAGCCGCTGCGGGAGCCGGTGGTACAGTACGGTCCGTTCGTGATGAATACGCGCGAGGAAATCGAGCAGGCGCTCGCCGATTTTCGCGACGGGCGGCTGGGTACCGCAGCCTGAAACAGATTGGAGCGAGCCTTAAGTGAGCGCCGATGCGAAGCAAATGGACATAACCAGAACGATCCTGCCGCTCGAGCACTACGGCTCGCCGGAGATCGTTTCCTTTCGCGGTCTCCCGGGCGGGGACGGCAAGGACCACTTTGCGTTGATTTTCCCGTCTCGACAGGGCAGTTCAAAGGAGCCGCTGGTCCGGATTCATTCCGAATGCGTCACCGGGGACGTTCTTGGCTCGCTGCGTTGTGACTGTGGAAAGCAACTGGAGGAAGCGTTGTCCCGCCTGTCTCTCGAGGGGGGAATCCTCATCTACCTGCGGCAAGAGGGCCGAGGGATCGGTCTGGATCAGAAATTGCGGGCATACAAACTGCAGGATTCGGGATTCGATACCTTCGAGGCGAACGTGCGGCTCGGTCACCAGGAGGATGCGCGGTCGTACGCGCTTGCCGCGGAGATTCTGCGAGGATTGGAGGTACCCAAGATCCGGCTCCTGACGCGGAATCCGGATAAGGTGCGCCAATTGCGCGATGCCGGCATCGATGTTGCCCTCCAGGTGAAGACCGGCCTGCACATCAATCCCCGCAACGAGAAGTATCTTCAAGCCAAGGAACGGCGCGCCGCGCACGGCGCCGGAAGTGATCTCAAAAGGCGGCCGGCGAAACAGGAAGAGTAGATCATTTGCCGTCCGGCGGCGGCCGCGCGCGGGCTCATCACCGATCGGTGGTTCAGTGCGGCGGTTCCGGGCAGGCACCCGTTGCCCTTGCATTGTGCGCAACTGCGGAAGGCACTAGACTTTGTGAGTCGCCAGACCTGGAGGAGATTCACATGACTGAATTGACTAGGCGCCAATTCTTGAAGGTCACCGGCATGTCGCTGGTGGGTTCGAGTCTGGCAGTGATGGGTTTCTCGCCCGGGCCGGCACTTGCGGAGGTGCGTGGATACAAGCTCACTCGCGCCACCGAGACTCGCAACACCTGTCCTTACTGTTCGGTTGCCTGCGGTATCCTCATGTACGGTCTCGGCGACGCCGCCAAGAATGCGCAGCCGAGCATCTTCCACATCGAGGGTGACCCCGATCATCCCGTCAATCGCGGCACGCTGTGTCCCAAGGGTGCGGGCCTCATCGACTTCATTCACAGCGAGAGCCGTCTCAAGTATCCCGAGTATCGTGCGCCGGGATCGGATCGGTGGCAGCGCATGTCCTGGGACGACGCTCTCGACCGCATCGCCAAGCTGATGAAGCAGGACCGTGATGCGAACTTCGTCGCGAAGACCGCCGATGGCTCGACCGTCAACCGGTGGCTGACCACGGGCATGCTGGCCGCATCGGCGTCGAGCAACGAAGTCGGCTACTTGACGGCCAAAGTGGTGCGCTCGCTGGGTTTGCTGGCATTCGACAATCAGGCGCGTGTGTGACACGGTCCGACGGTGGCAGGTCTTGCCCCGACGTTTGGCCGTGGAGCGATGACGAATCACTGGGTCGACATCAAGAATGCCGATCTGGTCCTCATCATGGGCGGAAACGCCGCCGAGGCGCACCCGTGCGGCTTCAAATGGGTGACCGAAGCCAAGGCGCACAACAAGGCCAAGCTCATCGTCGTCGATCCCCGGTTCACCCGGTCGGCGTCGGTCGCCGACTACTATGCACCGATCAGGCCCGGGAGCGACATCACGTTCCTGGGCGGTTTGATCAATTACCTGCTCACCAACGACAAAATTCAGCGCGACTACGTCGTCAATTACACCGACTTGCCGTTCATCGTGAAGGAGGAGTTCTCCTTCACCGACGGCATCTATTCGGGATACAACGCGGATAAGCACAGCTACGATAAATCGAGCTGGGATTATGAATTCGGCACGGACGGCTACGCCAAGGTCGATCCCACGCTCACGCATCCGCGCTGTGTCTACACTCTGCTCAAGGCGCATTACGCACGCTACACGCCGGAAATGGTCGAACGGGTCTGCGGCACCCCCAAAGACAGGGTTCTGCACATCTGGGAAATGATCGCCACGACGGCGGCACCGGACCGTGCGATGACCATCATGTACGCGCTCGGCTGGACGCAGCACTCGGTCGGGGCGCAGATGATCCGCACCGGCGCGATGGTCCAGCTCCTGCTCGGCAACATCGGGGTGTCCGGCGGCGGCATGAACGCGCTGCGCGGGCATTCGAATATCCAGGGCCTGACCGACCTCGGCCTGTTGTCGAATCAATTGCCGGGCTACATGTCGCTTCCCAGCCAGGGCGAACAGGAGTACGCCAAGTATCTGGCGGCGCGCACCTTGAAGCCCTTGCGTCCCAACCAGTTGAGCTACTGGCAGAACACGCCGAAATTCTTCGTGAGCTTGATGAAGAGCTGGTGGGGAGATGCGGCGACGGCGCAGAACAACTGGGCCTATGACTATCTGCCCAAGCTCGACAAGCTCTACGACATGCTGCAGGTGTTCGAGCTCATGCACCAGGGCAAGATCAACGGCTATATCGCGCAGGGCTTCAATCCGCTGGCGGCGGCGCCGAACAAGGCCAAGATCACGGCCGCGTTCTCGAAGCTCAAGTTCCTCGTGGTCATGGATCCGCTGGCCACCGAGACCTCGGAGTTCTGGCGCAACTACGGCGAACACAACGACGTGGATTCGAGCAAGATCGAGACTGAGGTGTTTCGCCTGCCGACCACGTGTTTCGCCGAGGAAAACGGCGCGCTGGTCAACTCGTCGCGCTGGCTGCAGTGGCACTGGAAGGGCGCCAATCCACCCGGCGAGGCGCGCAGCGATTTGGAGATCATGGCCGGCATCTTCACGCGCATGCGCGCCATGTACGCCAAGGACGGCGGCGCCTTTCCCGATCCGATCCTCAACTTGACGTGGAAATATGCGCAGGCCGAGAGTCCCGGCCCGGAGGAGCTCGCCAAGGAATACTCGGGCAGCGCCCTCGAGGATTTGGCCGATCCCAAAGACCCGGCCAAAATTACGCGCAAGGCCGGCGAGCAACTCGGGGGCTTCGCCGAGTTGCGCGACGACGGCAGCACGCAATCCGGCTGCTGGATATTCTGCGGAGCGTGGGGCCCCGCGGGCAACCTGATGGCGCGGCGGGACAATTCGGATCCCACGGGCATCGGACAGACGCTCAACTGGGCCTGGTCTTGGCCCGCGAACCGACGCGTGCTGTACAACCGCGCGTCCTGCGATCCGGCCGGCAAGCCGTACAACCCGAACCGCAAGTTGATCGCGTGGAATGGGCACGCCTGGGGCGGCGCCGACGTGCCGGACTTCAAGGCCGACGAGAATCCCGCCGGCGGCATGGGTCCGTTCATCATGAATCCCGAGGGGGTTGCCCGCTTCTTCGCGCGCGCCGGCATGGCGGAAGGCCCGTTTCCGGAGCATTACGAGCCGTTCGAGACGCCGCTAGGCTACAACCCGTTGAATCCGCACCAGCCGCAGGCGACCAACAATCCCGCGGCGCGGGTATTTCCGGGTGATCGCGAGGCCTTCGGCAAGGCGGCGCAATTTCCGCACGTCGCGACCACCTACCGCCTCACCGAGCATTTCCATTATTGGACCAAGCATGTGCGCCTGAACTCGATCCTGCAGCCCCAGCAGTTCGTCGAAATCGGTGAAGCGCTGGCCAGGGAAATCGGCATCACCACCGGCGAGCGCGTCAAGGTCAGTTCGAACCGCGGGTATATCAAGGCGGTGGCGATGGTGACCAAACGCATCCGGCCCCTGACCGTCGACGGCAAGACGCTGCACACGGTCGGCGTGCCCATCCATTGGGGTTTCACGGGGGTGGCCAAGCCCGGATTCCTGGCCAACACGCTGACGCCGTCGGTGGGCGACGCGAACTCGCAGACGCCGGAGTTCAAGGCGTTCCTGGTCAAGGTCGAGAAGGCCTAGGAGACTTCACATGCCCTTGCAATCGCTCGACATCGTCCGCCGCTCGGCGACCACTCTGCCCGAGCCCGAAGTGCGCGGGGCGCACACCGGCCAGGTGGCGAAACTCATCGACACGACCAAGTGCATCGGCTGCAAGGCTTGCCAGGTCGCCTGCATGGAGTGGAATGACCTGCGCGACGACATCGGCACCTGCACCGGTCACTACGACAACCCGGCCGATTTGAGCGAGCACTCGTGGACCTTGATGCGCTTCGCCGAGTACGAAAATCCCAAGGGCGACTTGGAATGGCTGATCCGCAAGGACGGCTGCATGCACTGCGAGGATCCCGGCTGTCTCAAGGCCTGCCCGTCGCCGGGCGCGATCGTGCAGTACGCCAACGGCATCGTCGATTTCCAGGAGGAGAATTGCATCGGCTGCGGCTATTGCGTGGCGGGGTGTCCCTTCGACGTGCCGCGCATCTCGAAGAAGGACAAGAAAGCCTACAAATGCACGCTGTGTTCGGATCGAGTCAGCGTGGGGCTGGAGCCTGCTTGCGTGAAGTCCTGTCCGACCGGAGCCATCGTCTTCGGAACCAAGGAGGATATGAAGCAGCATGCCGAAGAGCGCATCGAGGATTTGAAATCGCGCGGCTTCGATCAGGCAGGGCTCTACGACCCGGCGGGCGTCGGCGGAACGCATGTGATGTACGTGCTGCACCATGCCGATCAGCCGGCGCTCTACAGCGACCTGCCCGACAATCCCAAGATCAGCCCCACGGTGAGGCTGTGGAAGGGTGCCGCGAAGCCGCTGGCGCTGTTCGCCATGGCCGCCACCGCCGCGGTCGGTTTCCTGCATTACATCGGTATCGGACCCAATGAAACCGACGAAGGCGACGAAGAAGCGGCACGCCGCGAATCGGAGAAAACCCCATGAGCACGCCAAATACCAGGGAAATCATCCGCTACACCGCCGGCACGCGCATCAATCACTGGATCGTGGCGATCAGCTTCGTGCTGCTCGCGCTGTCCGGGCTCGCGCTGTTTCATCCCGCGCTCTTCTGGCTGACCAATCTGTTCGGCGGTGGACCTTGGACGAGAATCCTGCATCCCTTCATCGGCTGCGTCATGGCCGCGGCGTTTTACCTGCTCGGTGTGCAATTCTGGCGCGACAACCGCATGCAGCAGCGCGACTGGATCTGGCTGCGGAAGATCAACGATGTGGTTGGGAATCGAGAGGAAAATCTGCCCGAGGTCGGACGGTACAATGCCGGGCAGAAGCTGCTGTTCTTCGTCCTGGTGGTCTGCCTGATCGGCTTGCTGCTCTCCGGCATCGTGATATGGCGGGTGTATTTCTCGGAGCTATTTTCCATCGGCGTGATTCGCGCCGGTGCGTTGCTGCACGCCTTCTTCGCTTTCGTCCTGATCACCGCCATCATCGTGCACATCTACGCCGGGATCTGGGTCAAGGGATCGGTTCGCGCCATGACGCGCGGCGTGGTGACGCCCGGCTGGGCGTGGAAGCATCATCGCGCATGGTTCCGCGAGGTCGGCAAGGGCGCCCAGTCCAAGTAGCCTTGCGTACCTATACCGCGTATTCCTCCGGCTCTGGCTCTGCCGCTCCGGATGGCAACTCGATGCCGTCGTAAATTTCGCTCAGTGTGAGTCGCGCCGGACTCCACGCCGATCGAGGAAAAAGATGCGAGGTCGGCAAGGGCGTCCAATCCAAATAATGCCTTGAGCAAAAGCGCTGGACGTTTGCCGGGGTTGCGGCGAGGATGGCTGAACATCCTCAAGGCTGGCTCCATGGTGCAACGAATCCTAGAACCCGGTCAGATCGAAACCCTCGCTGAAGCGAAGATACCCCGCATTCGTTTGCCGGATCGCGAGTTCGTGTTTGCGCGCCGCGCCGCACGGCTGCGTACGCTCGCGGCAGGCTCGGCGCTCGGCGATTACCTGCAATTCCTCGCGGCGCTGGCGGACGCGCAGCACGCTGCGCTCGCGCATCTGGCGGCACCGATGCCCACGACCGTGCACATTGAAAGGTCGGGCGAACACGGCATGCCGCCCATCCATGCGGCGACCTGGCCGCGAGCGCCGCAGTGGCTGGAGACGCTGGAGTTCTTGTGCGCGGCGCTCGCCGCCCGGACGGGTTTCCCCGCGGGCGTCGGCGACAGCATTGCTGCGATCCGCCGGGCGGCTCCTGCCTGGATCGAGGCCCAAGCCACGTCGATACTGGAGGCGCGGAACAGCGCCATCGACATACCGGTTGCGACGGTCATCATGGCCGCACTGCAGGTGCATTGGATCGCACTGGCCGCTCAGTTCGCCGCCGACCAGGTCAAGGCGCTGGACGTTCCCGGCGTGTGTCCGTTGTGCGGTACGCTGCCCGTTGCCAGCCTGGTGTGCGCCAATCCGCCGTATCAGGGTTATCGCTACTTGCATTGCGCCTTGTGCGCGACCGAATGGCACATGGTGCGAGTACTGTGTTCTCAGTGCGGCGCGTCGGGCAAGGATATCGCCTACTACTCTCTCGAGGGCAATGCGGCCGACAAGAGTCCGGGCGAGGAGGGCGGAGCCGCGGTGCGGGCGGAGACCTGCGAGCAATGTCACGGCTACCGGAAAATCCTATATCAGGAGAAGGATACAGGCGTCGAGCCCGTGGCCGACGACGTGGCGAGCGTAGCCCTCGACTTGCTCCTTGCCGAAGAGGGCTATCATCGCGCCAGCGGTAATCCCCTGCTGTGGCTGCCGAGCACGATCTGAGTGCCGTGACCTCCGATTCGACGCCGCCGCAGACGACGGTGCCGGCGCAGGCGCAGGCATCGGATATTCCGTCGCTGGACCGGCTGTTGAATGACCCCGCCTTCGCTCCGCTGCTGACGAAGTACGCAAGGACTCAGATCACCGGCGCATTGCGCAGCGAGCTGGACCGGCTGCGCGAGCGCGCCCTCGGCGGCGACCTGACCGTCGATGCGCTGAGCGCGCAAGCCATTGCGGACCGTGTCGACGCCGGTCTGGAACTGCGCACGCGCCCGCAACTGCGTCCGGTGTTCAATCTGACCGGCACGGTGCTGCATACCAATCTGGGGCGCGCCTTGCTCGCCGATGCGGCCGTGCGATCGGTGGCGCGCGCGCTCACCGCTCCGGTCAATCTGGAGTTCGATTTGAATTCGGGCGGCCGCGGCGATCGCGACGATTTGGTGGAACCGCTGCTTTGCGAATTGACCGGCGCCGAGGCGGCTACCGTGGTCAACAACAACGCGGCCGCGGTGCTGCTCATGCTGAACACGCTGGCAAACCGCCGCGAGGTTCTGGTGTCGCGCGGGGAGCTGGTCGAAATCGGCGGAGCGTTCCGAATTCCCGATGTGATGCGCAGTGCCGGCGCGAAACTCGTCGAAGTGGGAACGACCAATCGCACGCACGCATCCGACTACGTGAATGCCATGGCGCCGCGCACGGCCTTGTTGATGAAAGTGCATACCAGCAACTATGCCGTCAGCGGATTTACCGCGAGCGTAAGCGTGGGGGAACTCGCGGCGATCGGACGTACGCGCGGCGTGCCGGTGGGAGTCGATCTCGGCAGCGGCAGCCTGATCGACCTCGGTGCCTGGGGACTTCCGCAGGAACCGACGGTGCGCGATACGCTGGCGGCCGGTGCCGATCTCGTCATGTTCAGCGGCGACAAGCTCTTGGGCGGCCCGCAAGCGGGGATCATCGTCGGCCGGAGGGATCTGATTCAACGCCTGAAGAAGAACCCCTTGAAGCGCGCGCTGCGCGTCGGCAAGCTGACGCTCGCCGCGCTGGAGCCCACGCTGGCGCTGTACCGCGCCCCGGAGCTGCTCGCCGGTCGGTTGACGACGTTGCGTCTGTTGACGCGCGGCGCGGCCGAGATCGAAGCCCAGGCGCGGCGCTTGTTGCCCGCCATGCAAGCCGCGCTGGGAGATGCGTTCAGGGTAACGGCGGACGCCATGGTATCCCAGACCGGCAGCGGAGCGCTGCCGGTCGACCGGCTGCCGAGCCATGGTCTTTGCGTGCGCGGCGCCGCGGGCCGTCGCGGCAGTCTCACCCGACTCGAAGCGCAGCTGCGTGAACTGCCGCGTCCCATCATCGGCCGCATGGCCGAGAAGACGCTGTGGCTCGACCTGCGCTGTCTGGAGCCCGCCGACGAGGCGGAGTTCGTCGCGCAGTGGAATATCTTCGATCGATGATCATCGGCACCGCCGGACACATCGATCACGGCAAAACCAGCTTGGTGCGCGCACTCACCGGGGTCGATACCGATCGGCTCAAGGAAGAGAAGGCACGCGGCATATCGATCGAGCTGGGTTATGCGTACACGCCGCTCGCCGGCGGCGAGGTGCTGGGATTCGTGGATGTGCCGGGTCACGAGCGCCTGGTGCACACGATGGTGGCCGGCGTGGGCGGAATCGACTTTGCGCTCTTGGTCGTCGCAGCCGACGATGGCGTGATGCCGCAGACGCGTGAACACCTTGCCATACTGGAGTTGCTCGGAATTACCCAGGGCGCAGTCGCCCTGACCAAGATCGACCGGGTGGACGATGCGCGCATGCACACCGTGAAGGCGCAGATCGAGGCGCTGCTGGGCCCCACGGCGCTGTCCAAGGCGCCGCTCTTTCCCCTCGTTGCCACCGCGCTCGACGACTCCGGGGTCGCCGCATTGCGCATGCACCTGCATTCGAGAGCGGCAAACTGGCCGAAGCACCCGGAGGATGGATTATTTCGCTTGGGCGTCGATCGAGTCTTTACACTGCCGGGACGCGGGACGGTGGCGGCCGGAACGGTACGCGCGGGCCGGGTGCAGGTCGGAGACACGGTCGCCGTGATGCCGGCGGGGACGGAGGTACGGGTCCGCAGCATTCATGCCCAGAATCGCGACACCGGCATCGGTCGGGCGGGCCAGCGGTGCGCCCTGAACCTGGTGGGCATTGAAAAGACGGCGTTGGCGCGCGGCGACTGGTTGGCCGATCCGCGCGCGTTGGTGCCGAGCACGCGGTTCGATGTGCGCTTGCGCACGCTCCCCAACGGCAAGGGTTTGGCGGACCGCGCGCCGCTGCACATTCATATCGGCACGGCGCACCGCGTCGCGCACTGGGTGGGCCTCGAAGGCAATCAGCCGAAGGCCGGCGCGAGCGCGCGCGTGCAACTGGTGTTCGACGCACCGATCTGCGCGTCGCCCGGCGATGCCTTCATTGCACGCGACGCACAGGCTCTGCACACCCTGGGCGGCGGCAAGGTCATCGACCCCTGTGCGCCGGCGCGTCGGCGCCGCAGTCCCGAACGGCTCGCTCTTTTGGATTCGATCGAGCGCCTCCTGGCCGGCGAGGGAGTAGAGCCTCTGCTGCGCAATGCGCCGCAGGGCATCGACATGCGCGAGCTGGTCCGGCTGTGCGGCCGTGCCCCGGAACAAATTGCGCTGCCGGCGGAGTCGCGGATCGTCGAGACGGCGGGTGGACGCTTTGTCTTTCTTGAAGCGCACTGGCTGGCATTGTGCGAACGCGCCACGAGCGCGCTGCGGACCTTCCATGCAGAGCAGCCCGACGAACCGGGAATTGACCGCGGCCGCCTGCGCCGCATGACTTTTCCGACTCTGGCCGACGCGGCTTGGCGCGCCGTGATCGACGATCTGGTGCGGCGGCAGGCCGTGCAGCGCAGCGGACACTGGCTGCATTTGCCGGAACATCGCATCACCTTGGGTGAGCACGAACTCGAGCTCGCGCAGAAGCTGCGCTCCGCCATCGCCGCGGGCCGCTTCGACCCGCCCTGGGTTCGTGACCTCGCCCACACCGTGGGGGCGCCGGATGAGGAGGTGAGGGCGCTGCTGCGCAAATGCGTGGTACAGGGCGGCGTCTACCAAATCGTACGCGATCTCTTTTACGACCGCGGCTGCGTGCGCGAACTGGCGCGGACATTGAAGGGCCTCGTGGATGAACACGGCGCCGTGGAAGCGGCCCATTTTCGCGATGCCATCGGGGTCGGGCGCAAGCGCTCGATTCAGATCTTGGAATTCTTCGACCGCGTCGGCTATACGCGGCGCACTCA